>VFSW01002154.1_pt1 | contig 29844 bp, 23 predicted proteins | sample 5358111 | NCBI WGS metagenome assembly VFSW01 (sample SAMN11554181, study PRJNA540505) | mine drainage metagenome | isolation source: sediment from site ElyBrook_90M | place: USA: Ely Copper Mine, Vershire, VT | collected 2017 | reverse complement strand
TCGTTGAATAGACGAGGGGAGGCGGCCGGGAGGCTGCGTTCGCGCAGGAGGCGGGCGGCGAGCAGGCCAAGCTCACAGAGCAGCGCGGGCCGCGTGAGTGGCGGGCGCTGTGCGGCGGCAACGTCATCGAGCGCGCCACATTTGATCAGTGCATGGGCTTCGTCGCGTTCCAGGGGGACGCGGCGGAGGAAATCCTCGAGAGAAAGAAACGGGCCGCCCGCGGCGCGAGCGGCGCAAATGGATGCGAGCGATTGATGGCGGAGTCCGCGCACCTGCATCAGGCCCACGCGCAAGGCGCGGCCCTCCTCTTCCGCGGTGTAGGCGATTTCGGAATGGTTGACGCAGGGCAGGCGTATCTGGAGGCCCCCGCGGCGCGCTTCCTGGACGTAGGCGGAGACGTGATAGAAGCCGGCGCCGGAACTGCACATGGCGGCCAGGAATTCCGCGGGGTAATGAGCCTTGAGGAAGGCGATGCGCCAGGAGAGATCGGCGTAGGTGGCGGCGTGGGCTTTGCAAAATCCGAATCCGGCGAATTTTTCGACCATTTGCCAGGTGACCTCGCGCGAGGAGGGTTCGAGCCCCTGGAGTTCGGCGGTTTTCAGGAATTTCTGACGGAGGCGCTCACGTTCGCGGTCGTCGCTGAATTTGGCGCGGGCGCGGCGGATGCGATCAGCCTCGGCGAGCGAGAGGCCACCGCCGGCCTGCGCGAGCTGCATCACCTGCTCCTGATAAACGCAGAGGCCCAGGGAATCGCGAAGGATGGGCTCGAAATCGGGATGAAGATAGCGGACGGGCTCGGCGCCGCGGAGGCGGCGAAGAAAACTTTCCTTGGCGCCATATTCGGACGCGCCGGGGCGGATCAGCGCCAGCGCCAGGCAGAGGTGATCGAGCGTGCGGGCCTGCATCTGGCGAAGCAGCCCGCGCATTCCCGGGGATTCAATCTGAAAGACGCCAAGAGTGCGGCCCTGGGAGGTGAGAGAGCGCGTGGCGGGATCGTCCTCGGGGATGGAATCGAAATCCACGGAGATGCCGCGGCGCTCGATGTGGCGCAGGGCAAGCGTGATGGTGGTGAGGCCGCGCTGGCCGAGCAGGTCCATTTTAAGCAGGCCGAGCGCTTCGATGGCGTTCATATCGTATTGCGTGACGATGATGCCCTTGGAGGCGCGTTCGAGGGGAGTGAGCCCGGCGAGAGGCCGCGGCGAGATGACCGTGCCGCAAGGATGAATACCGAGGTGGCGCGGGAAATCATCCAGGCGCTGGGCCACCTGCAGGACGCTGCGCCAGGGTTCTTCGCCAGCGGGCAGATGGCGGCATTCGGGAAGCGTGCGGATGGCGCTGCAAATCTCGCGCACGGGGCGGTGCGGCAGGAGGCGCGTGAAACGATTGATTTCCGCGGGGGCGATGCCGAAGACCTTGGCCACTTCCCGGATGGCCAGGCGAGCGCGCATGGTGATGAAGCTGCCAATCATGGCCACGCGGCCTTCGCCCCAGCGCGCATAGACGTAATCGAGCAGCTCATCGCGGCGGGCGCCGCAAATATCAATGTCAATGTCGGGGCAATCGCCGCGCTCCTCGCTGAGGAAGCGCTCGAAATAGAGTCCCCAGCGAAGAGGGCAGACGCGCGAGATGCCCAGGCAATAGGTGACCATCGAGCTGGCCGCGGAACCCCGCGCCACGGCGAAAATGCCGCGCCGGAGGGCTTCCTGCACGATGTCATGCACCAGAAGAAAATAGGGCGCCAGATGCAGGCGGTGAATCACCTCGAGCTCGAAGGTGAGGCGGGCGAGAACTTCGGGCCGCAAGGGGCGATAGAGGCGGCGCGCTCCTTCGAAGCACAGTTTCCACATCCAGGAAAAGGGGGTTTCGCCCTCGGGCACGGGAAATTCGGGAAAGATGCGCTGGCCCAGCTCCAGGCGGAGTTGGGCGCGCTCGGCAATCTCGAGGGTGGCGCGCAGCGCCCGCGGATGATCGGGAAAGGCGCGCTGCATTTCCGCGGCGGATTTGAACCAGGCATCGCTGCTGGCCGCTTCCTCCGGGGCAAGCTGGGAGAGAAGGGAATTGGTGCGTATGGCGTTCAGCACGCGGTGATGAAAATATTCGGCGGGACGGAGGAAGTGAACGCGATTGGCGGCGGCGATGGGAAGATCGAGCGCGCGGGAGTGCTCTCCGGCTTCGCGGAGATTCGAACGGCCCGAAGCGGGGAAATGGAAAGCTTCGAGATAAAGGTCGCGGCCGAAAATCTGCTTCAGCAGCGCGGCGCGCGAAGGGCTGGCCGCTTCTTTCGTCGGCGCGTAGAGGGCCAGCAGCCCTTCGCGGCAACGGTGCAACGCCGTGGCGCTGGCCGGCGAGGAATCCAGATGAAAGGCGGTGACCAGGCCGCAGAGATTGGAATAGCCAGCGGCACTCGCGGCCAGCAGCAGCACGGGGCAGCAGGGAGCCTGCCGCGATACGCGGCCATTCCCCCGTGGAGCGACGCCGGGCGCTGCGCCGGGCGCCTCCAGCGCCGCCTCCAGCACAGCGCCCAGAATCGGCTGGATGCCGGCCTTGCGCGCCGCCTGGTAGAAAGGAATCGCGGCATAGAGCCCGGCGGTATCGGTGAGCGCGACGGCTGGCATGCCCTCGGCCACAGCGGCATCCACCAGCTCCTCCGGCGAGGGCACGGCGCGTAGAAAAGAATACTGGCTGTGGCAATGCAAATGGACGAACATGTGCGCGCTCCTTCAGCGGGAGAGGCAGGGAGTGGAAAGCACCAGCCCGGAGTGTTTGGCGGCATAGTGGCGGCGTAGCGCAAGGCCCTTGCCGTAAAAGACGGCGTTCCAGCCGAAACGCTGGCGCAGCGAATCCATGCTGTTATTGAGATACCAGCGCTTGTTGGCGGCGGCATCGAAGAGATGGTTCTGCAGGCGCTGGGGCTGCAGGCGCGTGACGCTCACGCCGACCCAGCGAATGGCCACGCGACGCGTGAAGAGCGCGGCCAGCATCCCGCGTGCTTCGGCGAGAAGCGCCTGTGCATCGCTTGTGGCAGGTTCGAGCGCCACGGTGCGGGCCGCGGCGAAGGAATCCATGTAGCGCAGGCGCAGGGCAAGCGTGCGCGCCTGGCGATGGTGCGAGCGAAGCGTGGCGGCAATGCGCTCGGCCAGATATTCCAGCAGCGCCGCCAGGAATTCCATATCGGTGGTGCCTGCTTCGATGGTGGTCTCGCGAGAGATGGATTTGGGCTCGGTGGCCGGAAGCACGGCGCGGGTATCCAGTCCGCGGGAGCGTTCGTGCATCTGCCGCCCCGCCGCCTGGCCGAAGACCGCGACAAGCGACTCGAGAGGAATCTGGCGCAACTGCTCAATGCGCTCAATGCCGCGCTCGCGCAACGTGGACGCATGTGCGTGGCCGATCCCATGAAGTTTTTCCACCGGTAACGGCGCCAGGAATTCCTCTTCGCTGCCTGGCGCAACCACGTGAAAGCTGCGCGGGCGACGCAGGCGGGAGGCCACCGCGGCAATCAGTTTCGAACTGGCCAGCCCGATGGAAACACCCAAGCCGGTGGATTCGAGCACCCGCTGCTGTATATGGCGGAGCGTGGCGGGAAGATGGGGATAGAGGCGAGTGGTGCCGCTGAAATCCAGGAAAAAATCATCCAGCGCGGCGGTTTCCACCGCGGGCGTGTAGCTTTCCAAAATAGCCTGGATTCGCCTGGCAAACGTGGCGTAATGCTCATATTGCCCGGCCACGACGATGGCCCCAGGGCAGAGCTGTAGCGCTTGCCGAATCCGCATCGCCGTGCGCACTCCGTGCGATTTTGCCTCGTAGCTTGCCGAAGCCACCACGCCGCGGCCCACCAGTACCGGTTTGCCGCGCAGCTTTGGATCAAGCACCTGCTCGACAGAGGCGAAAAACGCGTCCACATCCACGTGGGCGATGTGCGGCGATTGCAAATCGTGCGCCTCCGCCGGAGGTGCGAGCGCAGAAATCTTCTGGTCTTGCATGGGAAACTCCGTGGCGAGGGAGCGGGGAGCGAAGGAAAGGGAAGTTTGGGGGCGGACGCAAACCGGCGAAAACCGGACGCCGGGTGGCTCGCCCGCCCTCCCCTTAACCTCAGCCGGATTCACTATAGGCGAATAAAAAGCGAAAGTCAAGATGCCGCTAACTTGCCAGCAGTTTCGGAATCGGTGGATGAGAGGGGGATTGGGAGCGGCCCGGGTGGGCGCGGGGTCGATCCGGCCAGAGCCTCACTGGCAGGAAGGCCGCTTGCCGCAGGAGCGTCCCCAGCACGATGGCCACAGCAGATCCTGAGCCGGAATCCTGTGACCGGAGCGCCCGTCGCCAGGGCAACGGAAGTAAGCGGCCAAGCGCAGGCGCCGGCAGACGTACTTCCACAAACGCCGCGGCGCCGGCCCTCTCACCGGCGCTGCTGCCGTCGCCAGAGGGCCAACAGCTCCGCGTTGGCGGCGAAGACTTCGGCCACGGTCTGCTTAAACTCCCGGCCCGCATCGACCAGGCCCTGTACTTCCTCCACCCACTCCGGTGGGACGCGCTCGACGCGCTTCTTGCCCCCGGCCATGAAGGTAAGAAACCAGATCGGATGCCCCTTCTTGTCGGAGGAGCAGTGGCAGGTAGGCTGGCCGCAGCGGCGGTGCGTGAGCGAAAGCGAGCCGGGCAACAGGCCGGACGGGATCGGGAAGCGACGGAGGAGTTCGAACTTGCGCTGGCGGAGCCGGGCGGCCTGAGGCCCTTTGGGATCGATTTGCATATGCATGTATTAATACATGCAGTAAGGGAAAAGTCAAGCCCCGCCTCGCGAATACGAAGATAGGAAAGGTTCCAGGAAGTCCGGCCGGAAACGCCCAAGGCGGTGCGGCTCTTAACTCCCGAGCGGTGGTTCATCCGGCCTTTCCGAAACTGCTGCAACTTGCCTCGGGTGTTCCATCCGCGCATCCAGCGAAATACGCCATGGTCTGCCTGGAAACGGTGGCCGCCCCTCATCGAGGTTGCCGCCAGCCAAAAGAAGCCGTGCGGCGGGCACAGAGGTCCTGCACCGCCGGGAGAATCCCCTCCGATGGCAGCAAATCTTCTCGGACAGGATGGTGGCCGAGGCAGCGAGGCAGGGCGACGACGCTGAAATCCAGAAAATATCCGCATTTTTCAGCAGGCGGGCCATGGCCGCGGCGTCCCCACTTGCAAGAAACCGACTATGCGCGCATCAACTGATCTACGAATGACATGCGCACTGGCTCCGAAAGTCTGTCCCATCAGTTGATTCCGCGTGGCTGCATAAGATCGCTGGCGCCGATAGGTGATCGAGTTATGGAGTAAATGCGACGTGCACATGCCGCCTGCCTGGCGTGCCTTGTCCTTCATCGTTCGCATCTCGGTGGTCACAACTATCCGCCGCTTCCCGCTAATCCATACTTCGTTGTAGGGCGGCGATGGCGAGAGATGGAACAATGTCAAGTTCTATACTCATGACTGCAATGCGCGATGAAAGATGGTCAAGGTGCGAGGTTGCCGATGGGGGTGTGAGCACCAGCGTGTCAGGGACAAACCGAAACGACAGGACGCGACTGCCGCGGAAAGGCTTGAATCATTCCGAAACACCCCGCGCGCATCGTAGAAACCGCACTTCCAGAGCCTGCCTATGTGCATTTCAAACAATTCGAGAGAAGAAACGACTAAAGAGAGTCTGGGCATGGCGCAACCACACACACAGAGAGAAAGCCACCTTCCTGATGAGCCTGGGTGAATCTGCGAAGAGCCCACGCCGTTTCCTAATTAGACGCGAGTGGCCGATATTCACCGCCCCTTTGGCGCCGTCAAGCAACTCCGCTCTGAGCAGGAGAGCGTTCGTTGCGCGAAGACCGAAGGCGGGCCGATCTCATGGAGGTGTGGCTGGTTACCGTGGAATAGATAATCACTTGACAACAAAGGAGAAAATCAATGAGACCAGAAGTGGTGTTTGATATCTGTCTGAAAAGATATTCAGCGCTCCGAGGCTGGCTCGATGAGCGAGCGTCGGGTGTGCCCGGGCTATCGCGCAGCGGCCCCTCGAGTGGATATCGGTGGCATCCCATGCGGGCAGGAGCAGCGGATTATGTATCGGACTTCGAAAGGATTACCAGAAATGCCTTGCGGCGTCCCGAATGGATTGGGCGCAGGCGCCTACTGGAGCAATATTTTCTTGCTGGGAATAGTTACCGGCGCGCCCTGGTTCTGGTTGCGGTGGCCACGGGGACATTTGATTGGTGGGCCAGAGAGGTACGGAAGACGGCAGGCGCAGCTCTTCTCCGAAAGGGCTTGTTTCCGCCAAGTAAATATTTTCGAGGAGACTCGCTGACCGCGAACACGTCGGCCTCCTCTATTCGATTTGGCCATGTGCGGCAGAAGAAGAAATGAATGTATACAAATTGCCTGGATGTGCCGCTGATGAATTGTTCGGGGGAACGATCATTCATTATAGAGAGTGTGGCTGCGGAAAGCGATGAATTAGGGAAGCCGAAATATGGTATTTGTGACGAATGGGCTCCCTTCCGTTGCGATTGACCGTGGGGATAGAGATGTCATGCGGGAGCCTATGAAACTGTGGTATGGTAATGGGGTTCTGGTTGGAGTGCATCCGCAGTGATGTGTGAGGCGTGATGCTGAGGAACAGTGGATCGAAGGCGAAAGACGCGGCACCATGCATTGTGGTTTACCATACGCTTGACGATTTGCAGGATGGTGGGATAGACAGCCAACAGAGGAAAGGAAGGGTGGAATGAAGCGAACAGCAAGGAAGCCAGCAGCAAAGAAACCGGCGGGGAAAGCGGATGTCATCGCACCTTGGCAGGGTGCGTGTAGCGTCTCCGGGTGCAAGAGAAGGTATCGGGCGGACGGGTTTTGCTCGATGCATTGGAGGAAAACGCATCGCCCCTGGCAAGGGAAGGCTCCTGTACCTCGAGTGCAACTGGGACGGGCGGCACTCAAGCATGTCACATCTTTGCTTGCCAGACAGGGACATAAGGTGGAACAAGCGCCGGGTGACCCGCGAGGCACGACCGTGGTCATTGATGGCCGTTCAAAGATGCGCGTACTTGCCTGCCAGGCTCGTGGCCCGGAAGGGTGGCGATTTAACATTCACAGGCATGGGAAGCTGGATGAAACCGGAACAGACAAATATGCTTTTGCTATGAAAGAAGGGAAAGGATGGAAAGTGGTGTTTGCGAAAGGGCCGATGAAGAGATTCGTCGTGACGCTTTCTCCCAGGCAACTGGTGCGCTATGAAGTGCAAGGTGTGTTCAAGGCAGGCAGGGTGCCGAAGAGTACTTTGGAACTCGCGGGCAAGCTAGGCAAAAAGAAACGTTAAGGGCTGGCAAGTGGAAGCAGCTCGGGCAGTGGAACTGTCGTATGCGAGCCAGCGCTAGGACTCAGCCGCGCTTTATCAAATTGGGCTTTGGCTCTTTTGGGGCAATCCAGGGAGATGGGGGACCGCGGGCAATGGCACGAACGAGCACCGGCGCTGGCGGTCTTCTTCTCTCTGTCCCTCCGCTACCATGAATTTTGGCGCTTAGGGGAATCGTTTAATGATGGCGCGCCTTGTTGCAGCCTACATCTGGCCTTCAAGGTTGCGCGGAATATCGCACGATGTTGGCCCCCCGGCGGTGCTAGCTCGCCTCGGTTGTCGATGGCTAGGGGCACGGCGGCTCGATGCCAGCGATTTTCGCCCCAGCGTCCTTTGCAGTCGCCCGATGGGGCGACCCGTGTCACTCGCCGTTGTGGCAGCTCTCTTCCGCCCAAGCAGCGCCTTTGCTCACTCTTCCGCAACGGCCTTCCGGCGATTGAGCAGCGCCGGCGAAATCCCACAATATTGGCATAGCCGGGAGACGTTTCCGCTCTTCAGGACCTCCTATTTCTCCTGGGGAGTTTGATCTATGCTTGGCTTCGTGCCCATGTTGCGGCCTGTGGGGAAGTGGCGACGATGGCGAATTGAGGCGTCCAGCATGAAAGGGGCGCACCAGACGTTTTTTTCAGCCATTTGACGAAATGACTATTTCCGCACGAGTGAAACTTCGATGGAGCACCAACGTCAAGAAAACACCCTCGTCCCAATGCGACACAGGCCTGGCAGTGAAAGGCATTCCGACTCCACATTTCAATTTGCGATTATTCGGAGCCAAGAGATAGTGTCCGGATGATTGGAGGGGATGGCGTTTCCTTCGTGTCCTGCGGAGGATGTTCCGGAAATGATGGCCAAGGGGGGCATATCCGCCTGCTGCTGATGGCAGTTTCAAGGTTGCTCTTCTTAAGCAATGCAGGTAGAAGCATGTCCGTGTGTTGGAACCAGGCAGGGGATATACGTGGAGAGTTGCTAGACTAGAGGAGTGAGTGATTGCAAACGGAACGCAGCTCCGAGGATGACGATCTGATGTTTACAGGAGTCCAGCCGCGACGAGGCTTGGAACGGAGCGTAGCCATTGCGCGGCCTGCAATGCTGCTGCTGGTGTTGATGCGGATGAGTTTGTTGGCGCCACGGCCAATTGTTTTTTGGGTAATGGGTTTCGCTGTTCTGTACCTCGCTCTGAGCGTTGGAGCCGTTTTGGGGCCGCCCAAACGATGGGTCATGGCGGCATTTGGCCTAGACCTAGTCTTTCTGACAATGCTTCTCCTCGCTACAAAGTCGGTCGAAGCGTTTATGTTTTTTTTCATTTTTGTCATGTTTGAAGCGGGAATGCGATGGGGATGGGGAGGAGTCGTAAGGTTATCGCTCGGTCTTGGTCTCCTCGTCTTTCTTGAGCTCGGGGTGCGGGGCCCCGCAGGCATGAACAGATATATCCGGGCAACAAGCCAAGGGCTGGGGGTGATCATCGTAGGGATGGGCATGGGATTTCTGGGCGAAGCTGAAATGCACATCGGGCAGAGTGAAGAGTTTATTGAGCGCGTGGTTGCGGAGATGCACTTCGAAAGGGGCCTTGGGGAGTGCCTGGACGTGGTGATGAGGGATGTAGCAGAGTTGTTTCAGTGTGAAAATGCGTGGATAGCTGTGAGAGACGAGGATTTGGGCGGAATTTTTGTCTGGAAAACGCAGAAGGGAGAGAAACCCTCGGTCGTTCCCTTCGTAGCTCCGCTGGAAGATGCTGCAGCTTACCTCCTGGATCGCATGGATTATGACGCGATTTGGAATGACATGGAGGAAGGAGGTGACAGCTTCGGATGGGGAGTTGCGGCGGGTGAAATCCTGAAGAACGTGAAACTCGTCGAGATCTCCAAAAGGCGTTTGAAAGTGAAATCTATTGCGGGCATTGTATTTCATCCGGCGGGGGGGCCATCGGGAAGGCTGCTACTCGGGAACAGTCGCAAGCGGATTCGCCTGGAAGACCTGAGACTGATGGAATACGTGGTCGCCAGGCTGGAACAGCCTTTGGCAAACCTATTTCACCTGCGTCACATGCGCGCCCACGTGATCGAGACGGAAAGAGGGCGGATATCGCGGGATTTGCACGATGGTTTGCTTCAAACCCTGCTAAGCCTGAAAATACAGTTGGGCGTACTGGCAGAGAGGCTTCAGCAGGAAGGGCAATGGCGCGAAAGTGGGGAACTGAGAGCTCTGGAAGGCACCGTGACCAGCGAAACGGAAGAGCTTCGACGCCTGGTGATGGATATGAGACCCACGCGCATGAGCGGGGCAGACCTGCCTGAAATGATGGAGGGATTCGCAGAACGCTTCCGCAGGGAAACCGGGATCGCGGTGGATTTGTTCCTGGATAAGGAGGAGCTGAGGCTCTCCGCACACCTTTGCCGCGAGCTATTTCAGATCTACCGGGAAGCACTGAACAACATAAAAAAGCATGCCGAGGCTAGCCACGTCGTGGTAAAACTGGGTCAGGATGATTCAAAAGCGTGGCTGGCCGTAGACGACAATGGCTGTGGTTTTAGCTTCGCCGGAAAACTGAGCAACGAAGATCTGGATGGGTTGAGGTTGGGACCGATCTCCATCAAAGAAAGGACCAGAGTCACTGGAGGTAGTCTCACGATTGAATCAAATCCAGGGCATGGAGCGCGGCTGACTATTGAAATCCCCTACTCGTGAAGCGGTTCGGAGCAAGCCACAGATTCGGGTCCTCATCGCCGATGACCACGCGATATTTCGTGATGGTCTTCGAAAACTGCTCGATAGTGCGGGAGATATCGTGATTGCCGGGGAAGCGGCAACGGGGAATGAATGTATCCGCCTGCTAGAGAAATTGAAGCCGGATATCCTCCTGCTGGATCTGAGGATGCCCGACAAGGATGGGCTGGCCGTGCTTGAAGAAGTTAACTTTGAACAACTGCCGACCAAAGTTATTGTTGTCACGGCAGCGGAGGATGACCGCGATATCGTGCGGGCGATGCGGCTGGGGGCCCGCGGCATCGTCTTGAAACAGAGTGCCAGCGATCTTCTCATCAAGAGTATTCGGAAGGTTCACAAAGGTGAAATCTGGCTCGACAATCGGATGACAGCGGAGGTGCTTGATGCCTTCAAGAAATCCACCGAAGCGGGCCAACGCCGCGACAAACCTCTATTGAGTGATCGAGAAATGGAAATCGTCCTGCTCGTCGCACAGGGCTTCCGAAATCGTGAGATTGGTGAGAAGCTTTTCATCAGCGAACAGACAGTAAAAAACCATCTGCACAACATCTTTGATAAGCTCGGCGTCAGCGACCGACTGGAGTTGGCCTTGTACGCCATTCACCACAAGCTTATCGATCAGAGTTGAGAGCCTCACACTTCCAGGCGACCTGGAACCGGCAGCCGAAACTTTGCTATCCTGAAAGTTCGAAATGAAAGATGTGGCCGGGATGGCAAGAATCCACGCGTGCCCACGGTGCGGTTTTCTGCTCGAAAGCGCCGGGAGCGATTGTCCCTATTGTGCCAGTCAAAAAGACATCTCCACTTGGCCGCGTGAACGCGTCTTGGCGGTCAGCGCTATAGCCCTCGCGTTGCTCTTTGTCACCGCTGGCTATGCAGCGCGAAGCTACCACCGATGGACCAAGCGTTTAGCGGAAAAGTGGTGCCTGCGCGGGGGTGCCGAACTGGCCGCAGGAAGGCCGAACGATGCTGGAAAATCCCTTCATAACAGCTATTTTTACGATCCCCAGAATATCCCTTGCCAGCTTGAACTCGTCAGGGCCTTGATGGCCGGGCAACACTTTACTGAAGCGCGGCACCATTTGCAGGGAGTGCTGGCACAGGATCCAGGCAATGGCGAGGCGAGCCTGGAATTGGCCGAACTTGCCGCTTCGCGGGGAGATTATCCCGCGGCCGTGCGCCACTACCACAACGCGGTCTACGGCGTTTGGCCCGAGAACGACGGCGGCCGCCGGACGAAAGCCCGGCTAGAGCTAGTGAAGTTTCTGCTGGTTCACGGAGCGAATGAAGAGGCATTGGGGGAACTCATGGGACTTGCCGCTAATTCGCCTGGTGGAGATCCCGCAGTGCACCTGGAACTGGGCCGGCTCTTTCTCGAGGCCGGAAGTCCTACGCGGGCTCTCGGGGAATTTCGAGTCGCCATGAGAGATGGGCGAGGAAGTGCTCAGACGTACGCAGAGGCAGGCGATGCCGCCTATGAAATCGGAGAGTATCGAGAGGCATTCGGCTATCTCGAGCGAGCAGCAAGGGACGCAAAAGAGAAACCAGAAGTGGAGGCATCTCTTGCCGCATTACGAAGCGTCATCAATGCAGATCCGCAGGTGCCGGGAATCGGCCGCAGAGCGCGGCTGGCCCGCATGAAGACCGCATATGAGTTTGCTCTGGCTCGGCTGAACAATTGTATCGCCAGCTCGCCTCCAAGCGCCCCGGGCAGGGTCCAGCTTGATGCGGTCCAGGCACGCGCCGGTGATCTGAAAAAAGCATTAAAGCAGCCTGATCGTGCGCCAGAAGTAATGGAATTCGTTTTTGATTCGGAGCAAGCATCGCTGCTCGCCTGCGGACCTCCCGCAGGTTTCGACCAGACCCTGCTCCTGCTGTCCCGGCGAAGTAAGGTCCCGAAAAATGAGTAGCCCGGTGCCTGCTCCACAAGACCCTATTGGGAAACAGGAGAGTCCCAACCGCGTCATCAGGAAGTTTCGCGTGTGGAAACACCGTGTGATCGGATTGGGCGAAACCAGGCTGTTTCTGTTTCTTGCCATCCTGATCGGTTTGTTTTCCGGGTTGGCAGTCGTTTGCTTCCGCATCGCGATCCAGTGGGTAAGGCTGTGGATGTTGGGTTCGGGGCTTGCGCCTCCTCCCTTGAGGGCCGTTTTGGCGCCTACGGTTGCAGGGCTGGCGGTGGCCGTACTTGTGATCCATTTCTTTCCGCGAGCCAAAGGAAGCGGTGTCAATCAGACGAAAGCAGCTATGTACGTTTTTGATGGCTATGTGCCTTTTCGCACCATGGTGGGAAAATTTATCACTTGTGCGTTAGCGATCGGCAGTGGGCACTCACTGGGACCGGAGGACCCATCGCTTCAGATGGGTGCCGGCATTGCCTCGCTTTTGGGCAGGAAACTCAATCTATCGAAGGACAGACTCAGGCTGATCGCCCCGGTGGGGGCCGCAGCTGGTCTGGCGGCGGCTTTTAATGCCCCGATCTCCGCGGTGCTTTTTGTAATTGAGGAGGTGATTGGCACGTGGAGCGGCGGTGTCCTGGGTGCGATCATCCTGGCGGCGGTCTCCAGCGTGGTTGTGATGAGATTTTTCCTTGGCAGCGAACCTCTTTTCCGCATCCCGCAGTTTCGATTGGAAAGTCCCTTCGAGCTATTGGCGTATGCGGTGCTGGGAATTGTGGGCGGCTTCGCCTCGCTTTTATTTTTGAAGATCGTTCTCTACATGAGGCCTCGCTTGCAGGGCATGCGCCCCTGGACGCAATACTTCTTGCCCGCCACTGCAGGCTTGGCCACCGGAGTCATCGGTATATGGCTGCCGCAGATCATGGGGGCTGGTTACCCCGCTGTGGACCAAGCCCTCCATGGTGAATTTGCCTGGAAAATGCTCCTTCTACTTGGCTTCACGAAAATTCTTGTGACCAGTCTTTCGTTTTCTACGGGCACCCCTGGGGGAATGTTCGCACCCACTCTTTTTGTGGGCGCGATGATCGGAGGCGCGGTGGGCGGCGCGGAGGCCCTCGTGATGCACAACCTGCACGCCTCGGTCGCAAATTTCGCTCTCGTGGGCATGGGTACCTTGTTTGCAGGCTTTTTGCGCGTTCCGATTACTTCCGTCTTCATGGTCGTCGAGGTGACGGGAAACTACTCCATCATACTGCCCGTCATGATTTCCAATCTGCTCGCCTACTTTATCTCTCGGAGGTATCAGAAAGTTCCTCTTTTCGATGCTCTTTCGCGCCAAGACGGCATGGTGTTGCCTTCCCTCGAAGAGGTCCGCGAGCAGCGGATGTTGCGTGTGGAAGACGGTATGAAGCCCGGCGCACCTCTCGCGATTGTAAGGCCAGAGGAGACCGCTCGGGATGCCCTCCTGCGAGCTGCCGGAGGCCTCGACGGCTACTTGCTTTTGGCGGAGTCTGGGGGGCGGTGGAGGATCGTCACCGTTGAAGAATTGAAGCGCGTGGCGGAGTTGCACGATGGTGGAGCTACGGTTGGCGAGGCCGCGTCTTCGGGGCCAGTTCCCGTTGTCTATCCTGATCAGCCGCTTGAAGAAGTGCTGCGGGAACTCCACGATTGGCCGCTCCTACCCGTTGGCAGCCGTGTTCGCTCTGACCATCTTCACGGTGTGGTGAGTCTCCAGGACGTACTAAAGGTTTACAGAGAGAACTGATGCGGCGATAGGGGATTTCCCGCAAGTGCTTCTCCCGCAGGCAACCACCTCTCTCCTGGTCTGCCAAAATCCGGCTGGTACCGGCGTACCAATCTGGTGCCACTCCGTTTGAATCGGATGCTCTATTGGGGTGCGTCGTGAAGTGGAATATAGTTAGCCAATGATGTACGGGACTTCCCAATCTCCAGTCAATGAGCGCCGGACGAACCCTCGGTTTCGATTGAAGCTGTCTCTGTGTGTTCGTTCTCCACAACCCGCCGGCACGGCGGAAATTCAGACCGAATCGATCGATGTAAGCTCTCGCGGAATCTATTTTTTATTTCCTCATGTCATCGAATCTGGAATGCGGCTGGAGTTCACCATGCTTTTGCCAAACGATCTCACCCAGGCTGGCCTGGTTAAGGTGCGCTGCCTGGGCCGCGTAGTCCGCGTTTCCTGCGAATCCGGCCGGACGGGCGTGGCCATGGCAATTGATCGCTATGAGTTTATTCGCAGTTGATGGTGCACCGTCCCTGCCGGGGCGTGACCCGTTACATTCAACTATAATCCAGATGTGTTCGGCACCCATGATCTGCTCGGCGCCCTAAAGCATTATTGGGGCCACTCTGCTTTTCGGCCACTGCAGGAGAAAATCTTGAGCAGTTTGCTGGCTGGTCAAGACACCTGCGTAGTGATGCCCACCGGTGGGGGCAAGTCGCTTTGCTACCAGATGCCTGCAGCTCTATTCTCCACAAAGACGGCGATTGTCGTTTCCCCCCTCATCGCCCTCATGCAGGATCAGGCCCGTCAGCTCGAAGAATGCGGCATTCCAGTGGGGCTGCTCAATAGCACGATCCCAGCGGAAGAGCAGGCACGCGTGATAGCCAGCGCCTGCGCTGGAGATTACCGCTTGCTCTATCTCTCTCCAGAGCGTCTGGCGCGTTCCGATACTGTGGAATGGCTCAAGCGCGTGCCCATCTCCTTTTTTGCGATTGACGAAGCCCACTGCATCTCTGAATGGGGGCATGAATTTCGTCCCGAATACCGCCAGCTCAGCCGTCTGCGCCAGCAATTTCCTGAGCGGCCTATCGCCGCATTCACGGCCAGCGCCACGCGTCAGGTACGCCACGATATCATCACGCAATTGCAGTTAATTGACCCGCAGAAATTTATTGCCAGCTTCCATCGCCCGAATCTCTCTTATCTCGTCAAAGAATGTGATGCCCACACCCAGCAGGCCCTTCTGCTGACGGCGCTCCGCCGGCACCAGGGCAGCAATGTGATCGTCTATGCGCCAACCATCCAAATGGTGGAGGCGATCGTAGATCTGCTCGCTCGTCATGAAATTCAGGCAATTGCCTATCACGGGCGCATGACGGCTGACGTTCGCAAAAGAAATCAGGAATTGTGGACATCGGACAAGGTGCGCGTGCTTGTGGGGACAGTGGCTTTTGGCCTGGGAATTAATAAGGCAGCCGTTCGCGCAGTCATCCATCTTTCGCTCCCCAAATCCGTCGAGCAGTATTACCAGGAGGCTGGCAGGGCAGGGCGCGATGGCGCTTCTGCGGATTGCCTCCTGCTATGGAGAAAGCGTGACGCCGGCCTGCTGGCGCATTTCATCGGGCAGGTGACGGATCCTGCGGAGCGGGAACGCGGTTGGGAGCGCTATCGCAGGATTCGCCGCTTCGTCGAATCACCTCGCTGCCGGCATTTGGAAATTTGCCTGCACTTTGGTGAGACTCCGAAATGGAAAACCTGCGGTGCCTGCGATGTCTGCTCAGGGTTGCCACCCTGGATGCAGGGGACCGCTGCCAAAATACCGCTCCGACGCAACCGTCATCGTCCCACCGCCCGCCCCATCCAGGCAGAGCATGCGGCCGCCGGTGTCGTGGACACGAGCAGGAAGTCGGAGCGGCGCCCGGTAGCTCCGCGCCGATCTGGCGGCGGGAGTCAACAGGACGACGGCGAGTATGCGCAGCGGCGGGAGTATGTTCGGCAGTGGAGGCAGGCCACGGCCAGGAAGTCCGGCATTCCCGCTTTCATCGTGATACATGATTCCACGCTGGACGATCTCTGCCGCCAGCGCCCTGCCTCCCTTGCTGGTTTAATGCAGATTGCGGGAATCGGTGAACGCAAGGCCGAACTCTATGGAACCGAGATCCTTCAAGTTTTGAAACAGTTCGATCTGGGAGCCCGGGCCGAGCAACCGCGGAAACTTGCGCGCAAGAAGGCGAAAACTAAGAAAACTACCGCCTTGAGTGAGGCCGCGCCTCAATAACATGTTTCGCCGATTCGCTTTGATGTGTGGGCAGCATTCTCACAGGCCACCTCAATCCCGCCCAATGTCTTGCCCATCTCTCCGAGTGGATTGACATTCGTCAATCCGCATCGCCACCATCGGCTGGCGGACATCTAAGACACAGATAAGGAAATTGGTCGGGGCGCGCGGATTTGAACCGCGGACCTCCTGCGCCCAAGGCAGGCGTACGATCTCTTGGAAGTCCTTCCTTTCCAATGTTTGTTTTGAAAACAAATGAGTTGCAAAAATATTTGGTAGTGGCACGGTGTACGGAAATGTGGCTCCGCATGCATAGGGTCCCCCGAATTTTCCCCATAGCGAAGAGGAGACGAAGTATCTCCGAACGTTTTCGGCCCACGTAAAATTTAACCTCTTCAGCTCGACACTTAACGTCCGGCTCACCGCGCACGTTTATGACAAGGACTCCCCGGGAAGCCAAACTTCTTGGGTATCAAATAATTACAAAGTTCGAGTAGAACATTCGGCTCTGGACCGAAGGGTTGCTAGTTCGAATCTACCTCGGGGAGCCAAATTCTCCCTCTTCTAGATACAGACGACGTTATCTCTTTCCTTTTTCTCTGTCATGCCGTGCCACGCGAATGACAAAATAACTTAGCCCCGAAATTCGCCAGGAGCTCTGCCGGTTTCGTGTCGGAAAGCGCGCTGCATCGAATCTACAGATCCAAACCCACATTCGGCAGCGATTTCGTCCATGGATTTATCACTATCGGCCAGCATCCGTTTCGCGGTTTCCACACGCATCTTGGCAATAAATTTATTTGGAGTTGAACCGAACTCCCGCGCGAATGTCCGCGAAAAGTTCCGGACACTCATGCCGAGCCTGGAAGCGAGGCGGTCAATGCTTAGGGCTTCGCGAAGATTTTCGATAATCCAGATCGGTAGTTCACGCAGGGGGATCTTGGAGGAATTCTGAAACGCTAGGGCTGTGCTGAACTGATTCTCGCCACCCGATCTTCTCACGAAGAGTACGAGGGCGCGAGCGACTCGAAGCGCGATGTCGAGACCTAGATCTTCTTCGACAAGTGAGAGACAAAGGTCAATCCCTGCCGCTACGCCGGCTGCAGTGACGACCTTTCCATCGCGAATGAAAATCGGATCGGGGTCGACAGTTATTTTCGGGTAGTCTTCCTTCAGTTTCCCGGTAAAACACCAGTGTGTAGTCGCCCTTCGGCCATCAAGAAGCCCCGCCTGGGCAAGGACGAAAGCTCCCGTGCAAACGGAACCTAAGCGGCGAACGGTTTTGGCTTGCTTGCGAAGCCATTGAAGCAATCGCGAATTCGACTCACCCGTCCAGATATTCATCCCCCCGACAACCAGAAGAGTGTCGATGTCACCGGAAATCCGGTGCCACGGCGCGGTCGCAAGCATCTGTAAACCCGAAGTGGTACTTGTGATACGCAGGTCGTTGCTGGTCGAGGCGAGTTCGACTTCATATGGAATGGCGCGGCCCCTGCCTGCCTCGCGCAATCTGAAGTTGGCGCTGCCGAAGACTTCCATCGGCCCCGCGACTTCCAGCGACTGCGCTGTCGGTGTCGCAAGAACGACGATCTTTCGTACGCCCGCGAGCGGGCGGTTCACGGGGCGATTCTGCGATGTTTTCGGCACGCGACGAATCTGAGTCTTTCGGAGAAATTAGTCAAGCGAATCGTAGTGGCCGAATATGCGGCTTTATTGTCCTTGAGGCCCGGAGCAAGAAGTCTTATTCAAGACAGTGGTGGGCAAACAAAGGTCACAGTTCCGGCAAAGGACTCGGAATTAGTGGTTTCTAAAAAGAGCAAGCTCTACGAAGGAGCGACTCGTGGCGACGAATCTAACGCTGGACCAAATAAAGCAGCTTGTAAGAAGCCATTTCGAGGATTTCGTCAACAATCGGAACGCCGGCGTAATCCACAAGAACATGACTGCAGACTTCTATGACCACGACGGGCCAGGCGGCAAGCCCACGGATGCGCAGGGCGACGAGCAAATGATGACCACTATGTGCAAATCAATGCCGGATTTACATTTGACGATTGAGGACATGATTGCAGAGGGTGACAAAGTCGTGTGCCGCAACATCTGGCGCTGGACTGACCCATCTGGCAAGAAGATGCAGTTTCACGGCTTTGTCCTCTGGCGCTTGGAGGGGAACAGAATCGCTGAGCGGTGGGCAACCGTGACGGCGCCGGCTGAAGGGACGTCGTGGTAAGTGCGGTAGTCGACGCAGCGCCGATAACCGCAACAGATGGACCGGAAGAATCATGTGCGCAGCCGCAGAATCGAATTCTGAGTTGATCGCAGCCTACCTCGATGCGGTCATACGCAAGGACGCCTCGGCTGTCGACCGCTATTTCGATCCCGACGTCGAGTACATGGTCAACGGAGCGCCCGAACGCGATGGGGCTGGGGAGTTGCCGCCAATCTCTGCAGACTGTCACACTGCGCTTCCGTGGCTGGGTGTCTACCACGGCCGCCAAGCTCTTAAAGGTTTCCTGGCGCACATGCACCGCAACTTGGAAGTCACCGCTTTCGGGCCGCGCGAGGTTATCTCCGAGGGAAATAGAGTGGCGGCTTTCGGCTGGTTCCGGCTTCATGCTTTGCCCACCGGCCGCACGGTCGATATCTCCTATTCGATTTTGTTTGAGTTGCGCGGTGGCTTGATCGTTCGATACCACTTCCTTGAGAACACATTCGATGTCGCGGGTGCATTTCGTGCCGGCGGCTCATGGCTGATCGCCACGGATGGCGCGAGGCATGGTGTCCCGCAGGCACAAGGAACTCTGGAGGGATAAAATGGCAACTCAAAAAGCGGCAACGGCAGCTCTGTCGATTCAGTCGTTCACATCGAGTGAACCGGGGGCGTGGTCAAACTCATACCTGATTAGCGGCGAATCGGAAGCCATCCTTTTCGACGTCTTCATGCTCCACAGCGACGCTACGCAAATCGCTGACAGGATTTCACAATCTGGAAAGACCCTCACAACTGTGATGATCTCCCACGCGCACCCTGATCACTTTATGGGGTTGGATGTCATCACTGATCATTTTCCGCGCGCGAGAATTGTGAGCACTCAGAATGTCGTCGCTGATATCAAGTCCGATGGCCCGTGGATGTTCTCGATGCTACAAGGCAAGCTAGGTCCAAACGGACCGAAACGGCTCGTCATTCCCGAGGTTCTATCCGAGCCAGGACTAAACATCGAGCGTGTGCAACTGGAAGTTGTTGAGTTCGGCGAAGGAGAGAGCAAGCATCTTGCGGCCGTCCACATTCCGGGCTTGAAAGCGCTTCTTTCAGCGGACTTGGTCTACAACAACGCTCATCTTTACTTACAAGAGCGGCGCCTTGAAAGTTGGCTCGTTCGGCTGGACGAATTGGAAGTGTTCGCCAAGGGCAAAATATCCACAATCTATCCTGGGCATGGGGAACCGGCTGGACTCGAACTGATAGGCCAAACGCGCGCGTATTTGCATGACTTCGCTGCAGCGATTGAGAGCGGGAACCCCAAGGCCGTCGAGGAGCGAATCCTGGCTAAATATTCCCAATACCATGTAAGACAATTCCTCTCAGGATTCAGCATACCGGCGTATTTTCCTCCCATTGCGCCGACTTAGCGGCCAGGTCGAGAAGGTCGTGATGGGACACATCCGTGTTAAATGCGGAGCATCACAAAGTGATGCCATAGAAGTGTTTCTCAATGAGCTCATGACAAAAAGACGGTCGCGCTAATCATCGTTCCCCTTATCGCACGGTTCCCGCCCTCAGCGTTTCGGGCCACAAGGACCGTGGCGAGCCGGAGTCATCGAGCCGCCCTGCATACTTCAGTTACAAATGTGTGCCTGCTGGCTCGTCCTAATCTATCCATGCGATTCAATGTTCTGAAATCAGCTTTCGCAGCATTCGTGCGCTGAAAGAAATATGTCCGGCCCGCAGCAGTTCAAGCGTCTTGAGATTGAAAGTCCAAATCACAGACCGAAAACCAAGGAGGATCACATGAATAGCTCTCAGATCTTAGGGGGAAAACACGCAGTTGTATTCGGAGCGGGCGGCTCAATCGGCTCCGCGGTAGCCAAACAGTTCGCGACGGAAGGCGCGGAAGTCTTTCTGTCTGGCCGTACGAAGTCGAGCGTTGAAGCAGTAGCAAAGCAAATCGCGGCTAAGGGCGGTCGGGCGCACGTAGCTACACTCGACACCCTCGACGACGCCGTCGTCAACCAATACATCGACGGCATCGTGAAGCAGTCGGGCAAGATCGACATCATCCTCGATTTCGCCGGCCCTCTTGCCAAAGAATACGGCAACGGCAAGATGGCTGTGGATCTGCCGGTTAATGAGTTCATCGTTCCTCTGGCCACGATGGTCAGGTCACGCTTTATCACCGCCCGCGCCGCCGCACGCCATATGATTAAGGCGCACTCCGGGGTGATCATTCTCGTCACTGGCGGCCCGGCTCGGCCGCACGTGCCGGGCGCGACCGCCATCGGCGCGGCATTTGCCGCAATGGAGAATCTCGCCGCGAATCTCGCGTTCGAGATCAGCCCGTTTGGTGTCAGGGTCGTCTGCCTTCGAACGCTGGCCAACACCGACAGCCGGTCGATTCAGGACACGATGGATTTTTTGGCCGGCCAACTGAACATCACGAAGGACCAGGCCATGGCCCAAATCGCGCAGTCCAACTTTCTTAGGATCCCTGCGACTGTCCAGGATACCGCGAACGCAGCCGTGCTGATCGCTTCCGACTGTGCGCGGATGCTGACCGGAACCGTGGTCAACGCGACGGCGGGAGCGGCCCTGGATTAGCCTCTTGTCCGGGTAACCATTAGAATTCTGCCCAGACGCACGAGCGAGAAAAAGATGTCCGGTTTCGACAAGTTCAAACGTTGTTAGGATAGAAGTAGAAATCAAAAGGAGGACATACAATGAGTGAATTCACATTTCTTTATCGGGGCCGAAACACCGATGCGTCACCTGAGCAAATGCAGAGGACGATGGAGAAATGGACCGCTTGGTTTAAGGAACTCGGCACCAAAGGCAACCTCAAAGACATCGGACATCCGTTGGAGCCCATCGGCTCGGTCGTCAAGGGTGCGCAAAAAACCGTGACCGATGGCCCGTTTGCCGAGGTCAAGGACGTTGTGGGCGGGTTTACAATCATAACGGCCCACGACCTTCAACAGGCCGTCGAGCTTTCCAAGGGTTGCCCTATTCTGGAGGCTGGCGGTTCGGTGGAAATCCGGCCAATTCAAAAGCTGAACACATAAATGGAAGCAATGGATCATCTATTTCGCCGTGAGTCGGGTCGGATGGTCGCTGTGCTCACCCGGATCTTTGGGGTCCACAATCTTTCGCTGGTCGAAGACGTGGTGCAAGACGCCTTCTGCCGGGCTTTGGAAGTATGGGCATTCCGGGGGGTGCCGGAGAATCCGTCCGCCTGGCTCATGGCCACGGCCAAGAATCGTGCGCTTGATCTCCTGCGGCGCGAACGTACTGCGCGGACCTACGAGCCGGAGTTAAGTCGATTGCTCCAAAGCGAATGGACACTCGCGTCAGTCGTGAACGAAATGTTCACCGACAACGCGATTAAGGACGAGCAGCTCCGCACGATGTTTTCCTGTTGCGATCCTAGATTGCCCGAGGCAGCACAGGTCATGCTCGTGCTTCACATCTTGTGTGGATTTAGTGTCGCCGAGGTTGCAAGCGCTTTCGTTACCAGTTATATAGCCGTCGAGAAGCGCATTCCGAGGGCGAAGAAAGTTCTCGCTGGGTCAAAGACGCTGTTCGACAGCCGATCACCTGCCGAATTCTCGGCTCGACTCCCCGCCGTTCAGAGGGCGCTCTATTTGTTGTTCAACGAGGGCTACCATGGAGCCAACGCGGAATCCGCAATTCGTGCCGAACTCTGCCATGAGGCAATGCGGCTAGCCGTCCTGGTTCTGCAGAATCCACTGGGAGCCACTCCTGCATCGTATGCGCTTTCTGCGCTCATGTGCTTCAACAAGGCGCGACTGCCGGCACGTCTAAATCCGTCAGGCAAACTGAACTCTCTTTTCGACCAGGACCGATCATTGTGGGATCAGGCTCTCGTAGGCGAGGGGCTGCAACTCTTGGAGCTTTCTGCGAAGGGGTCGGATTTAAGCGAATATCATGTCGAAGCTGCAATCGCGGCAGTTCACGCAACGGCGCCCAGTATGCAGGAAACAGATTGGGGGAAAATCGTTTCTCTATATGACATCTTGATAACCCTCCGTCCATCACCCATTGTCGCTCTCAATCGAGCGATTGCCATCGGGCAGTGCGATGGTGCGGACCGCGCGCTCGTGGAGTTACGGGCAATCCCTGATTCGGAACGCCTTGCGAACTATCCCTTCTATCACGCAGCTTTCGCAGAATCCGAGTTGCGAAGCGGTCGACCCGAAAGTGCCCGTGAGCATTTTTCGACTGCGCTCCGGCTGAGTCGCAATCCCGTGGAGCGGCAATTCTTCGAACAGCGGGTAAATGCGTGCGGGAATGCAGCGCAGCAGCTAAGACTTTAAATCTTCTTCGGTTTCTATATCGTATATTTCAACTATAGAATGCATCTGTTTGCAAGGAAGGGGTATTCCTAGCAGGTTACTGAAAAAATACTGCGGCGGCCGATTTTTTTCTGTCTTTCCGTCGTGGAGCGGTATTTTTTATTCGGCATGGAGATTTTTTCTCCGTGTCACGCGGCGTTTCAGGCCCTTTCAAGACACCACTCCCTGGGCCCTACGCCTTCACTTCCGCCAGCAGGCTCCTCGCGCGCACCAGGTTGTAGGCCGCTGCGGTAAACGTGAACATCCACTCCACCCGTGCCTGGCCGCGATGCCGCAATTTCTTCAACAACCCGATCGCCTTCATCCACCCGAAGATCTCTTCCACGCGCTTCCGCACCCGCTGGCTGACCTCATAACCCGCGTGCCGCGCCGTGCGCCCGTCGAGGCGCTGCCACCTCGCCGCTTCTGGTTCCGCGTCAGGTGCGGCGTCACCTTGTTCTTTCGCAAGGCCTCTACCAATTTCCTTTGGTCGTACCCTTTGTCTCCCCCCAGCGTCACGCGACCTGCTCCACTCACTTCTCCGGCCATCTCCAGCGCCGCCGCGCATTCCGCCGTTCCCGTCGCTTTTGTCAACGGCGTCTTCACGATCAACCCGTTGCGGTTTTCCATGAGCACGTGCCCCGCGTAACTCAGCTTGGCTTCCTTCCCTTGGCCCTTCTTCGGGATCGGTCGTGGACCGATGCGTTTCGTTCGACCGCTTCTCTCCGTGAAAGTTCACCGTCGGATTGCGGCCGCCTTCCGCGGGCGGTTCGCTCTTTCCATCCTTGCGCTGAAAACTCTTCGCTCCCGCCCAAGCCTCCAGCAACGTCCCGTCCACCGTGAAGTGTTCGTCACTCAACAGCCCGTGCGCTCCAATCTTTTCCACCACTCCATCGAAAAACGCTGCCGCTATATCCCCTTCCAGCAAACGGTCGCGGTGCTTCCTGAACACCGTCGGTACCCACACCGCGTCGTCCATGTTCAGCCCCACGAACCAACGGAACAACAGGTTGTAATCCAACTGCTCCATCAGCAGCCGCTCGCTGCGCACCGCGTACAACACCTGCAGCAGCAAGGCCCGCAGCAGCTTCTCCGGCGCGATTGACGGCCGCCCGTTCACCGCGTACAGCCGCGCAAACTCCGGCGACATCTCTTGCAACACCGCATCCACGATCTCGCGGATCGCTCGCAGCGGATGTTCTTGCGGCACCCGCTGCTCCGGCGAAATATAGCTGTACATCGCTCCCTGCTGCTGATCTTCTCCGCGCATCTTCTTCCTCCACTCCCTCTATAACGCGCGAAACTTCCTCTCCGTATCATCTCCACGAGACTTTTTCAGCAACCTGCTAGAGCATCCTGGCCGTCATAAAAACGTAATACTAAATACGATGAATGGCGGCAAAATGCGAACGAAATGTGAATCAAAGAAGAGAAAGTGATTCATTGAGTTTGGTCGCGACTTGCTGATTTCCTTGGGGAAGCGCCAATTCCGCCAAGTTCTGACTAAATTATTTTTCCCCATTGACCGTTAGCCGAAGGGTTGTTTTCTCCTACTAATTATCAACTGGCGATCTAGAGCGCAAATTGAAAAACATTGTGAAGGGAGGGTTTGGGCCGCGTGTGTGATCAGCGATTTGCATTTTCGAAGATTGATGGGACGAGAAATGCACAAAGTCCTCCGACTTTTCCCCATACTTGCCAGATGACGCAGGCTTAACTTGCCTCCGTTCAATAATTTCAGGACTGCACTCCTGCCTACCCGTGTTTCTGCAAAATCAGCAAACAGAGAACTCGCGGAAATCACACGACTTGCAACTCCAGACCTCCTGTCTAGGAGAATTTCACAGTGATGATTCGCCTGAAGAGGTATCTTGATAAGCTCAAGAAAATACGCGGGATGTTTTGGTCGGGGCGTCCGGATTTGAACCGGAGGCCTCCTGCGCCCAAGGCAGGCGCGCTACCAGGCTGCGCTACGCCCCGAAACAAGCGCTGGTTGATTTTACGGCAGATGGCGAATGAATTGCCACTCCTCCTGCTTGCTTGATGCATGGCCCTCGTGGCCCTCGCTCCGTGTACTTCCGGCGCAGGGCGAAGCCGAGGAGTTCTCCCAGCCAATCCAGAGTGCGGACTCTCGTTCACATGATCATAAAGGCAAGTGCCGTAGCCGCAGTGAATTGCCGATCACGCTCACGGAACTGAAAGCCATGGCCGCGCTGGCGAACATGGGGCTCAGCAGCAGGCCAAAGAAAGGATAGAGAGCACCTGCGGCAATCGGCACGCCAAGAAGATTGTAAATGAAAGCGAAGGCCAGATTCTGTCGAATATTCCGCATGGTGGCATGGCTCAGCTCGCGCGCGCGCGCAATGCCGCGAAGATCGCCTTTCACTAGCGTGACCCCGGCGCTTTGGATGGCAATATCTGTGCCGGTCCCCATGGCGATGCCCACACTCGCTTGCGCAAGAGCGGGTGCATCGTTGATTCCATCCCCGGCCATGGCTACGATATGGCCTTCGGCCTGGAGTTGGCGGATGACCTCCGCTTTCCTGTCCGGCAGGACGCCTGCAATCACCTTGTCGATGCCAAGCGTTTTGGCCACGGTTTGTGCTGTCACCTCGCTGTCTCCGGTGAGCATGTAAATGCGCAGCCCATCGCCATGCAACCGTTCGATAGCTCCCGCCGCAGTGGGCTTGATGGGGTCCGCCAGCCCAAGCACGGCCAGCACGTTGCCTGCGCCCGTGAGGTACATTACCGTCTGGCCTTGGGGCTGAAGTGGCGCGGCGCGCGCCGCCCATTCTCCAGCGGGAATTGCGAGAGACCCGAGAAGCGCGGAGTTTCCGAGGGCGTATTGGTGATTCTCAATTTTCGCAAGAATCCCCTGGCCCGGAATCGCACGAAAATCCTCGGCGGCGGGAAGGGAATCGCCGGGAATGCCTCGAGCAGACGCGGCGGCTAGAATGGCGGTGGCCAGCGGGTGTTCGCTTGCGCGCTCCAGTGCGGCGGCCAGTCGCAGTACTTCCGATTCCGCCAGGGTGCCAGTTTGGATGGTGATTAGCGTCGGCTTTCCTTCGGTGAGCGTCCCGGTCTTGTCGATGACCAGAGTATCCACCTTTTCAAGCGTCTCCAGCGCTTCCGCGTCGCGGATGAGTACGCCTGCCAGGGCTCCGCGGCCTGTGCCCACCATGATGGCCATGGGTGTAGCGAGGCCTAGCGCGCAGGGGCAGGCGATGATCAGCACGCCAACAGCGTTCACCAGCGCGTGGGCCAGTCGCGGCGCGGGGCCGATGACCGCCCAGAGTATGGCTGTAAGCCCCGCTGTGGCGATTACGCCTGGAACGAACCAGCTCGCTACTTGGTCGGCCAACCGCTGAATCGGAGCCCGGCTGCGCTGAGCGGCGCTCACCAGCGCCACGATGCTCGCAAGCATGGTATCCTTCCCCACGCGATCGGCGCGCATCAGGAAGGTGCCCGTCCCGTTGATCGTCCCTCCGGTGACACGGCTTTCCGGAATTTTCTCCTGTGGCAAAGGTTCTCCGGTGAGCATAGACTCATCTACCGAGCTGCCTCCTTCAAGCACTTTGCCATCCACCGGCACCTTTTCGCCCGGACGCACCCGGAGAACGTCACCCACCACCACCTGCGCCAGTGGCACGTCCTTTTCGCCCCCGTCCGCGGTAACTCGGCGTGCTGTGGGCGGCGCAAGCTGCAAGAGCGCGCGAATTGCTCCCGAGGTCTGATGGCGTGCGCGGAGCTCCAGCACTTGGCCGAGAAGTACCAGAGCGGTGATCACTGCCGCCGCCTCGAAGTAAACGGGAACGGACCCGTCGGTTTCACGGAAGGCAGACGGAAAAATGCCGGGAGACACAGTCGCCAGCACACTGTAGCCATAGGCAGACATGGTGCCCATGGCAATCAAAGTGAACATATTGAGGTGGCGATTCACCAGCGATGCCCAACCTCGCTCCAACAGCGGTGCGCCTGCCCAAAGCACAACCGGCGTCGCCAACACCAGTTCAAGCCAATTGATTGCATTGCTCGAGAGAATTTGGTGGAGAGGATTCCCAGGCAGCAGGTCCGCCATTCCAAGCAGCAGGACGGGAACGGCCAGAAGCGTGCTCATCCAGAAGCGGCGCGTCATGCTGGCTAGCTCGGGGTTGGTCGCGTCGGCTGAGGCTTCCATTGGCTCGAGGGCCATCCCACAAATGGGGCATGCTCCAGGGGCCGGCCGGATGATTTGCGGGTGCATGGGGCAGGTCCACCGCTCCGGCCCGGCGCCGAATGTCGGCAGGCTTCGCTCCAGTGCCATGCCGCATTTGGGGCACGGGCCAGGTGCGTCGGAGCGAATTTCAGCATCCATCGGGCAGACGTACTGGGAAGTGGGAAGGGAATTCGTAGCCTTTGTTGGCAAAGCGGCCGCCGGAGCCAGCGTCTGGTTATTTTCCGGAGGAGCGGAGGCTATGATGATGGGAATCGCGGACGCAGCCCGCGGTAGGAGGTAGGGGTCTGGCGAAGTCTTGAATTTCTCCCGGCAGCCAAGAGAGCAGAAATAGTAGGTACTGCCTTGATGATCGATGCGACCGGCGGCCCTCGCGGGTTCCACCGTCATCCCACAGACGGGATCTTTTTCCATGATCGCCTTTTCTCCTTCCCTGGCGGACAACGCGATAGTTCCCGGCGCGCGGGTGCGCGCATCATCCCAGGCTGGTAAAAATCAATGAGAGCAGCTCATCATACATGGCATCGGCATTCGCGGACGATCCGGAGCGGACGGCATGAGCAACGCAGTATTTCAGATGGTTGCGCGCCAGAGCACGGCCCACAGCACGCAATGCCTGCTGGGCCGAGTTGATCTGTATGAGAATATCGGAGCAAAGGCGCTCGGCCTCCACCATCTCCTGAATCCCGCGGATTTGGCCTTCAATGCGCCGGAGCCGGATGAGATTGGCGCGCTTGATTTCAGGATCCACGGCCACAGCCAGCGGGCCCAACGCACTGGCGGAATCGCGCGTGGCGCAAGCGCAAGACGATGGCTGTGCACGGGGTGTCCGGGAATTGCGTCGAGTGCGCGGCATGGCAGCTCCATGCCAAGTATATATGCCCCCCGGGGGTATGTAAAGCCCGCCCGCCTTGCCCCGGGCACTCCCGCTCCAGCGCCGGCAAGCACATCAAATCCTTAGGCTGACCAATTCCTGCCTGCCACGTCGAATAGCGTGGGACTTGCCTCTCAGAAGTGGCGGGATTCTGCAGAACAAAGGGAACTTTCCGCCAGCCCCTGCGTATCTTTCTGGGAGCACCGCGCTAGCCTGGTTTTGAAGAGGGAGAGGAATGGGAACAGACGGCAAAAACGGTAAGCGGAGAAAGCGCTGGATCCTTGGCGGTGCGGGTATTCTAGCGCTGGTGCTGCTGATCACCGGCGTGACGACGGCTCTGCGCCCGAAACGCGCTATTGACCCGGAAAAACTCGCGGCCGTCGAGAAGGGCGACATCGCCAGATCGGTCGTGGCCACCGGAAAGATTGAGCCGCTCACCAAGGTCGAGGTCAAATCGAAGGCCAGCGGAATCGTCGAAAGGATCTACGTGGATTATGGAGATCGAGTAAAGGCCGGCCAGTTGCTCGTCCAATTGGATAAAGAGCAACTCGAAGCCAACGTCAGGGAATCCAGCGCAAACTGCGACGCGGCGCGCGCGGCGCTGGAATCAGCCCAGGCGCAATACCAAAGAAATCTCGTAGATGCCCAAGGACCGGATGTCCCCTTCACGAAATCGGCCATGGACCGGGCGGAAGACCTGTATAAAGACGGGCTGATTGCCGCCGCGGCAAAGGAAGATGCCGAAAAGAATTACCGCATGGCTTTGAACAAGATGCAATCGGCGGCGCAAAATGCGGCCATGAGCAAGGCCGAAGTGCTCAAGGCGAAGGCGCAGGTGGCGCAGGCCAATGCCGCCCTGGAGCGCGCCCAGGAAGATCTCCAGTATTCCACTATCACCAGCCCCATGGATGGGTTGGTGCTTTCGAAGGACGTCGAAGTGGGGGACGCCGTCAGCTCCATCCTTGTCCTCGGCTCGCAAGCAACTCTGGTGGCCACGCTCGGCGATACCAGCCAGGTATACGTCCTCGGCAAGGTGGACGAGGCGGATATTGGGAAAGTGTATTTGGGGCAGCAGGCGCGCATCGTGGTCGAATCCTTCAAGGACAAAAAGTTTGACGGCAAAGTTACGAAAATCTCGCCCCTGGGCGTCGAAAAGGACAACGTCACCACCTTCGAAGTGCGCGTCTCAATTCAAAATCCCGGCGGAGAGTTGCGCGCCAACATGAGCGCCAACGCGGAAATTATCCTCCAGGAAAAGAAAGGTGTGCTCGAGATTCCCGAGGGAGCCCTGCTCTACGACAAGAATAAGAATACGTCGGTCGAGGTTCCCGATCCGAAAGCAGACCTGGGCTGGAGGAAAGTGCCCATAACAATCGGAATTACGAACGGTGTGAAAGCGGAAGTGGTGAGCGGGCTTAAGGAAGGCGACCAGGTGATCCTGCAATAAGAGGGCCACGGCCGACAGGGCGGAGCCGATGACACTCGGAGATTTACTGGTGGACACATTTCGGACGCTCTGGGCCCACAAACTGCGGACATTTCTCTCGATGTTCGGCATTGCCTGGGGAATCATCTCCATTACGCTCATGGTAGCGGGAGTGAATGGGCTGGACGTCGGCCTGCGGAAGCAGCACGAGACCTTCGGAAAGGACATCATGATCGTCTTCCCTGGGACAACCAGCCTTCAGGCGGGCGGTATGCGGTCCGGCCGAAAGATTCGCTGGGATGCGGATGACTACGGGAAGGTCGCGCGGCAATCGCCGGCCTGCAAATACGTCCTGCCGGAAATCGAAAACGATGCGGCCATCCGCAGCCGCAACAACAGCGCCACTCTTCCCGTCGATGGCTCGCTGCCGCCCTTTGCTGGTGTTCGAAGCCTTGCTGTGGAGGAAGGCCGCTTCTATAGCGACCAGGACGACGCGCATTCCGACCGGGTCGCGTTCCTCGGTTCAGACGTAAAAAAACAGCTCTTCGGCAACCGCAAAGCCCTGGGCGCCACGATTTGGATGAACGACATTCCCTACGCTGTCATTGGCGTGATGAAGGCAAAGGATCAGAATTCCAATTACAATGGCCCAGACATCCGGAAGATTTTTGTACCGTATCACGCCGCCCTGCGGGATTTCCCCAATACCCCGGCCGCGGCCCCGCCGAGGCGGGGGGGTGTACGACGG
>VFSW01002153.1_pt1 | contig 29859 bp, 28 predicted proteins | sample 5358111 | NCBI WGS metagenome assembly VFSW01 (sample SAMN11554181, study PRJNA540505) | mine drainage metagenome | isolation source: sediment from site ElyBrook_90M | place: USA: Ely Copper Mine, Vershire, VT | collected 2017 | reverse complement strand
AAATTGTATCACCTATATAGCAATATCGCCATTGGATGACACGGTATGGATAGGCAATGAAACCAATATGGCCAGTACTGACAAGAATATTTTTATCCTTGATGATAATGGAAACATCGTTAACAGCGTTTACGTGCCAGTAAGGTGTTTTGCACCATGCCAGGGGTGATGTAACATCCCCTGTCCAATAAACGACCGTCTATTAACTAATTTTCGTAATACTCCTTTGCCGATACCCCGCCCAATGATTCTGTACGGGCATCGCCCATGCTGGGCACACCACATAAAACTCAGTCCCGCCAGAGGCGGGACTTTAAATAATCATTGTGGAAAGTTGATAATCGCTATCCTACAAATTCCCTCCGCCCTGGAACTGCGGGCATGAGGTATCTGTGAAGTACGAGCATGGGAAGTATTGAGGTCCTGTAGTTATACCCATCAGTTTAGTAACATTGCTGCTACCCTCATTAGAAACCCAGACATTGCCGGATGCATCTATAGCTATACCAGCAGGACGTGTTCCGACATTATAGGTTCCTATGGTTGTGCCGCTAAAGCTCAGTTCAGTAACATTGCTGCTACCCAGATTCGCCACCCAGACATCGCCGGATTCGTCTATCGCTATGCCATAAGGAGATGTCCCGACATTATAGGTTCCCCCAACAAATCCATTAGATACATTTGTTGTGCTGAATGACGCACACCCTTTTCCATTATCCGCTATGACTTTTACAGTCGCAGTCGCGTATGCAACAAGCGGAGCGGTTATGGTTGCAGTAACGCCATAGCCGGTTATCCCCCAGCCGGATGTCGTTGATGTTATTGACCATGTGTATGTCAGGCTATTCCCATCAGGGTCTGTTGCCGTTACTGTTGCTGCGGCTGTGGTATTTGTTCCACCTGTTGTCGGATTCAGGGGGTTTGGCGATACAATGAGGTTTGTTATCTGTGGGGCCAACTGGGATGTACTTACATACACAGATTCGCTTACAATGCCTCCGTTCCCATCACTCACGGTAACTGTAACACCGCCGCCTGATGCATAGCTGGTTGGTGCTGTTATGGTTATACCACCGGTTCCCTGCCCCGATGCAAGTGTCCAGCCTGAGGGCACTGTCCATGTATAGGTGAGTCCGTCACCGTCGGGGTCATTGGCAATGACGGTCGCCGTCATTATGTCGCCGGGTATAACAGGATTTGGAGATGCGCTGATACTGTTGATCACGGGTGCGCTGTTGCCCACGGTGCTGACCGGAATGGGGACCAATGCATACCTGCCTTGAGTATCCGACACCTCTACTGTTGCTGTTCCTGTCATACTATAACTGGATGGTGCTGTAATTGTTACTGTAGAAGTGCTAAATCCGTTTGCTATTTTCCATTCGCTTGATGACGATGTTGTCCATGTGTAGGTTAAAGCAAGGCCGGAAGCACTTTGTGCAATGACCGTTGCCGTTATGGCTCCGCCCGTTGCTGCCGGCAGCCCCACAACGGACAGGCTCTGGATTACAGGCGACACGCCCTGTACCACGGTAGTGCTCTTACTTCCCGACGAACATCCTGCCAGAAACAGAATTACCATCGACGAAAAGATGAGAAGTGTTTTGATACTTGTTCTTGTTTTCACAATGTTCTCCTTATTTTAAGAATAATGTATAAAACTACGATATGCAGAGAAAAAGAGCTTGTCAAAGGTTTGGAGCGTTCGTATTATGCAGCTGTTTGTAAAAGATATCCTTCGTAAATCCCCCTGCAGGGGCTCCGCGCGGATCCTTAATCTTGTCAACTCACCGCCCATGCCGGGCGCACGAAAAAAAGGGCGGTTTTGATACCGCCCCTTCTTTTTAATTTGCTAACTCTACAACTCCTTAACTCCCAAACTCAAAACAATGTATCGCATAAAGCCTTTCTCATTTTTACCAATCTTTATGAATTCCCTTCTCAAGGCCATTGTGGACCGGCGTAGGGGAAGTACTGGGGACCTGTTGCTATACCCATTATTTCGATTACGTTGCCGCTACCGCTGTTACCAGAGTTAGCAACCCAGACGTTCCCGGAGCTATCTATCGCTATGCCGATAGGCGTATTGAACCCGGCAGTATAGGTTCCTATGGTTGTGCCAGAGGAGTTGAGTTCAGTAACATTGTTGCTACCCGCATTAGTAACCCAGACGTTCCCAGAGCTATCTATCGCTATGCCCCAAGGAGTTCTCCCGACAGCGTAGGTTCCTATGGTTGTGCCGCTTGAATTAAGTTTAGTGACCGTACCGATGGGGCTCAAGCAATGAGGATCATTGCCACAAGCATTCGCCACCCAGACATTCCCAGAGCTGTCTATCGCTATGCCAGCAGGACTTGACCCGACACCATAGGTTCCTATGGTTATGCCACTTGAGGTTATCTCAGTAACAGTGTTGTCATTATTAGTAACCCAGATATTCCCAGAGCTGGCTATCGCTATGCACCAAGGACCTGACCCGGCACCATAGGTTCCTATGGTTGTGCCAGAGGAGTTCAGCTCAGTAACATTGTTGCTACCATTATTCGCCACCCAGACGTTCCCAGAGCTATCTATCGCTATGCCCCAAGGACCTGCCCCGACAGGATAGGTTCCTATGGTTGTGCCAGAGGAGTTCAGCTTAGTAACATTGTTGCTACCACCATTAGTAACCCAGACATTGCCGGATGCGTCTATCGCTATGGTTTCAGGAAATGCCCCGACAGTGTAGGTTCCTATGGTTGTGCCACTGGAGTTGAGTTCAGTAATATTGTTGCTTAAATAATTCGCTACCCAGACATTGCCGGAGCTGTCTATCGCTATGCCATAAGGAGATGTCCCGACAGGATAGGTTCCCCCAACAAATCCATTAAATACATTTATTGTGCTGAATGACGCCCACCCTTTTCCATTATCCGCTATGACTTTTACAGTCGCAGTCGCGTATGCAACAAGCGGAGCGGTTATGGTTGCAGTAACGCCATAGCCGGTTATCCCCCAGCCGGATGTCGTTGATGTTATTGACCATGTGTATGTCAGGCTATTCCCATCAGGGTCTGTTGCCGTTACTGTTGCTGCGGCTGTGGTATTTGTTCCACCTGTTGTCGGATTCAGGGGGTTTGGCGATACAATGAGGTTTGTTATCTGTGGGGCCAACTGGGATGTACTTACATACACAGATTCGCTTACAATGCCTCCGTTCCCATCACTCACGGTAACTGTAACACCGCCGCCTGATGCATAGCTGGTTGGTGCTGTTATGGTTATACCACCGGTTCCCTGCCCCGATGCAAGTGTCCAGCCTGAGGGCACTGTCCATGTATAGGTGAGTCCGTCACCGTCGGGGTCATTGGCAATGACGGTCGCCGTCATTATGCCGCCGGGTATAACAGGATTTGGAGATGCGATGATACTGCTGATCACGGGTGCGCTGTTGCCCACGGTGCTGACCGGAATTGGGACCAATGCATACCTGCCATAAGTATCCGATACCCGTACTGTTACTGTGCCCCCTGCACCATAAGTATCAGGCGCTTTGATCGTTGCCGTTGGACTACTGCCGCCCTTTACTATTGACCAGCCGTTGTATGCTGTCCATGTGTAGGAAAGGGCAAGGTTCTGTATACTCTGAGCAACCACGGTTGCGGTTATAGTGCCGCTCTGTACTGCCGGCAGCCCTTGAACAGATAAGCTCTGGATTACAGGGGATGCACCCTGTACCACGGTAGTGCTCTTACTTCCAGAGCATCCTGCCAGAAACAGCATTGCCCCAATCGTCAAGATTGACGAAAAAACTAAAAATGTTTTGATACTTGCTTTCATAATTGTCTCCTTATGATAAAAACAATTGATAAAACACGATATACAGAGGAAAAGAGCTTGTCAAAGAAATGCTTGTGAATTTGCCTGCGTCCACGACAGAGCGGACAGAGCCGGCGGATATTATTTATGATAATTTTCTAAAAAATATCCAGCAAAAAAATCAAAGGGGGCAGGCTTCCGTCCGCCCCCGATTGTTCTTAATTTAGCGCATCTTCCTTAGTAGTTTCCGCCGCCCGGGAACTGCGGGCCTGCATAAGGCCAGAACTCCGGTCCCTGTGCTACGCTGACCAGTTCGGTAACCGCGTTATTCCCATAATTCGATATCCAGACATCGCCGAGTGCATCTATTGCTAGGCTAAAGAGCAATGGGTGACCCTTTGTTGCCTTCGATTGTAGAGCCTCGGGCAGGGCTTTTCAGGACCTCCATGGCTCCGGGGACGGTTCACCCAGACAACATAAACACTCCCTTGACAATACAAGACATAACTTGTATATTTAATATGAAAAACCAATGAATATATTCTATTTTAGAGATAATCGCGGCAGATATCCTGTGAGAGAATTTATTGACGGTCTGCCTTTGAAAGAGCAGGCGAAGGTATTTGCTTATATAAAAGAATTGGGAAAACAGGGCCATAATCTTCGGCGTCCTCTGTGTGATTTTGTAAAAGACGGGATTTATGAGCTTCGCCCACAAGCGACCAGATTGTTTTATTTCTTTTATCAGAAACAAAATATTGTTTTTGTTCACGCTATAAAGAAGAAGACAAATAAAATACCAGAAAAGGATATTGAATTATCTCTCAAAAGAAAGAGAGCAATGGAAGATTGTTAGACAAATTTGTATTTGTAAAGGAGCAAAATTATGAAAATCAAATTACAGAACGCTGAAAAGCACCTCAATGAAAAATTGAAAAATCCACGCTTCAAGGAAGCATATGAACTTGAAAGATTTAAAGTAGCGCTGGCTCAAAAAATAGCCGAGATCAGAGACGAGAAAAACTTGAAACAATCTGAGCTTGCCCACAGAATGCGCGTTTCACAGCAATTTATTTCACAGGTTGAAAGTGGAGAGGGTAATTTGACGTTAGAAACGCTATGGAAAATTGCTGATACCATGGATACAGGCATCCAGATTTCATTTACTAAACGACCTTGCCGCCATACCGGCATCAAGATAGTTTCAGCATAGTTGATAAATGCCTGTCCGCAAACTACAACGGTGCCCTTTGTCCAAAAAATGTCCCTTTATTTACCACCCATCGAGGATAGACAGGAGATTAAAATCATAAGCTCGGCATTGTAACACCTCTCAAAAGGTGGCACCCTGCTATGGATTCACATCGATGTCAGGCCCGCAACTCGAATTTAGGGAAAGGGGGCAAAATGAAAAATATTAATCAAGGTCATTCTCGCTGGACTTATCATTGCATTGATGATGGAGTGCGGGAAGAGAAAGAGGCTGATCCGCCTTTGGCGGAGAAACTATTCCTCTACCTGTAGATTGCTTCGTCGGTCCTCTCCTCGCAATGACAACCTTACGGAGGACATCACGCGGTTTAAACCGTTTGAACCGTTTAAACTGTATCAACCGTTAAGCGGGAATATTATAGGAACTCTACCCTTTGCTTCTTTGCACCGGAACGGCGCATCTCCCCGATGATATATGCCCTTTGTCCCTGTGACCGTATAACCTTCAGGACCTTGTCGACCCCGTTTTTGTCCGCGACCACTATCATCCCGAGCCCGTTGTTAAACGTCCTGAGCATCTCCATGTCATCGACCGTGCCGAGCCCCTTGATCATGCCGAAGACAGGAGGCCTGTCCCATGAATCCGTTTCAATGACTGCACTATATTGTTTCGGAAAGACCCGTGGCAGGTTTTCGGTTATACCGCCCCCTGTTATATGCGCTGCTGCTTTTATGAGCTTGCGTTCCTGGAGCTTTTTGATCGTCCGCACGTAGATGATCGTCGGCTTCAGCAGTTCCTCACCAAGGGTGCACCCGAACTCGTCAATATATGCGCCGAGTTTCATCTTTTTCTTTTCCAGAAGGACGTACCGTGCAAGGGAATACCCATTGCTGTGGAGCCCGCTGGAACCGATGCCGATCAGCACATCCCCCTGCCGTATATCCGATCCGTCTATAATCCCGTCTTTCTCGACAACGCCGACCACAAATCCGGCCAGGTCGTACTCGCTGTCCGCATAAAAACCGGGCAGCTCCGCGGTCTCACCGCCCGCCAGTACACAATCAGCCTGTTTACACCCGTTCACGATGCCCTTCACGATATCGGTGACAATATCGAGACGGATCCTCGATGTCGCAATATAATCGAGGAACACCTCGGGTTCCGCACCGTTCACGACGATATCGTTCACATTCATGGCAACGAGATCGATGCCTACCGTACGGTGGATTCCCGTCTGAAAGGCTATCTTCAGTTTTGTTCCTACTCCGTCCGTCGATGTCACCATCACGGGATGGCGGTACCGTTTCATGTCTATCTCAAAAAGACCTGCAAACCCTCCGATACCCGAAATCATACCCTTTTTAAAGGTAGCCCGTGCAGCGGGCTTTATTCTTTCAACAAAGGTATTGCCCTTGTCTATGCTAACACCGGCATCACTGTATTTCATGCTAATCGGCTTTTTTTCTCAGGAATGTGGGGATATCAAGCTCGTCTTCGTCATACCCGGTAAGCATAACCTTCTTTACGGACTTTACCGTGTCGATCTCGTCTATCTTTTTATCCGTACGCTTGAACGCCGGGATCTCCCTGTTCCCGTTATTATGGATAACGGAAAGCTTGCCCGGATATTTTTCCTTGGTATTCCTCTCTCCGAAACCGGTCGCAATGACCGTAACGTTGAGATTCTCACCCATCGTATCGTCTATGACCGTACCGTAAATCACGTTGGCGTTTTCATCCACCTGTTCTTTCACCAGTTCACACGCCTCTTTGACCTCATTGAGCGTCAGCGAAGCATCACCGGTAATATTGATCAGCACGCCCTTCGCACCGTTTATGGATATATCTTCGAGCAGCGGATTCGATATGGCTTCCTGTGCAGCGTCCTTTGCCCTCTTCTCTCCGCCGCTTTTGCCGGTACCCATCATGGCCATCCCCATCTCGCCCATGACCGTTCTGACATCGGCAAAATCCACGTTCACAAGACCCGGGATTGTTATGATATCCGATATGCCCCTGACTGCATGCACCAGGACGTCGTCGACCTTTATGTAGGCGTCGAGCACGGTCGTCTTATTGTCGGAGATATTGAACAACCTATCGTTCGGTATGACGATCAGGGTGTCGACATACTGGCTCAGCTCTTCGATGCCCTTCTCCGCCTTTGAAGTCCTTTTCTTGCCTTCGAATTCAAAAGGCTTGGTCACCACGGCAACGACCAGCGAGCCGAGAGACTTCGCAATCTCCGCTATCACGGGGCTTGCACCTGTTCCGGTCCCGCCACCCATACCGGCAGTCAGGAAGATCATGTCTGCCCCTGCCAGGGCATCCTTTATCTTCGTCTCATCCTCGAGAGCAGCGTCTTTCCCTATCTCCGGGTTTGCCCCCGCTCCGAGTCCCTTGGTCAGTTTGGCGCCGAGCTGTATTTTATAGGCCGCCTTGTTTCTCGTCAGCACCTGCATGTCCGTATTGGCTGCAATAAAGTCAACACCCTTCATTCCCTGCTTTATCATGGTATTGACGGCATTGCCGCCGCCTCCGCCGACACCGATCACCTTAATCTTCGCAGAATGATGATACTCGTTACTTAACTCAAACATTTTATCCTCCTTTTCTCACAAATAATTTTGAAGCTATATTCGAAAAAAACTCCCTGATACTCCGCAAGAGATCTATGTCCCTTCCGTTGTACGCCCTCACGTGCATGTGCTTGCTCCCGTAGATGACCAATCCAACGGCTGTTGCGTACGACGGATCTTTCACCACATCGGTAAGCCCTCCGACACCCAGGGGAAATCCTATCCTGACGGGAAGGTTGAATATCTGTTCACCGAGATCGACGATACCATCGAGCAGGGAACTGCCGCCGGTCAAAACAACACCCGCTGAAATAAACTCTTTGAATCCGGACTTTACGAGCTCCTTGTCGACGAGGGACAGTATCTCTTCCACCCTGAGTTCTATTATTTCTGCGAGCGTTGAGCGGGATATGGTCCTTGGCTTCCTGTTGCCGATGCCCGGCACTTCGACCATCTCGGCCTTGTCCACGTTTGTCCTCAGCGCGGTGCCGTATTTTATCTTGATCTTCTCGGCTTCGTGTATGGGTGTTCTTAAACCTACGGACACGTCTTTGGTAACATGTTCGCCCCCAAGCCCTATAACACTCGTGTATTTTATGCTTCCGTCGTAGAATATCGCTATGTCCGTCGTGCCGCCGCCGATATCCACTATAACAACACCGAGGTCTTTTTCCTCGGGATTCAGCACGGCTTCACTGGAAGCTATGGATTGAAGGGCAATGTCGGAAACGATCAGTCCCGACCTGTTGCACGCCTTTATGATGTTCATGGAAGACGACATGTTGGCGGTCACGATGTGAACCTTGGCTTCAAGCCTCACGCCGGACATCCCTGTCGGGTCCTTTATCCCTCCCTGATCATCTATAATAAATTCATACGGTATGACATGGATGACTTCCCTGTCCTGGGGGATGGGCATTGCCTTTGCGGCATCCACGACCCTCTTTATGTCGCTGGCTTTCACCTCCCTGTCCTTTATCGCTATCACCCCGTTGCTGTTAAAGCTCTTGATGTGATCCCCGGCGATACCGGTATAGATACTCGATATGTCATAATCGGACATAAGTTCGGCCTCTTCGATGGCCTGGCGTATTGCCTTAACAGTCGCTTCGATATTAATGATGTTTCCCTTACTCAGACCATGGGACGGCGATACCTTCCCTATACCCACAATATCGATGGTTCCTTCCTTGAGCTCTCCCACAATAGCGCATATCTTTGTCGTACCTATATCAAGGCCAACAATCATATTATCTTTTTTTTGCAATGTCGTTCACCTCCTTTCATGGATTCTCAACACCTGTACTGCCTGTCAAAAAACGGTTGTCCTGCACCTGCTCATCTGCACCGGATACAATGCCGGACTTAGAGCGCAGAACTCCCATACCGGAAAAACGCAGATCAACAAGAGAAAACATCTGCATCCTGTCGCCGAAATACCTGATCAAATCGTTCAGTTTATCTATTCTTGAAACAAGCTCATTCCTGCCGAATTTGATGAGCAGACCGTCCGTCGTAACCAGAGTATATCCTCTCGCATCGACATGGAGTTCCGATATATCTTTCCCGACAACGATTGAATTCTGATCGAGTTCTTTTATAAAGGATACGGCATCCGCAACGGGCTGCAGCGGAACGTCCATAAAATCAGAATTCCCAAAGGCAAAACCGGTAATAACGGGATAATTGGTTAAATCATTCCTGTTTAACTGTTTAAAAATGACGCCCTGATCATCGACATAGTAAAGCCTGTCCAGCAGGATCATACAGTATGCTCTCCGCTCCGTGACCGTAATATCTATCCTGTGGGGCGGAGATTTTCTTATCGATACACTGCTTATCCACGGAATGGACATGATGTTTTTCCTTACGGTTTTCAGCGGGACGGAGAAGATGTTCTCCCCCATACTCAGTCCCGAGGCTTTTATGATCTCTATCGGTGTTACGTGCTCGTATCCTTTGATACTCACCTGTTTCAGGGCAAATATTTTCGATGTGGAGATAAAGCCCGCGGCTTTATTATAAACCAAATAACCGCCGCAACACAGGGCCGCGGCGATCACGGCATAGGCAGAATACTTCAGGTATGCCAGCATCCTGATATTTCTCCTGAAACGTTTCTGGGACGCGTTCCTATGCCGGGCTTTGAAATCTGAATTTATAAACTCGCTCATCAAATCCTTTCCTTTAAGGATGCGGATTGCAGTATCCCGTTTACGAGGTCGTCATAACGGATACCCTTGCTCTCTGCTATCTTCGGCACGTAGCTCAACGAGGTAAGCCCGGGCAGGGTATTGACTTCCAGCAAATACGGTCTACCGGCAGATGCGACCTTAAAATCTATCCTTGAATAAAAACTGCAGCCGAGGAGCAGGTGGGTATTCAATGCGACTTCTTCAACAGACCTCACGACACTTTCCGGGAGAGACGGAGGGATATTGAATATCTCCCTGCCCTCTGTATATTTGACTTCATAATCCAGAAACTTATTTTCAGAGCCGCCCTGGATACCGATCTCCATGGAACCGAGGACCTTATCGGTATAAATTGCCACGGTAACGTCCTTGCCTTCGATAAACTTTTCAATCAGCACGCGGCTGTCATACTTGAATGCCTCTGCAAATGCACCGGGCAGTTCTTCGGGTATGGATACCTTGGTGATACCGATGCTTGAACCCTCACACGAGGGTTTTATGATGTAGGGTAGGTTCATACCGCTCTCCTTGATCAGCTGCGAATACTCTATCGGTCTGTTCACGGCAAGGTATTGCGGCGTCAGTATGCCCGCGCTTGTCAGGAGGTGTTTTGTGAAGATCTTGTCCATCGCTATCGCACTGGCGGTAACACCCGAACCCGTATACGGTATGCCCATCAGTTCAAGCATCCCCTGGACAGCGCCGTCTTCTCCGAACTTTCCGTGCAGCGCAATAAATGCCGTTTCTATCTTCATTTCTTTCAGTTTGAGGGGCAGGGTGCGGTCGACCTCCACCGGGACTGCGTTATACCCGAGTCCGGTCAGGGACTTTAAAACCGCTTCTCCGGTGAGCTTTGAAATATTCTTCTCGGCGGACAGGCCTCCGAGCAAAACCCCTATTTTCATATTTTTTGTACTCGTAATCTTCATTGTTCACCTATAATAACAACTTCCAATTCCAATTTTATTTTACTTTTCTCTTTTACTTTCTCAATACCGGCATCGATCAGCGTCAGCACATCCTCTGCACGTGCATTCCCCGTATTGATAATGAAATTCGTGTGGAGCTCCGAATACTTCGCACCCCGCACCCTGACGCCGCGCATGCCGGCTTCGTCGAGCAGTTTCCACGCCTTGACCTTGGGCGGGTTCTTGAATATCGAACCGCTGCTCGGATAATTGAGAGGCTGTGTCGTTGTTTTTTCTTTCAGCACGGACTCTACTTTCTTACTCACTTTATTCCTGTCCGATTTCTGCAAGGTTAAAACAGCGGACACGACAATACTGCTCGAAGAGAGTTCCCTGCATGTCCTGTAGCCGAAACCCATGGCTTTTTTACCGAGTGTCCTTGCCCTGCCTGTCCTTTCTATAAACGTAACCGTCTCGACAACGTCCGATAGAGTGCCGTACCCGGTACCGGCATTCATAACGATTGCTCCGCCGACTGTTCCCGGTATGCCTGCGAGAGGTTCAATGCCGGACAGACCCCGTTCCGCACAGTATTTGACAAGCTCTGCAAGGGGCTTTCCTGCACCGGCCGAAATCCTCACGACCGATTCTTCCTCAGAGATCACGTCGAGAGAATCGAGTGTATTTTTAATCCTCAGGACCGGATGCGGTATGCCTCCGTCCCTTACGATAAGGTTTGTTCCGGCACCCATGACAACGTAGCGTTGTTCGCTGCGCTTCGACCAATCTATAAATTGAAAGATATCGTCTACATTTTCCGGCGTTACCATGCATGCGCAAATACCCCCGACCTGCATGCTGGTGTACTCCCTCATCGGGACATCGAGCAAAACCGTACCTTTCATAATCGATTTCAATTCGTTATAATCAGGCATTCTTTTTTAACCTCTTTATAAATGCATCCCCGACTGTATTGATATCACCGGCACCCTGGGTAATGACCATATCGCCCGGTACAGCCGTACGCTCCAGCTCATCCACAATCTTTTCCTTGTCCCGTATATATCTGACGTCCTTGTAGCCCATGTCTTTCATGGCGTTGTAGAGTCTGGACGCGCTCACGCCTTCTATGGGTTCTTCACCCGCGGAATATATATCCGTAATAATGAGGACATCCGCCTGATAAAATGCCGTAAGGAAGTCATTGAACAACAGCATCGTCCTCGTGTACCGGTGCGGTTGAAATACGACAATGAGTCTCCGTTTCCATCCGTTCTTCGCACCGGCAAGCGTGGCCTTTATCTCTTTGGGATGATGACCGTAATCGTCAACGACGATAATGTCATGGACGTCCGCCTTGATCTGGAACCGTCTCTCCACTCCGTTGAATTTCTCTATGCCCTCTTTTATCTTCTCCGGGTCAAGTTCAAGCTCAACACCTGCAGCGATACTTGCGAGGGCATTATATACGTTGTGTATGCCCGGCATATGGATGGTGAACGAACCGTACGGCCTGCCCTTTACGTTTACCGAGAAATCACACTCCCCGCCTCTCTGGACAACGTTGTATCCCTGAACATCCGCCTGTGCGGACAGGCCGTACGTCATCCTCCGCACCTTGAGCCTCGGCATAATGGATGCCACATTCTCTTCATCGAGGCACAATATCGCAAGACCGTAGAAAGGCACCTTGTTGATGAATTCCACGTACGCGTCCTTTTCTCTCTCAAACGTCTTGTAGTAATCCAGGTGTTCGGGATCTATATTCGTCACGATGGCTATCGTCGGGGTAAGTTTTAAGAAACTGCCGTCGCTTTCGTCTGCTTCCGCAACAAGGTACTCGCTCTGACCGAGCTTTGCGTTGGAGCCGAATATGTTCACCTTGCCGCCCACGATGCTGGTCGGATCGAGCCCGCCCGAAGCAAGCACGATGGAAACGAGGGACGTGGTCGTGGTCTTTCCATGACTGCCTGCTATTGCAACCGCGTACTTGACCCTCATGAGTTCCGCAAGCATCTCTGCCCGCGGTATAGCCGGTATGTTGTGTTCGCGCGCGTAAACAAGCTCGGGATTATCGTCCTTTACCGCGGATGAGAACACGACAACATGCGCGTCCTTTGCATTCATTGCCCGGTGACCGATCATGACCGCTGCACCGAGAGATTGAAGTCTCTCCGTTACCTTTGACGGCTTGAGATCGGATCCGCTTACCTCGTATCCTATGTTCAGAAGCAGCTCGGCTATGCCGCTCATACCTGCTCCGCCGATACCGACAAAATGTATGTGCCTTATCCTCTTGTGCATGTATTTCCCTTTCCTGCCAGTTTTATCATCTCGTCCACGATGACCGATGCCGCATCCGGTTTTGCCCATTTCACCATTGCTCCGGACATGTTCTTCATCCTGTCTTCATCTTCGATCAGCCCCTGAATATGCCGTACCAGCAGATCCGGGCCTTTCGTTGCAGCCGGTATGAGCACGGCTCCTCCGTGCAGGGAAACCTCCTGCGCATTCAGCGTCTGGTGGTCCGATGCAGCAGACGGATACGGTATGAGGATGGACGGAACGCCGTACGCTGCAAGCTCGAAGAGTGTCGATGCGCCTGCCCTTGATACCGCGATATCCGCTTTCCCGAACACCGCGGCCATATCGTCTATAAAATCAAAAACATCCGCTTTGAATCCATGCCTTTCATAGGCATCCCCGACATACGCGTGATCCGCTGTTCCTGTCTGGTGTATGAACCTCACCCTGTCCTTGATACCGGTAAGGCTGTCAAGCCCCTGTACCATCATCTCGTTGATCTGGTGCGCACCCTGACTCCCGCCCAGCACCAGTATGGTTTTCACCGTTGAACCGGATGCTCTTCGTTCCCGCGCGGTATATCGTATGGGCAGGCCGGTCAGCTGTGTCTTGCCGTACGGAAGGTACTTCTTTGATGTTTCAAAGGACAGAAAGATCTTCTTTACAAATCTTGAAAGGACCCTGTTTGCAAGCCCGGGTACGGAGTTTTGCTCATGGATAGCGGCAGGGATACGCATCATCGCAGCGGTCATGACGATGGGGAACGAAGCATATCCTCCTACGCCGAGTACTGCGTCCGGCATGAAATCCTTGATTATACGCTTCGATTCACTTATAGAGTCCGCCAGCAAAAAGGCAGACGACAGCTTTTGTGACGCCGTCTTGTTCCTGAAGCCCCGGACAGCGAGGAGCCTCCGGTTGGCCGCAGGGAGCGTCCATTTTCTGCTTTCTATGCCTGAATCGGAACCGACATACATATAGGTAATGTCCCCTTTCCTTCTTATAATTTCATTCATAATCGCCAGTGCGGGGAAAAAGTGTCCGCCGCTACCCCCACCTGCTATTATCATCCTCGTCGCTTCCATCGTTAACCCTTCTTGATAAATTTAATATTATGCCTATCGAAATAAGCCCGGCTGTCAATGAACTGCCGCCGTAGCTTATGAACGGCATGGTAAGTCCCTTTGTCGGCAATAGCCCGAGCGTAACCGCTATGTTGATGATTACCTGGAGGGCTATAAACAAGGTCAGTCCATAGACCGTCGCCTTTGTAAAAATACTCCCGGAACGTGCAGCTACGGAAAACGCCCGGGTAATGAGAAAGATGAATACCCCGATCACTGCGGCTACACCTATAAAACCAAGCTCTTCTGCAACGACCGAAAAGATAAAATCCGTATGCGCCTCCGGCAGATAAAAAAGCTTTTCAAAGCTGTTCCCGAGTCCTACGCCGGTTATACCCCCCGCTCCGTACGCAAGGGTCGACTGCACAATCTGGAACCCGCCGGTCTGCGCATGCTGCCACGGGTCAAGGAACGCCTTGATACGGTTCAGCCGGTATGTGGAATGCATTACCAGTAATACGGCAACGGGAATTACCGGAATAAATGTCAAAGCCAGCGACGCCGGATTCACACCCGACAGGAAGAGTATCGCAAATACCACGGTCGTTATAATGACCACACTTCCGAAATCAGGTTCTTTTATGATCAGCAACAAGACAATGACTGTATAGACCAGGGGAAGCAGGACCGGAGGTGAGCTGTTCAATCTCTGCCCTTTTTCTTCCAGCACATGTGCTATGAGCAGTATCAATACCGGCTTTGCGAATTCCGATGGTTGTACGGTAAACCCGCCGAGCCTCAGCCACCGGTGCGATCCGCTCACCACCGTACCGATATGCGGGACAAAAACGAGTATCAGCAAAAGGATGATGAACCCGTACAAAACGTACACATACTTCCGTACCATATCGATATTTATCACAGCGGCAAACCCGCCCGCCAGCAGCCCTAAAACGAGGTAAACGAGCTGGCGCTCGACAAAGTAGTACTTCGTGCCGTAGGCCTTCAGCGCATATATCGAACTTGCGCTGAAAACCATAATGACGCCGAAAAGGCACAGCAGCAGGGTTGCAACGATTATTCCGCGATCATAGTCCTTCATGCGCCGCGCTCCTGTTTATATTCATAACTGCGGATTTGAACATCTCTCCCCTTTGTTTATAGTCAAGGAACATATCAAAGCTCGAACAGGCCGGTGACAGGAGTACACTGTCCCCGCGTACAGCATGGTGAACCGCAGCGGCCACGGCGGATTCCATCGAATCTACCGGCAGTATTCTGACAATGTCACGGAATGCGTTGGTGATCCGCTCTTTCGCTTCACCCATCACAACGAGCAGTTTTACCTTCTCTTTGATAAGGCCCGACAGCGGGCTGTAGTCCCCTTCCTTGTCCCTTCCGCCCATGATAAGTATCACCGGCCCGGACATGGTTCTTAATGCAACAACCACCGCATCGACATTTGTGGCCTTTGAATCATCATAGTATTTGATGCCGTTGACATCAGCCACGAGTTCAATCCTGTGGGGAAGCCCTTTGAAGCTGTTTATCGTTTCCTGGATAATTCCATCCGGTATATCGAGCAGCTTTGCTATGATAATGCATGCCATGGTATTCTGGACATTATGCATACCAGACAGGGAAGGATTGTTATGGGTAAATATAGTTTTATACCCGGACCCGTCGATAAAGGTTATCTCCCCGTTCTTATAATAAGCGCCTCTCCGTGTCCTCTTGCTCGTGGTAAAACAGTAAGGCCTTGACATTATGTTCCTCTTGCCCTTCACCGTATACCGGTCTTCCGCGTTGATAACGGCATAATCGTCGACGGATTGGTTCATGAATATCCTGAGCTTCGCCTTTGCGTAATCGTTGATATCTTTATAACGGTCAAGATGGTCGTCCGTAATGTTCAGCAGTCCTGCTATCCACGGCCTGAACCTGACAATACCCTCGAGCTGATAACTGGACAGTTCCAGCAGGTAGAGTGCGTATTCCCGGTCATGTTCGACAAGCTGGATAAACGGCGTACCGATATTACCTCCCACGCCGGCCTTTTTGCCCGCGTTGTTCAGTATCTGGCCGAGCAAGGTGACCGTGGTAGTTTTACCGTTGGTCCCGGTAATGCCGATGATTTTTTTATCCGTGAATCTGGATGCAAGTTCGACCTCGCTTATCACCTCTGTGCCTTTGCTCTTCACCGCCTGTATGCCCTTCAATGCCATGGGCACACCCGGGCTGACCACAGCAAGATCACAACCGCCCAGTGCATTACCGTCCCAGGCGTCAATCATGGTTATACCGGATTTCATGCGGTCGATCCCCTTGATCTCTGAAACAGGCTTCTGATCATAGCAGGCAACCCTGCCTCCCCTTTTCAGGACAAAGTCCGCGGTGGCAAGACCGGTATTACCCATGCCGATGACCGCTATGTTTTTGCCTTTTAATTCCATCCGTCACCTCAGCTTCAGTGTTGCCAGGCCAATGAGAGCGAGCAGGATGGATATGATCCAGAACCGTACCGTTACTTTCGGCTCAACCCATCCCTTTAATTCAAAATGATGGTGTATCGGCGCCATTGCAAATACACGCCTGCCGATTAATTTGAACGAACTCACCTGAGTTATCACCGAGAGGGCCTCGATCACAAAAACGCCGCCGATGATCGCAAGCAGCACCTCCTGCTTGAGTATAATGGCCACGACGCCGAGCACGCCGCCGAGCCCGAGGGAACCGACATCTCCCATGAATATCTCCGCGGGGTAGGTATTAAACCACAGGAACCCCATAGCGGCACCGATAACAGCACCGGCAAACGTCGCTATCTCTCCTGTTCCCGGAATAGAGGAGAACATAAGGTATTCGGAGAATTTTACGTTACCCAGCACATAGGCAAACACGGCATACACACCGAAACATGTCATGACAGGGACGATCGCAAGACCGTCCTGTCCATCCGTAAGGTTGACCGCGTTTGACGTTCCAATCACAATAAACAGGAAAAACAGGAAGTACACCCAGCCGAGATTAACAACGAATTTTTTAAAGAACGGAAATGTCAGCGTATAGTTAAGGTCGTCAAACCGTAACAGCAAATACATGACCGCAATGGTAAGGACCGTCTCGAACACCAGTTTATAGCTGCCCTTGAGTCCCTTCGAGCTCCTGTCCCTGAGTTTCATATAATCATCTATAAAGCCGATGGCTCCAAAACCCAGGAGCGAGAATATGAGTACCCATACATACACATTCGCAATATCCATCCACAGTATGGTTGAAGTAAGGATGGAAACTATCATTAAAACGCCGCCCATAGTCGGTGTACCCTTTTTGCTGATGTGGTTTTTGGGACCATCCGACCGTACCACCTGTCCCATGCCTATCCTCGTCATGAACCGTATAAAGGGGCCACCGAAGATCATACTGATAACCAATGCCGTGATCATCGCACTCAGCGTTCTGAACGTAATATACTTTAAAACATGAAATATTATAAATTGCTTTGCCAGCGGATATAAAAGATATTCAAGCATTTCTGCCCCTCATATAAGTATCGTATGCCGATATGACCTGCTCCAGTTTCATGCTCCTGGAACCTTTTATATAAATCGTAACACCGTCTTTGGATAAAGATTCCAGCTCTTGAACAGCAGACTGTATATCACCTACCTGTTTTGCATAAACCTGTTTCATGCCCGATGCGAGCACACCTTCAAACGTATTGCCCGAGTACCTGCCGAGGAGTATAAATTTGCCGACACCTTGCTCGGCAAGGAACTTCCCCAGCGCATAATGCTCCTGAGCCGTCCGGTCACCAAGCTCCAGCATATCTCCTATGACAGCTACCATGCTTTGTGCCCCGTATCTTTCTATGGCCGACAGGAACCCGCTCCGCATGGAATCAGGATTGGCATTGTACGTGTCGTCAAGGACCGTGATGTTGTTTTTATACGACATACTGTTGCCTCTTCCCCTGAATACCTGAAAACGCCCGCACGCCGCCCGTATTGTTTCCCAGTCTACATTTACGTGCCTGGCGCACAGCATGGAGAGAGCAATGTCGTAAAGATAGTGCCTGCCCGATACCGGCGTGCTGAAGCTGTGCTCTTCACCTTCATACACAATACTGAAATCCATGCCCCGGTCGGTAAGGTTGTACGAAACTATACGCATCTGCGCATCCGCGGAAAAACCCGCGGTGAGTGTCCTGCCCTGGAAACGGCGGGCTATACCCATTACCAGGGGATCGTCTGCGTTCATCACGGCGGTCCCGTTCGTCTTCATCGCTGAAAACATCTCTTCTTTTGCCTTTGCAACGCCTTCCAGATCATGAAAAAACTCAAGGTGCGCCCTGCCGATGTTCGTCAGTATGCCGATGTCAGGGGAAGCTATGCCGGTAAGGCTTGCCAGCTCACCGTACCTGCTTGTTCCGAGTTCAAGCACCCACATCCTGGTTTCCTGCTCCATGTTGAGTATGGACAGCGGCAGACCGATAAGATTATTCAGGTTACCCTGCGTCCTCCCGGTATCGTACAAACCCGATAAAAGATCATACAGCATTTCTTTGGTTGTTGTTTTACCGTTGCTCCCGGTAATCGTTATGACCGTCGGCTTGTACCTCTCCCGTATGCTATGCGCCAGTTCTCCAAGGGATTCAACGGTATCGGGTACGGAAAAGACAGCCGCTTTGTTTCCGGCCGCATCTGCCCGGTACTCATAGTTTTTATCGATAACAACACCGGCTGCCCTGCTCTTGATGGCATCGTTCACAAAGGTATGGCCGTCGAAATGCTCTCCTTTAATAGCAAAGAACAAGGAATTGCTCACCGGCTTTCTTGTATCCGTCGATACACCGCTTGCACACCAGTTCTTCCCGGCATTTACGACCTTTATATTTTTCAATCCCTGTATATCCTGCATATCTATTTTCAATTTTTTATTCCAAAATAATCATGTACGCTTTCCTTGTCGCTGAAGTGGATGGTCCTGTCTTTGAATATCTGATAGTCTTCATGCCCCTTGCCCGCTATCAGAACGACATCGCCTTTGTTTGCAATCTCCAGCGCTTTCCCTATGGCCTGCTTCCTGTCCGGAATAACGGTATAGACCTTTGCGTCGTAACTGCAGTTTGGATCCAGAGATTCAACTTTCGTTATATCCTTCATGCCTTTCTCTATGTCGGACAATATCGTTTCCGGCTGTTCGGAACGCGGATTGTCCGATGTTAAAATGGTTATATCCGAAAGTCTTGCGGCGATCTCACCCATGATCGGCCTCTTCCCCTTATCTCTGTCTCCGCCGCATCCGAACACACATATAATCCTTTTTTTCTTCAGTTCTTTTAATGCTGTCAGGACTTTTTCGAGAGCATCCGGGCTATGCGCATAATCGACGAAGACGTAGGCGTCCTTCGGGTTCATGACCCTCTCCACCCTCCCGGGTACATTTTTCATGGATGCAATACCGTGCTGTATGTGATCCATGGATATGTTTGACACGATAGCGGTTGCGACCGCGGCCATGATATTATAAATATTGTAGTAACCGACAAGAGGGGATTTCAGGTCCATCATACCTATGGGGGTCGAAAGTTTCATCGTGATACCGTCAAGCGATGTCGTTGATTCCACGAGTCTGATGTCGGCCTGTTTCGAAATTCCGAACCTGAGGACATGTATGCCCCTCTTTATCTTGACCTTGTTTATCCAGGGATCATCGCTGTTCAGGATGGCAAATTTTTTGCTCTTATGGCTTGCGACCAGCAGCTTTTCAAACAACAGGGATTTTGCGGAAAAATAATTCTCCATGGTTTTGTGATAATCGAGGTGGTCCTGGGTAAGGTTTGTAAAGATTGCCACGTCAAAGTCAATACCGTTTACCCTGCCCTGCGAGATCGCATGCGAGGACACCTCCATGATCGCATCGGTTGCACCCTGTGACAGGTAATCGCTCATCATCATGTTGATGTCCAGGGACTCGGGCGTTGTGTTTACTGCTTTTATCTTCTTGTTCATAAACCGGTAATTTACCGTGCCTATCACAATGGGCTTTTTCCGGGCTGAATTGAGTATGGATTCCACAAGGTACGTCGTCGTCGTTTTACCGTTGGTACCGGTTATACCGACGATAAACAGCTTTGCGCCGGGATTGCCGTACAACTCCTTTGACAGCAGCGACAGTGCCGTACGCGGGTCTTCCACGATGACCTGCAAAACATGTTCCAGGGAAGGATTGTGCGCCCTCGCAACGATTGCGACCGCACCGTTGCGGGCAGCTTCCTGTTCGTACGTTATGCCGTCTTCCTTCTCCCCGGGTATGGCAACGAATAAATAACCTTTCCGCACTTTCCTTGAATCACACGCAATACCTTTTATATCCCCGGCAACATCCCCGCGGAGCGATAAAACATGTATGCTTTTTAAAAGTCTTTTTATGTCCATGCTCACCCTTTTGTTGCCCTCGCAGGATTCGGGCCGTCATGTTTACCGACATACACCGTCTTCTTTATAGAACGGGTGTGCTGTACACCGGGCTGCAGAACAGCGGCAGCGGTACTGTGTCCTGCCGGATTCATGGAGAACAAGACCACAACAGGTCCTTCCAAGTAGGGCGTAGAGGGCCGAGGGGTCTGCTCTACTGCGTAACCGGAACCTTTCAACACAACATTGTTGATACCGGCCTGTTTTGCCTGCTGTAACACTGCTCTCATTGTTTTACCCTTAAAATCCGGAACAAAGCCTGTTTGGGTTATCCCGTTAAGCTGTGCCTGCTCAATATCCACTGAAGAAGGCTTGTCGGAGGGCATTGCCATGATATTTAATCTTGAGGGAACACCGAGATACGGCAGCACCTTCTCCGCTACATCTTTAAAAACAGGAGCTGCACTCGTTCCTCCGTAAGGATTCTTCAGAGGATCGACGAGCATGATAAGCATAACAATTTTCGGTTTATGTGCGGGTACAAACCCGAGGAAAGACGATATGAAGCGGTTCTTATAATACGTCCCTGTCAACGGGTCCGGGATTTGTGCAGTACCTGTTTTACCCGCCACGGTATAACCGTTCATCTGTGCGTTGACCCCGGTCCCGCCGCCGCTGACGACGCCTATCATCATATCCGTCATGATCTCCGCCGTATGCTCCGATATGACCCTTCTTTTGATCACGGGTTGGAATGTCCGGACCCGGCCGTCCGGTTTGCGTATCTCTTTTATGATCTGAGGTGCGAGGAGAAAACCGCCGTTGGCTATTGCCGACATTGCCGTGACAAGCTGGATGGGGGTTGCGGACACGCCCTGGCCGAACGGTATCGTATCAATGGAAACACCCGACCACTTGCTTACAGGATTCAAAATGCCGGGTGATTCTCCGGGCAATTCTATGCCGGTCTGACTGCCGAACCCGAAGTGTTTCAGGTAGCTGTAAAGCGTTGAACTGCCCAGCTTCTCTCCTATTTTTGCCGCACCTATATTACTGCTGTACTTGAGGATATCCCCGATGCTGAGCATGTTGTAATCGCCTTCGGCATCCTTGATGACAATATTGTACACCTTGTAATGGCCGTCCTCGCAAAATATTTTTTGATCCTGCGATATCACGCCCGCATCAAGGGCTGCTGAAATTACAAACGGCTTGAATATAGAACCCGGCTCATAGGTGTTCTCAATGGCTGTATCCTTAAACACAGACAGGGGATAATCCGTGTACACGTTGGGATTGAAGTCCGGTATACCTGCCATGGCAAGAACCTCGCCTGTTTCAGGGTTCATGATGATACCGATACCTTTTTTTGCACCCTGTTCGGACACTGCTTTCTTCAGCGCCTCCTGCAGTATGAACTGGACGTTCAGATCCAGGGTAGTCACAACACTGTCTCCGCTCGGTGACGTATCATCCGTCAGATCGCCGGTATAAATGGGGCTGTTGCGTCCGTCCACATCTATGACCGCCGAGAAGGGTATACCGCTCAAATACTTGTCAAGGGACAGCTCTATTCCTGCAAGCCCCCTGGAGTCTATGCCCACAAAACCGAGTACCCCGCTCGCGAGTTTAAGGTCCGGATAAAACCTTCTGTACTCTTTCAGAGAGTAAATGCCTTTAAAATGATACTGCATGAGCTTGCGCGCCGTGTCCGGATCGACAAGCCTTTTTATCCACACAAACTGCCTGTCGGAATCTAATTTCTTTAAAACGGCATCTGCGTCAAGATGGAGTATTTTCCCGGTAATGACAGCTGCCCTGCTCTTGTTTTTTACCTTCGAAGGGTCCGCATAAAACGAGTCGACCAGAACGCTCTGTGCAAGTATCCTGCCGTCCCTGTCCATGATCAGCCCTCTTGCCGGGAGCAGGGTGACCTCCCTTGAATATTGCTTTCTCGCAAGCTCTGCATAGCTCCTGCCCTTTATGACCTCAAGGTAAAATGCCTTCGACAGTACCAGTGCAAAACCCGCCATAATGCACAGATATATTATGAATAGTCTTACGAGATGTTCCTCATGTATACGCTTTACAGAGTCCATCCTACCGGTCTGTCGAAATTAACTGTCTGCTGTCCGGATAAACCATATTCAGTCTCGTCCTTGCTATTTTTTCGATCCTGTTCCTGCTTTTGAGTGTGGCTATTTCAAGATTGTATTGATCGATCTGCTCGGTCAGCTTTTGTGTCTGCGAAGTCAGATCCGACATCCTGTAACTCGCTGCTATAAAATTTATCCGGCTCCATATCAGGATCAGTACAAAGAAAAGAATCACCGCAAGCGTTACCAGTATTTTGAATGGAGCGATACTGATGGTCGGTACGGTCTGATAATCGATTGCCCTGTTATCCATATAAGCTTTCATACTATTAGCCTCCTAAGCTATCCGCTTTATGGCCCTTAATCGCGCGCTTCTTGCTCTGTAGTTATGCCGTATTTCTTCTTCGTCCGGTACTGCTGGTTTACGGGTAAGTATTTTGAATACGGGTCCCGTAAGAAGAGAAAACTGTCTGAATGCCTGTTTTACTATCCTGTCTTCAAGAGAATGGAATGAGATGACGATCAGCACGCCGCCGATGGTAAGGAAATCTCCCGCCTTTTGAAGAAAGGCCTTCAGGTTTTCCAGTTCATCATTTACAAAAATCCGTATTGCCTGAAATGTTTTCGTGGCCGGATGTATGCCGCGGCGGCCGCCCATGGTCCCCGCTATTATAGATGCGAGTTCGGCCGTATTTTTTATGCGCGATCTTTTCCGTGCGGTAATGATGGCTTTTGCAATCTTCCTGGACTGCCGTTCTTCTCCGTACTCTTTTATAATCCTTGCAAGCCTCTCCTGATCGAACTTGTTTACGACATCGTACGCCGTAACACCCGACGATGTGTCATAACGCATATCGAGCGGTCCTTCGTTTGAAAAACTAAAACCTCTCGCGGCATCGTCTATCTGCGCGGTGTTGAACCCGAGATCCACGATAATACCGTCAAATTTTTCAATGCCTGTTTCCCGTGCAATATCTTCGATGTCCCGGTAATTTGTATGTAAGAATTTTATTTTTGCATGAAAGGCTTCCAGATTATTTTTTGCTCTCCCGAGCATGGTGCCGTCGACATCCGAGCAAACAACAGAACCGTCGGGAGCGGATGCTTCAAGAATAGCCTTTGCGTGCCCGCCCTCTCCGACGGTTGCATCAAGGTATCTGCCGTTATTCCGGGGGCTCATGAGTTCAATAACTTTGTTTAACATTACCGGTATGTGCATTCATACTCCCAGGTTGGCAATGCCTTTTTTGATATTCGAGAAGTTGTTTTTGATCCTCTGATGTTCCTGTTCAAAGGTTGTGATATCCCATATCGAGAATATCTCGTCGCCGCCCGCTATGATAACCTCTTCCCCGAGGTGCGCCTCTTCCCGCAGGTATGCGGGTATAAAAAGTCTTCCAAGCCCGTCTATTTCATATTCGAACGCATCGCCGTAGTGGAATAGTTTATAATCTTCCACAACGTCCAGGGTCGGGGGCAGGGCTTTTATTCTTTCTTTCCGCAGCTTAAAGACCTGGTAGGGGTATACTTCAAGCCAGTTCTGGTTGTTGGTAAGGATGACTCTGTTATCGTACTCGTCGGTCAGTATTTTTCTGAATGCCGACGGCACGCTTACACGGCCTTTTTTATCAATCTTATGTCTGTATCTGCCTATAAACTCCATACAATTTTGTTATACTTTCATACCCCTTTATACCACTTTATACCACCCTATATTAAATGTCAAGCCATTATTGGTTAAAAAGATTCGAGAATGATGTTGAACGGTTTAATCCGTTTGAACCGTTTAAACCGCCTTAAATCGTTGAGAATGCGGACCGCACGATACCGGTTTTGGCGAAGCTGCCCCGAGCAAAATTAAAACGTTCCCTCTTGCATTTTTCGGGTTAAAAACCAAGGCAAAAAAAAGGGCTTAAAAAATTTAAGCCCCTCCAAACTTTCCTATTTCATTTTTTGGGTCAGAACTAACTTACCTTTACGATTTGTTTGCCAAGGTTTTCACCGGTAAATAGTCCGATAAATGCCTTTGGTGCATTTTCGAGTCCCTCGACAACATGCTCTGTATATTTTAACTTCTTCTGTGAAATCCATTGGGCAAGCTGACGAATACCTTCCTCGCTTCTGTCTGCATAATCCATGACAATGAATCCCTTCATCAGGGCACTCTTTACCAGCAGGTACGGCTGGACCCTCGGGCCTTGCTCCGGCTTATTCATATTGTACTGGGATATCTGTCCGCAAAGCACAACGCGGGCCTTGAAATTCAGAAGCGGCATGATGGCATCCGAGATGTCTCCGCCGACATTGTCAAAATAGATATCAACACCATTGGGACAGGTATCTTTCAGCGCTTTTTTTATATCAGCGGTTGTTTTATAGTTTATTGCCGCATCAAACCCAAGCTCATGTATCAGATACTTTGTTTTCACGTCCGAGCCTGCAATACCGACAACCCTGCAGCCTTTTATCTTCGCAATCTGCCCCACGAGAGTTCCTACTGCCCCTGCGGCACCGGACACGACAACCGTTTCACCGGATGACGGTTTACCGATATCCAATAAGCCGAAGTATGCGGTAAGCCCGGGCATTCCGAGAATACCGAGTGCCGTGGATACGGGCGCTGGTCCGGGATCTATCTTCCGGACTTCCCGGCTGTCCGCTGCGTTGTAATCACGCCAGCCAAGGTTGGCAGTAACAATATCCCCGGCTTTCAGATCCGGAGACCTTGTCTCAACCACCTCACCGACAATGCCGCCGGTTATAGTCTTGTCGAGTTCGAAGGGGGATATATATGTTTTTACGCCGTTCATTCTGCCCCGCATATACGGATCTACGGAAAGATATAATGTTTTGACAAGTACCATGCCGTCCTTACACTCGGGCATTTCTGTCTCGATAAGCCTGAAATCTTCTTCCCGGGGCATGCCCTCGGGCCTTTTTGCCAGAATTATTTCCCGGTTCTTTTTTTTCGTCATTGTGATTACTCCTTTGCACAGAATATAAGTACTCGAACACCTCCGTTCCAGACATCGAAATAACCGGAGTTTGCAACAAGACGCTCTGCTTGTTGATTTACAAACCAAAATGCTTTATATAACATGGTTCAATGAACTACGCTGCTGCAAGACTACAGAGAAGTTCAGGTCAAATAATTTAAATGGAGTATGTATATGGATATTGAACGAATAAGAAAAGATTTTCCGGTCTTGTCCCGCATGGTAAGGGACAAGAAGCTCGTGTACCTCGACAACGCCGCGACAACACAGAAGCCGTCTGTTGTAATAGAGGCCATCGCGGATCTGTACAGAAACTATAATGCGAATGTACACAGGGGCGTATACCTGCTTGCAGAGGAGTCCACACAGGCTTATGAAGATTCGAGAGAAGCTGTCCGCAGATTCATCAATGCGAACAGCACGAAGGAGATCGTCTTTACCCGCAACGCAACAGAGGCATTAAACCTTATCGCCTACACATGGGCAGAGGCGAATATCAAGGCCGGCGATGAGATCATCGTCAGCATCATGGAGCACCACAGTAACTATGTGCCGTGGTTCAGGCTTGCCCGCCGGAAGGGTGCAGTTATTAAGATCGTACCTTCAAGGATGGATGGAGAGCTTGATATGGATGCCTACAAATCCATGCTGTCCGATAAAACCAGGCTCGTCGGTATCGTCCATATGTCGAACGTTTTTGGTACGATAAACCCCGTAAAAGAGATAGTGTCGCTTGCACACAAGAAGGGTGCTGTCGTCGTTGTCGACGGCGCACAGAGTGCACCGCACATGAAGATCGATGTCAGGGACATCGATTGCGATTTCTTCGCTCTCTCCGGGCACAAGATGCTCGGCCCCACGGGTATCGGGGCGCTCTATGCAAAAGAGTCATACCTCGAATCCATGGACCCTTTCCTCAGCGGCGGCGAGATGATCCTCAAGGTCACGCTGGACAGTGTCGTGTACAACGAACTGCCGTGGAAGTTTGAAGCGGGCACCCCGAACTATGAAGGCGCAATCGGGTTGAAGGCCGCGATCGAGTACCTCGAGGCCCTTGGCATGGATACCGTCGAAACCTACGAGAGAGAGCTCACCGCATACGCTCTGGAGAAGATGAAAACCGTACCCGATATTTTTATCTATGGCCCTCTGAACGCGGCAAAAAAAGGAGGGATCCTCGCCTTTAATATCAAGGGTGTTCATTCCCACGACATCGGTACGATACTCGATAGCGAGGGCATCGCAATCCGGGCCGGGCACCACTGTGCACAACCGCTCATGATAGACTGCGGTGTGTCCGCAATGGCACGGGCGAGCTTCTATTTCTACAATACAAAGCAGGAGATTGATCTCCTGGTCGCCGCACTAAAGAAAGCAAAGGAGATATTCGGTCATGTCGCTTGAAGAACTCTTCAAAGAAATTATCATAGAACACTACCAGCACCCCAAAAACCAGGGACACCTTGAGCATCCGGACGCAAAGTCTGACGGCTCTAATCCTTTATGCGGCGATGAAATCGCGATGGAACTCAGATTTGACGGCGATAGGGTTAAGGATGTGATGTTTACCGGGAATGGCTGTTCGATCAGCCAGTCTGCCGCCTCCCTGATAACAGAGGCAATAAAAGGAAAGACCGTCGAAGAAACAAAAAAAATAATGGGTGAGTACAGAAACATGCTTGCAGGAAAAGAGTACGACGCGGAACTACTCGGGGACCTCGAGGCCCTGTCCGACGTGAAGAAATACCCTGCACGGGTGAAATGTGCAAGCCTGAGTGTCGCGGTGCTCGATCAGGCTTTACAGCAGAAAAAGTGAGGGGATATAAAATGACGATAAACTATTATGCCGATTTATTGAAGATCAGGGATGCCAGGCCGCTCGTTCACCACATAACAAACTACGTCGTGATGAATGTGAGCGCAAACATAACCCTCTCGCTCGGTGCATCGCCGGTCATGGCACATGCACTGCCCGAGGTTGAAGACATGGTTTCGATAGCGAGCGTACTGTACATCAATATCGGCACCTTGAGCGATCCCTGGATCGATTCGATGCTCGCCGCAGGAAAAATGGCAAACAAGAAACACGTCCCTGTACTGCTCGATCCCGTCGGAGCCGGCGCAACAAAGTACAGGACAGAAACAGCGAAGAAGATTTTAAAGGAGATAAAGGTAGACGTGCTCAAGGGAAATGCAGGCGAGATGCAGTCCCTGGCAGGAGAAAAGGTAAAGGTAAAGGGTGTAGATTCGACAACTTCTGCCGGTCCGGACACCGCCGAAGCACTTGCAAAAGAGTACGGGTTAACCGCTGTTATTACAGGACGCGAAGATTATGTTTCGAACGGCAGACAGTCCGCTCAAGTGAAAAACGGCACAGAGATGTTCTCACGCATCACCGGCGCGGGCTGTATGCTGGGATCGATCATTGCAAGCTTTATGGCGGTCAATAACGATTCTTTTTCTTCAGCCATCGAAGGACTTGTATCATTCGAACTGGCGGGTGAAAAGGCTGCAGCACGTACAAAACTTCCGGGCAGTTTCATGACCGCGTTGATCGACGAGATCTCGCTCCTCAACCAGGACTCCTATAAGCTCGCTGATGTTATGATACAATAATACATGAAGCACAAACCCGAACTTCCCTCCGGTATCTACGGTATTACTTCACGAGATTTCGGAACATCCCATGAGCAATCAGCCCGGTATCTGTTAAAGGCAGGCGTCAGGATCATCCAGTACCGGGAAAAAGCTGCATCTACCCGCGAATTACTGAACGAGGCTGCCGCGATCAGGGATCTTTGCAGGCAGTATAATGCCCTATTTATTGTCAATGACAGATTGGACATTGCACTCGCCTGTGATGCGGACGGCGTCCATGTGGGCCAGGACGATATGCCGGCCCGGGTCGTCCGGAAGTATCTTGGCGATAAGATCGTCGGTGTTTCCGTGAGGAATGAAGAAGAGGTAATAACCGCACAGGCAGACGGTGCCGATTATCTGGGTGCAGGTGCCGTATTCCCCACATCCACAAAACAGGACAGCACCTGTATCGGCCTGGACATGCTCGGCAAGATAGCCCGGATTTCAAATGTCCCGGTTTATGCAATCGGCGGTATTACCCTGAATAACCTGAACGCATTAAAACAACTCAACATCCTCGGTGCTGCCGTGATATCGGCGATACTGAACACCCCTGACCCGGAAAACACCGCACGGGAATTCATCCGCATCTGGTCATCCAAAGAATGACCCCGCGTATAAACCGGCAGTGAATATCACTGAAGTTTTAAGGTGCCAATTGGGTACCTTAAAAAGAGGAAGGACTTTCTAACGGGTTTACCGAGCACGGGGTTGCCATGCTGGCTGCCCTCCTGGCGTTATGATTCAACCCTGTCCAAAGTCCGGGGCTGAACCTTATCTCTCACCTCTACGCACTTTTTTTATAATGGGAAGTATACCAATCAATGAGCTGCTTGATCATCTTTTGATAGGAAGTTTGCCTCTTTTTTGCCTCTTCTTTAAAGAAATCAATGCTCGACTTCTTCAACGAAATCGTTATCTTCACCTTTTCTTCTTTTAACGCCAGCTGATCGGGCGGTGGAAGAAAATCTTTAATGATTTTTAGTTTACCCATTGGTTCATCAGTATAATTTATTTTGTTTCTCATAAATATCCCTCCCTTTTCTCCAATATCCCGCACCGTAAATGCGGATAACATTACCCCTATACGTAAATCTTACAGTCATTATGCCGTCACCCACGCTTCCGATACAATAAAAGCGGTGTTCTTCAATACTGTGTGATACATCTTCTACGATCACACGATGAGGATCTAGAAACGCCTGCTGTGCCAACAAGAAACAGTGTGTTTTGCTTGATTTTCCCTGTCTTTCTCATCATCCCACTCAAAATGCGATTTCTTCATAAAGATACTATAATACAGGATGGTGACAAAAGCAATATAAACGTATGGCCATTTATATGGCATTATTCTCCTCTCGCAAAGGGGTGGCTGCGACAGCAGACAGGTATTTGTTCCTGCTGCATCATTCCGTGCCTGACACGGAATCCAGTTCATTTCCCCTCTATGAAGAGGGGCGAGATCGGGTGTGTCGCCCGCTATCTTCCCCTGGCAATGGGTTTGATTCCTGTAGGGGCAGGGCCTGCCCTGCCCTCTTCCTCTCAACGTTCTGAATCATATCTGTCTAAAGTCCGGGTCGGACTGTCGTCTTCTTTATGCGACTCTTCTCCCTGTTTTGACAATTTCTTTGATATAAGGATTTGTTT
>VFSW01002152.1_pt1 | contig 29862 bp, 22 predicted proteins | sample 5358111 | NCBI WGS metagenome assembly VFSW01 (sample SAMN11554181, study PRJNA540505) | mine drainage metagenome | isolation source: sediment from site ElyBrook_90M | place: USA: Ely Copper Mine, Vershire, VT | collected 2017 | reverse complement strand
CGAGTTCGAACCACGCCGTGAGAAATTCGGCGCTTTATCTCCGTTTCGAATAGCGCGGGGGCCGCGAGGAACCTAACGGCTTAAGAGGCAAAAGGCCCTGACGCTGATAACGTGACGCGGGTCGGACGGAAAGCGGGCGGGGGATAGTAGCCTTCATTCGGCGAGGGTCCACGCGACGCGTTCGACATCTCTCACTGTCAAGGCGCGGCAACTAGCACTCTGTGCCTCCCGAAAACCTTATCCGGGATGACGCGCGGGTGGGCGTATGGTAATGGAGCGGCCGATGGCCGCGTTTCTGACCCAGTTGCTGCTTGCTATCCGGTTGCGGTTCACGCGGCGAGCGCGGCTTGAGGCCGAGAATCTCATCTTGCGGCAACAGCCGGTAGTGCTACGGCGCAAGTCCGCGACGCGCGTGAAACCGTGGAACATCGATCGCTTGCTGTTGGTACAGGTCCGGACGCATCTCTCATTGGACAAGAATGCGCCGGATCCTCGATGCCCTCAGTAGCTCGGCCGCATCGCAAGCATCGCAATTCCGGGTGGCCTGCATCATCAATATGTCAGGGTTTAGGTTTTGACTAAGCACACCCCATAGCGCTCTCTTTACCGTTAATGCAGGTTCCGACGTCGGCGGTTCAGCTACTTGAGGTCGTCGGTCCCAGCGTCATTTTCATTCCATAGCGTGGACGCAGCGTTACCAGCGGCTGCGGCTCTACTGGATGCCCTGGGACCATCCGCAAGCGATACTTCTGCGCGACGGATGCGAGGATCAGTGTCGCCTCGGTCAATGCGAGAGTGTTGCCGATGCATTGGCGCGGGCCCCCACCGAAGGGAAAGTAAGCGTAGCGCGGTCGATCCGCAGATCGTTCGGGCGAAAACCGTTCGGGATCGAAGCGCTCGGGATCTTCCCAAAAGTCCGGATGGCGATGCGTCAGCCACTGGCACAACATCACGCTCGCACCTTTGGGAATCGCGAAGCCCGAAATCTCGTCGGCGGCGATTGGCGAGCGACCAACCGACCACACAGGAGGATAAAGTCGCATCGATTCGTCGATAACCATCGCGGTGTAGGGAAGCGCCGGCAAATCGGCGACCGTCGGTGCGCGCCCGCCTAGAACCTCAATCAGCTCGCGATGGAGCTTTTGCTCGGGCCCTGGATTTTGCGAGAGCAGATACCAGGTCCACGATAGCGCGTTGGCGGTGGTCTCGTGGCCAGCGAGTATCAAAGTCAGCGCTTCGTCGCGCAATTCCTTGTCGTTCATCGCTTCACCGGTATCCTGATCGCGCGCCGCCAGCAGCAGCGAGAGCAAATCGCCACGATCCCTGTGGTCGTGTCGGCGCTCCGCGATCATGCTGCCAATGATCCGGTGTAGCAATACACCGGCGCGGCGCGAACGGAGGTTGGCCCGCGTCGGAAGGAATGGAAGCAGCGTACCTAGATCGAATTCGCCGAAGCGCTCGTTGACCACCGTAACAGCGTCACCGATCTGGCGCCTCTGCTCGCTTGCGATTTCCATCTTTAGCAGCACCCGCACGATGATTTCGAGCGTGAGCTTCATCATCTCGTCGCAGACATCGAAGCTGCGCTGGTCGGCTGCGACTGGATCCCAACGCTCGAGCATCCGCAGCGTGCTATCGACCATCGTGGCGCCGAACTCCGCTATCCGCTGACTATGGAACACTGGCGTTATAAGCCGGTGCTGCCGCATCCATTGCGTACCCTCGCTGGTTAGCAATCCTTCGCCGAGCAGCCGCGCAAGGATTCTGTAGTCAGAGGACTTGACGTAGTTGCGATGGTTCTCCTGCAGCACCTGCTTGACCCCGTCGGGATGGACCACCAGGTAAGCCGGCCTGGTGGCGAAGCGATAGCGCACCACGTCGCCATAACGCTTCCAGTCGGCCCCAATAGATGCGAACGGATTACGGACCATCCTGAGCGCAGAGAACGGACCGCGCGGTCCAGGTGCCACGCACGCCACTCGTATGTTTTGATTCATTCTGGACTGAACGGCCGGTTTAGAACTGATGGATACAGAATCCGGGTAGAACGAAGATTACGCTTTGCCGATGCCGCAGCAGCGACCGATGCGGCGCATCCATGCATTTCCTGATCGAAAATCATTTCATCCGATTTCAATAGACATCATGTGCGATTTCGATCGCAACTGCCTCCGGGTGGTCGCAGTCGAACGACTTTCACTGTTGCTCGAGGGTACATTTGTTCGTTCAGATTCAGTTTTTTAGCAAGGGCAGGCGTTCCTGATTCCGCACTAGCCGCCTGCGGGCGTGACGCAGGATCACCAAGCCGACAGTAACACAGTTGCTGCTTGCCATCCGGTCACGATTCTCGCGGCGAGCGCGGCTTGAGGCCGAGAATCTCCTCCTGCGCCAACAGCTGACAGTGTTACGCCGCCGTCACCCAAAGCGGGTCACAAACGTGACCATCGGCCGCCTCATTACCATACGCCCACCCCGCGCGTCACCTCGGATAGGGTTTTCGGGAGGCACAGCAGCCAGCTGCGGCCGGGTCGGTGGCTTACTTGATGCCGACTACTCCTGAGCTTGCGATCGCCAACTTCCAGCTTGCGATTTCAGGATAGTTTGCCACGTTCAACTCACTGACGAACTTGATCAATCGTGCCGTATCGGGACCTTTACCCTGCTCCGATCTTTGACGTAGATAGTAAGGAGGGATGCTCTGATAGTAGATAGTCGCTTGTACGGCGGCGGGCACGCCAGAAATCTGAGCCAGCGGTATTTGGTAGCTGAGCATGCTGCAGCCGCACGTGCCTTGATACGAAGGGTCGTCGCCGGTGCCGACCGGTAAAGTGAACTCATCAAACGGCCCGCCCAAGATCCTTCCTGAAGGTTCGATCCGGTTATCCTTCACCTCGTGGTCAAGGCTCAGAAAGCTCGTCGTCAGAAGACCCTGAGGATCGACCACCAGCTCCTCGTAGATCTGAACCTGTTTGTCGCTGGTAATCGGCGAGTTGGTCCAGAAATGCGGCTGGAACTTTTGCTGCGTGCGGCTGAAAAACTCGGTCTCCAACGGAGTGCCCGAATTATCGACGATGACACCGTCGCTGTTGGTGTTGCCCGAGGCCCACAGCACATTGCCGCTGGCATCCAGCACCTGAAAATTTACGAATGCGCGGCGGAAGCTCACACCAGTCGGAAACTTGTGACCGGCCAGGTTCTCGACCTCAACGTTTGCCGTCAAAGTGGCCGCGTCAGTCGAGGCCGAGGTGACGGTGACTTTGGCCGTCGCCGTTTGCGCCTGAAATACGCCTTCGGCGACCGCTGTTTTCTGACTCGATATTTGGTCTCTTATTGACCCCGGAAGATTAGGGTCGACTTTGAAGAGTCCCAGGTCTTTTCGAAATTGATCGAACATCTCGAGCACAAACAAATTGATCCCGTTCAACTGGTGACGTCCGAACGGAGTGCGTTCCTGCATGCTCAGCACGTCGTCGGGCAAGCGCGTCGAAGGCCCAGTCTCAGGGACTCGCGGAAAGGTATTGTCTTCGATATTGGCGATCTTGAATGTCAAATCGGCGCCGCGGTAATTCGCGGGCATGTGACAGTTCTGGCAGCTCACTACCGGATTCGGCGGCCTGAAGAACTGGCTGTTGAACCATTCGAAAGCGGTCGTTTGTTCAAATTCGGTTTTGGGCTTCCCATGCTCATCGAGCACCTGGCGGCCGTGGCGGTCAAACACCGGCAACTCGATCGTGTGACATGAGGCGCAAAGCGAGAAGTTGGACACGTTCCTGCCGAACATCGGCGTCGCCCCGATCGCGTTTTGCATCGGCACCGGGATGACGTCGGAAGACGGATATGGGCCATAAATCTGGTCGGGCGGGCCCACCAGGAACTGTCCGGTGTAGAACTGAGGCATGAAGAAGGTTTGGTCCGAAATATGGTGGCAGGCGTCGCATGAAACGCCGTCGCGAGCCAGCGCGCCGTATTTGGATTTCGGGTCTTGGAGCATCTCGCGCGTGAACAGCCTGTCCGGCCCGGGGTGATCAATGTGGTATTGCCGTTGGCCCATCGCGCCGTGGCATCGCAGACACAAGTCCTGGACGAATGCTGCGCCGTCGCGCTGGCCGACGAGCTTTTTGTGCAACCTTGACTCGGTGTCGACCTGGGCGAAGAAGACGGGATCGCGCCCCGCCAACCCCATCATCGAGTATCGCCACTCGCCGTATTGGGAGAGATTCACCAGCGTCTCGTCGTTGGCCCTGAAAATCATGTTGGGAGTGAGCCCGGCCAGCGTCCCAGTCGCATCGTGACAGCCACTGCACTGATCGGAGGTGACGAACTCCTGCGGGGCGCCGTGAGCGGATCTCGCCGTGACCACGTGATCCAGGGCCTCGGAGATCATGCAGGGCACTTTCGCGGCGGCGAGAGGTCTGAGATTGGCGAAGACCGAGAGGGGAATTCCTTCGACGAATTCCGGGGCCAGTCTTTCTTCGAGTTCGCTTTCACTGTCCTCGATCTGGAACGGCGCCATCTCGTTGATGACGTCGGACATCGAGGCGAGCGCTGCCGACCTGGGTACGGGAGCCGGAGCGAGATACGCGGTGCTTGAATACGTGGCCGAGTTCGCGATCGCCGACGCGTGGCAATTGAGACAATACAGTCCTGCTCCGTTGAACAGGACCTGGGGCTCGGCGCATGCACCTTTGGGATTCTTGGGAGGTTCGTTCGGATTTTTCGGACTCGGATTCAAGAGATCGGCCCAGTACCAGCCATCCCATGATAGGTCCGAGTCCTTGACCATCACCGTCCATTCGGTGAGCGGCGCGGTCAGACTGGCGTACATTTCCTTGACGACTATCGCTCCGTTCGGCACCGGCCCTTGGCGGTCCTTGATGGTCATCCAGTCGAAAAGACCGGGGGAGTACCAGACCCTGACGAAAGGATGAACGCCGTCGCTGGTCCTGACCTGCGCGTCGTGCTGCCAATGCTCCTTTTGGTAGCACAAGTCATTGAGGAAGCTCGTCAGATGCTCAAGGAATTGTGGCGACGACGCGGGAGGCAGCGATGAGCATGCCATGACCTCCGAATCGGCGACGCCGCAACTCCACAAAACCACGGCGAGAAGACCGAAGACGAATATATGTTTCCGAATTCTCATTTCGAAATTCGGACTCCCCGAGCCATCAACGAGATATAGATGCCGGATCCTGTCACTCTTGTCAGCTTTCGCACGACACTCCATCGCACAGCATAGTACGGCTCGCTTGCGCCGCGCAGATTTTAGCGGACTTCTACAATTGAGCGCAAAAGCTCTCATCGTCAAGCTGAAAAAAGCTGGGAACGAAGGAGTGAGGGTTGTGCCTGCTGAAACTCTGAAAGCCCCGAAAAGCCTAGAGTTTTGAGATTCACCGCCATAATGTTCCGGCTATGCTCAAGCTCGTGCGTTTCCATCGCCTCCGGTGTTGCCCGCCGATTCCGGAGTCGCGCGGTTGTGGAACTAGAGAACCTCGCCCTGCGTCAGTAGAAGCTCCGGCCCGGTTTTACGTTTGCATTTTCGGGACATATCTCACATCTCTGAATATTATCCGAGCAATTGCGCATGCGCAGTCGATCGTGGCTAATATCCTCAACTTCGGCGGGCCGCAAGCGATCGTTGGGGCTGCACACGCGCCTAACGGTAATCTACTCGGTTCTGCTAACCGTTACCGTCGCCGCATTGGCCTGGGTCGTAGTGCTGTTCCGCGGGCAGCCCGTCTTTATGGGCGCCGCGCTGCTCGCTTGGGGAGATCGTATCTGAGTAGGTTTTGAAGGCGGGAGTTGTGCTCTGCTCAAAGGGCCAGGTTCAGCCGGTCGGCAAGAGCAGATTTAGCGGCGTCGATCCCTCGCGGCCCGATCTAATCGAACCACAAAGTGCTCATCGTTAGGTTGAGACGATCCTCGCAGTCCTCGCAACGCGTAGGTGCCCGGAGCTGCTGCGTTCGTCTTCGACATCGTTTTTCCCTACGGGCATATTCCACTATTTGGAACGTTGCCGATCGATCCACCGCCGCTCAACGGTATCGACGTATCAGCACAAAGGGCGACGTTTGCATTGGTGCTCAAGCCCGTCAAAGTGATGTTACGAAAACGGGTATTGGAAACGCGCACATATGGCGCAGAGCTCGCCGTACCATTGTTGGTAAGGCTGAGCAGCAACGTAGACGCGTTGAAATTGTCCTGCTGAATCTGGCCGCCGATCCACTCCATCGAACCGCCACCGTCATACCCGGTCACGGCCAGCACCGCGCCGCCGCTGGGTTGCACGTTCAACTCGATGTAGCAGTTCGTACAGTCCGTCCAGGCCCCGTTGGACCCCTCGTTGAGCACCAGCGGCGTCCCGCTGATCCCATCGAGGTGCGTGCCGGAAAACGTCAAGCCACAACCGGAATTATAAGAGCCGGTGACGAGGTTGAAAATCTCGCCGCCCACAACCACGATGCCCTCGCCGGCGTTGGAGGAGGTCGGACAGTAAATACCCCGGCCGCCATTCCAGATAGTCGGCGCGATGATCGTGTCGAGGTAGGCGTTGTTACCGATCGTGATGTTATTCGCAAAGCCGCTAATACTCGGTTGGTCGAGGTGCGTGAAGTTGCCTTCCAGCAGCAGTCCAGTCGAGCTGCTCCCGGTCATCCTAAGATGCGCCCACGGCCGCGACGTGTAGGCGTTTGCACTCGTCACCAGAGTCACGCCGGTCGCTACGATCGGTTCGACGTTGAGCGTCGCGTCCTCACCCTCGTAACCGATGTTGGTACCCACCAGCGCCTGGTTCACGTCGCAGGTCCCGTGCGGACGCACCACAGAGCCCGAGCAGTTCATGGCGGCCTGCAGCGCAGCACCATCGGCAGCACCGGTGCAGAACACGTCAACCGTGGACGTGCACGCGCTGGGCGTCGGCACGCCAATCGGAATCGGCGTGTTCGTCGGCGCAGTTGTGGGCACGGAAGTCGGCGCAACTGTCGGCACCGGGGTCGGTGCGACATTGGTCACCATCACATTCTCGCTAGCGCTTCCGGTGAAGCTGCCATTTACATAACCGTTGCAGAGAAGATAATGGCTCCCATTTGTCGTTGTAGTGCTTTTCCACAAATAGGAACTTCCCGATACATATACATCATCGATATAGAGGCTCACGCTCGAGTTGGGAACAGAATCAGTACAGGCGAAAGATACCATACCTGAGACGGTGGCATTTGCCGCAGGACTTGTGATGCTGACCTGTGACCAAGCGCTCGCCGCGAGCAGTAGAAAACCAGCAATGACTCCGAGAAAACTGCCCTGCTTAATGTTAGCGCGCATGTCTGTTTAGACGCCTCCGCCAGGCGAAGCCTGGAGCCCGTGGCACACGATTGTGAACATCAGTACCTCGCGATTGTCAGGATGGCACGCTCCAATGTGGCGGTCAGTCGCCTGATTTTGTCCGAGGTCTGAAAGTTGCCGCGAAATTCTCGCCATTTTCGGAACCTAAGCATTCCCCCAAAGCACGCCGAAGTAATCAACTACCAAGTCGGCTCGACGACGTTGTAACACCTTCGTGAACACTTTCTTAAGTTCACGGCCCGAAAGATAGCCGTCACACGCCCGAAACGGAAGCCTGCCACCACTGTTGCGGACTATGAACGTTGACGCTGAAAGGAAAGCTTTGCGCCTTCGGATGTACGTCCTTTGCTCCGAGTGCGCCCGTCTGATCGATCTCGCTAAGAACAAACGGCCGAGACGTGAGGTCGAAAGCACGGACCTTTTCCGGCATGAAGCCGAAACTCACAACCGTTGGTTGGAAATGCTCGGCATGCACGCTTTAGCCGGGCCTGAGTGACGAAGGGTGTAGTGCGAGCAATTAGCTTGGCGGCGGCCATCGTAGTTCGGCGCGTGTTCCGGCTAGCGTCTCGACTTTTGAGATTCACGCCCTACGCGGACGCGGTCGGATGCGATGATAGTTCCGCAAATCCGAACAGGATCGCGCATCGCGTCCAGACTCAACTTTCGGATCCGGAAAGTCCTATGGCTCAACGGCGGCACAACACTGCGCCACGATCGGATTGCATGAACAAGAAAGGCCCGACGACTAAGACGGGCCGTCGAGCCTTTAAGGGACAGAGTTGTGCGCGTGGGGCTGACGTCACTCGACGACCGAGCGTGGCTACCGTAACGAACCGTCATACAGGCCGCATCAGATCGAAATGGCCTGCATACGTCCGAAACGGAAGTGTGCTCTCCAGTGCAAAAACAGAATCGGCGAGGTAAACCGTCGGCCGAGACGTTCAAGCTAAAGCAGCGAGCAAACCCGTGGAAAGCCGCGCTTGCGGTCGCGCGCGGCGAGGCTCGGGGTTAGCGAAAATTTCCGCAAGTGCGCCGTTTCCCAGCAAAAGGCTTATTTCAGTTCGTCGCTTGCTCTGCCTATGCGTCCGTTCGCACTTGAGGTACCTAAGCCTCAGCATCCGAGCCTTCTGCTAAAAGTTCTCGGCTTAATTCCGCCATTCGTCTGGCGCGGGCTCGAGTGCTCAGGTCTGCCCTGAGCAGGCGTGCTTGCGCCGTTTGTGCCATGGCAAAACGAAGCGTGTCTTTCGCCGCCAAGTTAGCGATCGCCCGGCGCATCGCACCAGCGTCGTTGGGCGGCACATACATGATTTCGTCGTCCGAAAAGTAACTGCGCAAGCCACCGGTGTCCGTGCAGACGACCGGCACTCCCATCAGTACGGCCTCGGTTATGACGGTAATCCCCGACACATGAACATTGGGCTTTAAAGCCACCACCACGACGTCCGCCCAATCATACAAGCTCTGCAACTGGGCGCTGTCGGGCTTTACGAGCTCAACGTTTGTCGCGTGACGAACCAATCGGCGATTTAAGTATCTGGCGCCGATGCGCGCCTCGCATGCCTCCCACCCACCGACCGCCGCGACCATCGTTGCCCAATCACGATGCATATCCCTGCCCAGAGAAAGAATTCTGAACGGCTTATGAGCCGGACGAAAGAAGGCCGGCACCATTGCTTCCATATGCGTTCCATACGGGTTGATCCGGCAACGCACCGCCGGCAAGGCGCGTCGCGCGACTTTCATTCCTTCCGAAGACTGCACGGTAAGCACATCGGCTTGCGATAAAAGCCTGGCGTATAGCCTACGCTTGTTTACTGACAGACGGTCCCATTTGTCGAATAGCCATATACACTGTGCGATAAGTTTGGGGCGGCGCTGGCAAGGGATCAAACGCCATAGCGCCAGCACCGCCAAATGCTCCAGCTCGGTGTGGGTCCACACCACGTCCGTGTCGAACAGAGCATCACGATTGCGCCACGCGTGCAGCAGGTCGAAGCCCACGAGCCGGCGCATGCCAAGCCTCAGAAAACGCGTGACGCGACTTTCTTTCGCATCGACGGAGTACCTGACCGTGCAGCCATTGTCTTCCGCGTGGTAATAGCCGTAGGGCAGTTGTTCGTTTATTCCCGGCAATTCACCGTGGGACCAGCCTGCGCCGAAATCATGGCCCAAAAACACAAAGATCCGGATACGTTCCGGAACAGCAGCCGTCGCCCTGAGTCCGCTGTTAGATATTTCGCGACGGTCGTTTCGCTGTGCGACTAATTCTTCCACAAGCCTCTTGTGGCGCAAGGCGCATGTACAAAAGGTCAGGTCGTCGCGCACGATGCGCTTCAACCCGATCATGCCTCCCAGGTCGGTAATGGTTTGATTTCAGGCGACGGTCTTACCTGCAAGATTCAACTTACGTATACGGTGGCGATCAGTTCCGCGCGCTCCTCCGCCGACATCACGAAAAACCAGGTCATGCAGACGCACGCGGCAAATGCACAAACCCAATACAGGCCTCTCGCAGCCAACTCCGGTGGCACAAATGGAACTCCGGTCAGCGCGACTATAGCCATAATCAGCAAAGCCCCGTTTTTCTTAACTGCGCGGGCGGATCCAGGCATCGTCAGCCAGGTCATAGTGTGGAGCATGAAGCAATTGAACGCGCTCCGCATCGTCCACGCCATCGCTGCTCCAGTAAGTCCATAGTGGCTGATCATAAAGTACAGCGCCGTGACATAAACGGGCGCCTCGAACGTCACCAGCTTCGCCGGCAAATCGGGACGATAAGCAACCAGCAGGGTCCATGGAACACGTGCCATGCTGCTGAATAGAACTCCGACCGCAAGCCACTGCAAAACCACCGCGCTGTGTGCGGCAAACGACCGATCTATCCACAGACCAAGAATATCGCCTGCGAAAAGCACTGCGAAAAGCACCGGCGCGAGAATCACGGGAAAAATGTAATGTCCGGCCTTTTCAAACAAGCCGAGCACCCGATTCGTATTGCTTCTGAAGCCGGCCGCGTAAAGTGGAAACAGCGCTGAGTTCAGCGCGTCGGGAATCGACCAAAGACGGACCACTACATCGAAGGGAGTGGCATAATAGGCCACGGCGCTAACCGAAACGAGGCTGGCCAAAATAAATCGGTCAGAATAGAGAAACAACGGTTCAGCGACATTACTTACCGACATCCAGCCGCCAAACGTAATCAACGGCCTGAGTAACGCTCTCCGTGCGTGCCAGGCGAACTCGAACGATGGCAACACCTGGGCACAGCAATAAAGATATGCCACCCATGAACCAACCCGGCACAATGCGATCATCGTCACAATTGGGACAAGTCGGTGCGAGAAAAGCAGCATGACCGCAGGAGACCCAAAAGACAGTAAACCCGTAGCAATCTGGATCTTGTTAATCAGGTCGAAGCGCTGGTAGGCCCCGAGTGTCCCTCGAAAGCATGCGACGCTTATTACGAACGGCAACACCAGCGCGAAAATTAGAAAAACCCGGTAGGTGTCGGAACGAAGCTCGGCGGGAACGGTTAGCCATCGGTAGGCCAGCGGTCTCGCGATGACGGCCAATCCAATCCCGGCGCAAAGACTTGATGCCACAAGCAAAAGAAACCCAGTTTGGAAAATGGCTTCTATTTCGCCTTCGGAATCATAACCGATGCTCTCGGCGATAAATTTGGTCAGCGCATTACTAAGGCCCATATCAAAAATGCCGAAGTATCCAACTACGCTCCAGGCAATGGTGAGGATTCCATACTTTGCGGTACCCAGATGCCTGATCAGCAAGGGCACGACCACAACGGCTACCGCCAAAGGCGCGACGTAGCCCATCAGGTTCCAGAGCGTGTTGCGCGCCAGCCGCCGGTTGGAACTCACAGTCGACACACGCGGCAGACTGCCCGATATGGATTGTTCGACCGGCCACCCATCTATATCGGTTTCCGATTGCAGTTCCTCGATGTCTCTTGCGGGCAACGAGCGCATTTTATGCCCCAATTGCGGAAAACCCTTTAAGCCCAGTCAGCCTTGGCCAACGGCCAGAACTTCGTCAAAATACTTCGTGCACAACTTATCTGCGCGCGAAGTTTCCACGGGAGACGGAGAAAGAAGTGCCGACAAGGCTAGCTGACTGACAACGCTGTTGCGCAGCTGTCATTCACGCTCGGCAGCTGGCAGATTAAGAGCAACCCTTCTCATTGATTCCAAGTGAACCAATGACCCGAATCATTGTGGAGATCTATAAGTTTCACCTGGTGCGCGTTATTCCCGATGACGCAGTTAGTCCCGCTGGTCCCGGCAACGCATTTGCCCGAAGGCTGAATGCCTGCAACCCATGCGTCGCGAATGGTAACCGTACCTCCGCTGCGGAGACCGGGGATTCTGCATGTATCGTTGTCCACCAGAGCAACGGCATTGGAACCACGGGGAAAAGCCGTCGCGTGAATTTTTCCTCCTTCTACGAGGATGAAAGCAAAGCCGTTGCAATTGGATCCAGTCCCATTTATTCCAAGCTGAAACACAGGACCGGTGACTACGCCAAATTCAACATTAACCCCAACTAAGCTTACCGAACCGGTCGCGGCGCCATTATTCGGATTGGCGGCATCTTTGACCGCGCTCACTGTGTTGTAGTCAAGTGAAGTGGATGACAGTACTATATCGCAACCCTGATTATCCACGCCTATGGCATTGTTGAAGATTGCACCGCCAAAGCCGGATATGTTCTCGCCTGAGTTTTTCAAGCCGGTTGGGCAGTATACTCCTGTGCCGTTGGCCCATAGGTTAGGATGATAGAAGCTGATCATGTAAGCATTGTCACCGATCTCGACCCCATAGTTGAATCCGTTGACGTCGAGTGAAGTGAAGACGAGATTAGCTGCGTTCAGCAGAATTCCATACGTCCCCGAGGTCGTGGAAGTCCCCGGACCGACAATGTGAAGTTCCTCCTTGATTGCGAGGTTGTCGCCGTATGGATTGATAGGGTGAGATGATGTGAAGGTGAGGCCGGATCCCTTCGGGAAACGAAGTACGGAGCCGTTGGTTTCGAGCTTAGAGCACGAGGCGTCGAGTGAGATCGGAGAATTGAAAATACATGAACCTCGGTGTGGAAACTCGAGAACCGACTGATACCACTCGTCGCGATTGACCTGAATACAGCTTTTAGCGGCTGCAGCCGCAGCCGCCCTGAAAGCGGCGGCGTCATCGTGCTGCCCATCACAAATAGCGCCGTAGCTCGACAGCTTATAAGTTGCGGGCTGTTGATCCGTCCAGGCCGAGTTAGCGGCAACCAACAGCAGTATAAACACCGTCGCGACGAGCTTACCCACGCCGTAATTCCTGAATTGACAAACCCATTCGCGTCCCTGCTTGCACCTCTGACACCCTCAACCTCGCTCTCTTTGTTACAAATCAAGAATACGCTTCGGATGGCAGCGACGCCAAAACATATCAGTCACCGCTCGTAAATTACCGCGAAGCCGGCCTGCGCGATCTATATTCGGCTCTGGAAACATTGTCCTCGCCATATTAGCGGTTACGTTCCGCATCATCTGCCCGAAAGCGCGTGGCAAAGACAAGCTGCCACGCCGGACCATGTAAATCGGGTTTGCGATCTGCGAGTAGCCGAGACGCACACCGGTAGTTCGGCCTATCTTTATACCCAAATGAACTCCACGAGCGCCATCGATTCTGACAATCTTGCCCATGTGAGCCACACGGCGTGAAAAATCCACATCCTCCAGCCAGCCGTACAGTGGCAGATTCTCGTCGAAACATACGCCCCACTCGAGAACGTTCGCCAGCCTGACTGACATGTTGCAGCCATAACCGTTATATACTTCTCTGCTGCGCAGCGGAGTAGACGCACCCACGTCACGTTGTATAATTAACCGAGCTGTCCCTGGCTCGATACCTTGCCCTTTTATGCCATCGGCCAGTAACGTCCCCGTGACGATCTGATAGTTCACATTCGTCTGAAAAGCCTTTTCGACGATTTCCAAATATCGCGCGCAAGGGAAAAAATCGTCATCAAAAAACACCATAATATCAAAGTCTCGCGCAACATTAATAATGGCGTTACGCTGTTTCGTTAATCCCAATGGCGCGCGCACGTAGCTAATACCATCTGTGTCATGCCGAAGGCCAACGACATCCTTTTCGCTGCAGTGACTTACTATAATGTGGTCAGGTGGCCGCTCCTGTCTTTTGAGCTCCGACAGCGTCTCGCGCAATATTTGCGGCCGGCCGACAGTCGCTATTCCAACGGCTATCCTAAGAGGTTTTGTTTGCGCTAGCAGTTCGGTCATTTCCGAGCGTAAAGCTTGTTGTGGGTCGCCACTTAGTGCCGAAGAGCCGCTATAAACGACACGCGCCGAGCTGAGTTCAGTTTCGCCCAAAGCACTGGCTGAGCAATAACGCTTGCGATACACATTCGCATGCCGTCGATAATATGTCTTCAGTCCGTTTGTGACGCTCATGCCTGTATCTCGAGCTAAATACGAACTGTTTATGCCAGGTCGCCAGCCAGCCTGGCAATCAATCGCTCAACGCGTATTGATCCCTTTCAAACCGATGACACAATTGATCTAGCGCCGGCACTGGGCCCCAATCAACGGTCCTTTTCACTCAACTATGTGAAGAGGTCCAGGCCATTACATTTCACCTACGTTTCACCTCTACGCGTGCGTCCCGTTTCGGGCCACCCCGTTTCCATGCTCGAACTCATGCTTGTTCGCATGCACCCAGTCGAACAGCAGTTTCAACCCCTGCGCGCAAGACACTCGAGGCTTCCAGTTTAGTTCGCTCTCTGCTTTGCGTGTGTCGCTGATGTAGACCAGTTGATCACCTGGCCGCGGGGGGGCAAAAGTATATTCAATTGGCGCTCCTGTTCGCTCCTCCATATACGAAATTAATTCAATTAAAGACAGCGTATTTTCCGGGGATCCACCCATGTTGTAAATCGTTCCCCGAGCTAGCCGGCTATTCGAAGCTATTGCGTCAAACGCGTCAAGAAGGTCCTCGATAAACAGCACATCGCGCACCTGCTTGCCATTACCATAAATTGTAAGCGGTTGCTTCATAGCTGACGCAATCATAAACCATGCTATCCAGCCTTGATCTTCCAGGCCATGTTGCCGGTAGCCATAAATGCAAGACTGCCTAAAAATGACGGTGTTCAGGCCGAAAAGTCGATGGTAGTCGCGAACGTATTGTTCCGCCGCTCCCTTCGAACAGCCGTACGGAGAGTGAAAGTCGAGCGGACGCGTCTCGGGAACACCACCGGCCAGGGTTTTGTAAGTGTAGCGTCCTTCCGCGTCGACGATCTCCAGATCCTCCATCTGACCATACACCTTGTTTGTGGATGCGTAAATCAATGGAGCTACGCAGTCCGAAAGGCGCATTGCCTCGAGAACATTCAAAGTGCCTAACGCGTTGACTTCAAAATCGGCGCGCGGATCAAGTACCGAGGTTGTCACGGCAACCTGCGCGGCAAGGTGCAGGACCAGACCGATATCACGATGCTGGCGGAACACGTTGTGAATCCGCTGTGCGTCGCGAACGTCGACGACGATCACATCTACCGGGCCCTGCGCTCGCAGCCACTCCAGATTGTGCAGAGCCCCTGCCCGGCTGAAATTGTCAAGTACCAACACCTCGTCACCCTGCCTGATAAAACGGCTGGCTGCGTTACAGCCGATAAAGCCCAGGCCGCCAGTAATAAGTACTTTCATACCTTCTCCTTATAACGCACTAGCCGATGTCCGATTAATTTGCCGCATGGATGTTTGAAAAGTTTTAAATGACGCGAATTGACGAAGCCTTTGTTCCCGGCAACGCCGCCGCAACGACACGTGTCCATCAACGTGACAATTAGGACTTCGCTATCTTTCAACCAACGCCGGCCTGGTCAATACGCGCGGTGTCCGAGAGAGCTTCTTCATACAATTTCAACGTGGCCTGCGTCATCCTGCGGACACTAAACTCTCGTTGGACTCTGAGCTTTCCCTGGCGGCCATAACGAACTCTAAGCGGCTCATCGTCAAGAAGACGATTAATGGCCCTCGCGAGTGCTTTTGAATCTCGCGGGGAGACGGTGTAGCCGCTCTCATGATCACGTGAAACGAATGGCACGCCACTATCAAGCTTCGTATTTACTACTGGCTTTCCGGCGGCCATCGCTTCAAGCTGGACAATCCCAAAGGCCTCCCCTCGCACGGAGGATAAAGCAAACACGTCACACGCCTGATAAAATGGGATAAGTTGCTCCGGGGTCTTCTCTCCGATGAACTCTACTCGATTGGTCGTCCCTTCGGCTTGAACTTGACGCTGCAGTTCGTCGCGCAACGGTCCTTCACCGACGATCAGTAACTTCGCATCAACTTCCGACATTGCCGACAGCAAATACTGAAATCCTTTGTAGTAGATGAGTCGACCCACCCCAAGGACTATTTTTGATCCGTACCGCTGTCGGATCGCGGCAACCTCTGACTCGCGGCAGCGATCATACGGTTCGTGGTCGATTCCATAAGGAATAACTCGGACACGGCTTTTGACAGCTTGCAGCAACTCTGAAGATTCAACAATGTTGGGCGAAGTTGCGACTACCGCCCAGGCTCGGCTCAAGATGCGTTTGAAGAGCGGCTTGACCAGTTGTTTCATGAGGCGCTGCCGCACTACGTCGAAATGCCATGTGACTATCAAAGGTCCATTATGACCACTCGCCAGGTAAGCTGCCGCGCCGAATGGATTTGGCATGTGAAGATGTATCAGGTCTGCCTTACTCGCCCTAATTGTCAAAGGAATCTCTGGGCAAATGGGCGCCGAACGAAGCGTCAACGGAGTTGCAAGCTGAGTAACCGGAAATCCGTCGATCAAATACTGCGTGGATCGAAATCGAGGTCCACCGCCTCCGACCTCTCGCACATCCAGTTTCTCAGCCAACGCTTTGCACAGCACATGCATGTGCATCTCGACGCCGCCTACGTGGGGAACTGCATAAGTAGCCAGATGCATCACCCGATATCGCTTTAGGAAAGTGCCCGTCACGTCTGCTTTTTGGAGTGACTTTCCATTGCCGAGGCTAAACGACTTCATCATACGATGGTTCCCTTCAAAGCTTTTCACGAAGGTGCTTCACAATGTCGGGATCGCCGTGCCACCCGGCCGACCTAACCGGTGCGCCTTGGCAAACCGGAAATGCCAACGTTCTCTGATTCGCTTCGGGGATGGCGGCAAGGCAGTTCGTTACAAATGCCGACCCGGACTCGATGTTTTAGCTGTGAGTGCTCCGCAAATCACTTGTTCCGGCTGCAGAGGCGGATCCACCTACACCGCTTTGCGCAGCCTCTTCGAGCACGTGTCGAGTCGAATCTGCGGTCCGGTCCCAGCTGAAACTTTCACTTCGACGTACCGCTCGGTGACGAAGCTCCTCGCGCCAGCGATCCTCTTTGACGATTCGTACAATCGCCGAAGCTATCGAATCGTAGTTATGCGGATCCACTACTACTCCGGCATCGCCTGCTACTTCCCGTGGCGCCGTCGAGTTCGAAATTATAGGAACGGTACCGGTTGCCATGGCCTCCAGAACCGGCAGGCCGAAGCCTTCATAGAACGAAGGATAGAGAAACGCTATCGCTCCGCTATAAAGAGCGGGAAGATCCTCGTCCCGTACATACCCTGTGAAATGCACACGCGGCGGAACATTCCGCGACTGAAGCTTGCCGAAGACATGCTCCTTTCCGTTTGACCCAGAAATTACCAGCCACACGTTGTCCGGCAGATGCGATACGCAGCGCGACCATGCCTCGAGCTGGCCAGCCAAATTCTTACGTGGTTCTAAAGTAGCTAGGCTTAGAACATAACATGACGACGGGATACCAAGCTGGGCACGAAGAGTCGCGACTTCCTTCCGCGATCTGACATTAAAGCGCTCATCTACGCCGTTGGGAACGACCGACACTCGCGACTCGTCTACACCCGTGACCTCTACCAACCGCCGCTTCGTAAAATCAGAGACCGCGATAACGTGAGCCACGCTTCGCACCAGAAATGGCATCATCCAGCGATACCATGCAGCAAAGCGGGCGTTGAACCATTCCGGATGATCGAGTACCGCTATGTCATGCACCGTGACTACTTGACGCGCAACCATTATCGGGCCGCTATTCGCAGGACTCCAAAGCAACCGCCCCTTGACCAATAGTGGCAACTTAACCTGTTCCCACACATGACCAACAACCCCTTGCAATGGCCTACAGGGCGACACCCTCGTTATCTGCTCGCCGAGGCGCGTACCGAGTTCAATCATATATCGTTGAACTCCGGTCAAAGTGGCCGTCAGGGATCGAGTGTTGACGACAATCGTATCAGTGGCGTCCTTTAATCCAGGCTGCCCTGACTCGACCGCGTCATTACCTATCGGGACGTATAATTGAATGTCAGCACTCCTCTTTCGCTGAAGGTATTCCCTGAGATGGCTCCGACATACAATTTTCGCTTCACTCGACCGAGACTCTATCTTCTCGCCTTGCTTATCCGACCCCTGATGCGGCCTTCTACCGAGCAGCGTTTCATCATTGTGCCTTTTTTTAGCCCGACCCTACAGCGTCAACTAATAAAATGGGTCGCATGACGCAGGGGCCGAAATGAAACGTCTCCGCTGGCTGCTGCGACGCTACGCACGCATGTTCCATCACCCCCATAACAAGGCTCCAGGTTATCCACAGCTGCGGTGTCGTAAGCTCAGCGCCCGAGATACTCAGTGCCAAAAGAGTGACGACGAAAGCTCCGGCTGAGCCCATCACATAACCGCGAACAAAAGCGCACCGACGCAGTGGTTGCACCAACATCCTAGCGATGGAAAGCGTTACATATAAGCAATATGCGAACAGTAACAATCCGGGCACACCCAGGTTACTCAATATGTAAAACAACATGCCCGATGGTCGGTTTGATCCCAGGCCTACACCCAGCCCCCAACTCTCGTTAGTGACAATGAGCGACTCCCATTGGGTAGCCGCTCGATTCTTCCCTGATATGGATTCGGTCTTTTGCAACAAGACCTCTCTCAGCAGGCGGCTAAAGTCTGGTAGAACAGCTATCGCACCAAGTGTTCCAAGGCCAATCACCAGGCAAATTATCCCTACTCTAGGACTCATGCTCCCACGTGTGATCAGACGCAACATATGTTGCAGCACGAACATCGACAACATGATGGCCAAGACGACATAACCCGTGCTCGACGTTGTCAGAAGAAGCATCGCGATACCCGCGCATAACAACAGCCAATCCGACCAGCGGGCCGTCGTGCGGTCCGCAACGACAAACAACAGAAAGCACGACCATGCGGCGAAAAAACTTCCCGCAGCCGACGGCTCGGTAAAAGTGGCCGACAAACGCCAGATCCCCGCGATCTTTTGGGTCACAAGCTGCGCCCAGGCCTCGTTGCTGTTGAAAAAGTCCTTAGGGTAAAACAGTCCGGTCTTATGCGCGATTAGTTGATACACGCCAATGAGGACGGCGATCAATCCGGCTATTCGGAACGCGCGCATACTCTTCTCCATCGCGCTATGACCACGAGCCAGCCAAGTCGCGTACAGTATGAATACGCACTCAAGGCTTAGATAAGCTGCCTGTGCGGCATTGCTCACACTCCAGTGCAGGGGCAAAGCGACGGTATCCATTCCCCCGTGCGGAGTGTTCACCGCTAAGTTAGCGAATACAAATGGCAACACGAAGGACGACACAATTCCCCACAATGTCAACAGCATGAGTGGGCGAAGCACATTCAGAATGGGTTCCCCTCGTGGAAAACCACATTTGCCAGTGACGTATAGAGGTATAAAGCGTGCCGCTATGAGTATCAGAACAAAGAAAAATGGCGAGATTCCGATCAGAGAGTCCCCTCCTAGATTAATAACCGACGCGGCTTGAAACACCGACACTACAATCGCCCATGACACGAGCAGCCCGGGTCGCACGAACAAAATCGCGACGCTTAATGGAATTATGACGAAGCCGATCGGCGTGATTGTCATGCAACTTGTTCAGGACTCATGTGCTGAGCCAACCGCTAATGAGCGCCTCTTCGGCGTAAAACGCAGGGAACAGTGCGCAAAAGGATCTCGAAATCCTTGGCGAGCGATCTATCGCGAATATATTCGAGGTCGAGTTCGACACGCTTGGAATACTCCGCCACTTCGCTGCGCCCACTGACCTGCCAATGGCCGGTCATGCCTGGCTTAGCGGATAAAAACAGAGCCGCATAATCTCCGTAGTTGTCTACTTCGGCTGGTACTACAGGGCGGGGTCCGACAAGACTCATGTTTCCATTTAAAACATTGAGCAACTGCGGAAGCTCATCCAGACTGGTCGATCGCAGCACTCGTCCAATAGGAGTTATGCGTGGATCTTCGTCCTGGGGCAATTTGTAGTTGTTGGCGACGTATCGCGCGTAGAGCTCTGGTCTGTTCCTCAATATTGCCTCAGCGTCGGGAACCATCGTACGGAACTTATACATGGTAAACAGCTTCCCGAGCTTCCCAACCCGCGTCTGCCCGAACAGAACGGGTCCTTGCGAGGTCACTTTCAGAAGGCAGACGATCACCGCGGCAATTGGCGACAGCAAGATCAGAAAGATGATCGCGCCCAAACAGTCGGCGAGCCGCTTTGCAATAGCCTGCGTGACGCTCACGGTTCCGCTGCGCAGAGAAATTACCGGAATACCGGCGATATCTCCCAAAGCTTGATGAAAAAACCTCGCGTCTAGAAGCTCCGGAATTATATGAACCGATTTGCCTTCCTTAAGAAGCTGCAACGCGAGATGCTCGCTCTGTGGAATGCCGGGAATTATAAACGCTTCTTCAGCCTCAGGCAGATTTTCAGCAATGAGCGCGCTTTCTTGTTGGTTCGCCCCATCGAGTGGGACCGCTACAACCCGGTAACCCATCGGATACGCATCAACCAGGAGCTGGGCGACACGCGCACAGCATGTCTGCTCGCCAATCACCAGAGCAGTGCGCCAACTATACCCGAACCGATGCATCCGACGGCGGATGATAATTTCCGTCAATTGCCGCAGACAAACCAAGACGCCGGAGCCCACAATTACATACAGCGTGAACTGGCGACTCACGTCGTGAAGTTTCAAGACAAACAGACCGCCGGTCGTCATAATCGCCCATAGAACCAGCGTCTGCAGAAGTTTGCCGGCGGCAAACTCAAGGCGTTCAACACGGTGGGAGGTGTAGAGTTGCGTATATGTACTCGCCACCGCCCAGCACAATATTGCGAGCAGTAAGAGCGTCGAGTACTCCACCCTCCATTGTCTTTCGGATGGAAACACGAAGAGGCCCTTTGAACTTAACCATGTCGCCAAAAGCAAAGCGACGCGATAGCTGATCAGAATACAGCAACAATCGATCAGTCTCTGCGGAGCAGTACTACTATTGTCTTTACTAGTCATGACATGCTTACAAAACAGACGACGGTGCATGCGGCAGGTCACGCGATGCGTTCTTCCATGCCGCACGTAACCTGCGGACCATAACTTTGGTTTAACGAACCGAGCGCCTGAGAAACTTCATCGCGATTAAGCCTTCGCCCGGAATGTCGCGAAGGTCTGAGTAGGTTTGCCATCCGCGTGCTATGGCCATGACGTTGCCCGGTTTTGCGAGGTGGCGATCTGTGCCGGGGTTCGATTCACCATAGACGACATATCGTCGGGGGCGACCCACCACCGCAAAGATGCGCTCCTGTAGCATCTGTTCGTCATACAGGCGTCGCATCCGCGCTTTAAAATTCTGGGCGAAGGATGGGAACGTCTTACGGTCTGGGTCGCCCTTCACTGCTCGACCGGTGCACGGCAAAGAGAGCAACAGCATCCCGCCCGGTTTCACCGCGCCCCATAGCTGCTTGAGTGTGCCGACATCATCCGCTACGTGATCGATAGATGAGAGGCTCGTCACGACATCAAATAGTTCGCCAGTGAAGGCACCGTCCTTGATGCGGCTATCGATCGCCCGCCTGGCACCGTTTGGCGGACCTTTTGCCAAGCGCTCGATAGCTTCAATACCCAAGAAGTCTGAGCCAAGCACCATAGGCCGCTCACAATGCCGTTTTGCCAAAAGCATCGCCGGGAACAGCCACGGAGACGAGTAGTCAAGGTATGTTCCCAAAGGCTCTCGGGAAGCGACTGCCTTCCAAGCGAAATCGAACTCCAAAAACGCGGTTGGGCGGATCGTCTGATCCAAGACTTGAACAATCACATTACGTAACTCTTTCTTTCTGCTGACGATAGTGCGTAGCGCCAAACGTACCCGAAATCGATGGAACTCCAGGCCCGGCATCAGGTACCAATGCGCTACTGAGCAATTCCAGACATCCGCGAGCAGACTCTTGAGTGGATTCGCTCGAGCGATAGCAGGCCAGCCGTCCCTTTTCTTTCGCGAATTGACATAGTGTTCGGCCAAAGCTTCACGGCATTCAGCTTCAATATGAGGAAGCGTCGTGTTGAGCATGTTCTTGACCAGACGAATTGGTTATCGGCAGACGGTCAACTGTAACCGGGATTCGCGCGAGGTCAGCAGCTGATCAAAACAGACCGATCCGATCGCAAGGAAGCGACCGCTGAGAGCACGTCAGGTGTCCGCGATATCCGGGCTGGTGCTCGATGATGCGGCCGAATAGGAGCTTTTACTATAGTAGCGACCGATGTCGCCGTGGATTCGGCTGATGTCAGCCCAATTTGCGACGACGCCAGCAATCGTGGCGCCCGCATCAGATAGTTTTCGGCATGCAGCTCGCACACTTTGTTTGGGCGTTGCCGCGCCAGCCACTACCACCACGCTATCTACCATAGTTGCAAGACCGATGGTGTCGCTTGCGAAGCCTATGGGTGCCGAGTCCACCAGGACGAACTGGTACTCATCTCTAAGCTGTTGCAGCATCTGAAACATTCGCATCGACGTCAGGAGTTCACCAGGATCTGGCACCTGCGCCCCAGCGCTGAGGAAGTAGAGATCCTCCTGGTTACGCAAACCCTGGTGGCTCAATCTTTGAATGACTTGCTCCGGTTCGGCCATTCCTACGAGCACCTCGCTTAGACCCAGCGATCTATGGGCATTCAAGATCTGATGGCATCTCGGCTCGCGAAGGTCTGCGTCCATGAGCAAAGTTCGTGCTCCAGTTTGGGCAAACGCCCAAGCTGTTCCACAGCTGGTGATTGTCTTACCTTCCCCGGGAGCAGCGCTGATGAATAACACGCTTCGCGGGGGACCGCCGGCCCGAGAATATAGGAGAGAGGTTCGAATAGACCGGAAAGATTCCATCACATCCTCCGGTCTGGGTCCATTAATAACGCGCGCGTCGCCGTTCTTGCCGTGGTGCTTGCCACCGCCGATTAGTGACAGCACGCTGCTTATTTCGTGTTCGAAGCGCCGAGTGGACAGAAATTTCTGAATGCCACCCTGATTGGACAGGAGTCCGCTGAAATCGGGCACCACGGCGAGCTCGGGCAAATGCAGGTAGCTTTCGATCTCTTCGGCGTTCTTGAAGCGATCGTCCAATTGCTCCGATATGAAGACCGCCCCAAGTGCTATGAACAGAAACACCATCCCGCTTATGGCAAGGTCGTGAATTTTCTGAGGGCTAGTGGGAAATGGCGGCGCGACGGCGTCCTCAGCGACAGCTATGTTCGGAAGTGGTGCCGCACCGTCAACGCTGATTTCCTGCATTCGACGCAGCACGTCTCTATAAATTTCGCGGTTGGTGTCTACCTCGCGTGCGAGAACGGCATCCTGCAACGAAGCATCGTTCATCGCAAAATCCTGCCGTCTGTCTTCCGCGATTCTCTGCTGTAGCTGTTGCTCTCTGCTGAGAGACGCCTTGTAGTCGCGTTCGACGGCTCGGGCAATTGCGTCAACGTCGGCGTTCAGCCGGCTTTGAGCCTCATTGAGCCTGGCCTTGAGTTGCCTCAGCGGAGGATAAGCGTCGGTGTATTTAGCGGACTTTTCCGCATACTCTGCCTGAAGACGATCGACCTGCGGTTGGAGTTCGTCTATCATATGGTTGTTGACGACTTCTGGGAGCGACTTGTAGTCACCGGACTTTACAAGCTGCATCTCAGCCTCGGCCGCGATCCTGCGCGCCTCAGCCTCACTCATCTCCTTGTTGAGCTGCAGCATAGTTTGTTCGGCGATTTCGTTCTTGGCCCTGTCGTGAACTCCAAACGAAAGAATTCCCATGCGGCTTCGGTATGCGTTTAGTGCCGCTTCGGATCTTTCCACTTTCGTTCTGAGTTCACTCAGTTCATGTTCCAAGAACTGTTTAGCAGCGTCGCTGCTCTGCGCTTGCAGGCTGCCGCTCAGGCGCAGGTATTCTTTAACATGAGCATTTACTATCCTTGCCGACAGCGCCGCATCGGGCGTCTGAAATGAAACCTCCGCCAGGCGCGTTCCGGAGACACTAGAGACTCTAAGGCGCGACCTATATTCATCTATCATGTGCTGACTGACACCGAGCCGACCGAGGGGTTCTTTTTTGGTGCCGAACAGCGAATCATGCACGAACGTCCAGGCAAGGCTGACGTAGCCAGCGAGTTTTGTCTCTCCGAAAAGTGGCTCGTCGGCAAGCTTAAGCTTGACGATTACCTGCGCTATCAGTTCGTCGCTCTGTAAAAGCGCATACTGCGTTTTCGAATAATCATCTTCGCTCGGGCTTAGTATCTGCTGGCGCAAACTCGTTATGTCCATCAGATGAGGTGACTCGGGACCAATCATGAGCGTCGCCACCGCCCGATACTGCGGAGTCATGAGCAGCAACACGGTCGTCGTCAAGAACAAACCGGCTAGTACGAAACCAACGACGAAGCGCCATTTGGCCCGCACGATCTTCCAGCAGTCGGAAAGGCCGATCCCCGCGTTTTCGTATTCCGGCACCGCCTGGGCAGAATATAAAGTTATTGGACCATTACGTCCGCCCCGGTCGATCACATATGGTGAGATACTGGTTCCCATTTATATTCCCGGAGCCAAATACATACCGGTGCCGAATTTGTTCAACAGCGTATAGACGCCGTACGGAAGTGCGCCGATTACCGAACTCTTTACTACAACCACGTCGCCGCTTTGCACTGCGCGATCCGGTTCCTGGCCGTCCTCGAGGCTTGATAAATTCATAGGCGTGGATATCCTAGTTCCCTGCGCCGTTCTAAGAAGTTCCACGTTTGAGCTGAACATCGCGCCGCCCGCGCTCGTAATTGCGCTGAGGACCGTCATTCCTGGCGTGATATTAAACTGTCCTGGGCTTTTCACCCATCCATACACTCCAACTTGACCCGCGGCAGGCACCAAAATGATGTCACCCGGCCGCGCCGGCAAATTCAGGCAGCTTGCCATGCTCGGCTTTGCAAGATCGATAATGATCGGCATCACCGACGCGCTGATCTGACCAGAGGGCATCAATTCTGGATCGCCGATCTGGGCTTGAGCAACTTTGGAGGCGGAGCGGGTTATGGAGTCGGCTCGCGCCGTATCATTGCCAAAAGGATCTCCCGGATCGGCCGCTTGGTCCCCGGAATTAGCAGTGAGGTTCGAATTTGGAACGCCAGTCTGGGTTTGAGGCACCCCTGTTGCAGCGCTAGTGACTGATTGTTGCATTCCCGTACCCGCGGGGAATAGCACCACGCGTTGCGCGGCCGATTCTTGGCCCGTGCCCTTCAAACCCCCGGCCCTTCCCAACACGCTCAAGATTGATTCCGAGGGACTGTCCAGAGGATAAGTACCAGGCAGCGCCACCATGCCCATCACGTTCACATTACGGCCGGCAAAATGTTGGGCAAAGACGTTTACCCGCGGATCGCGCACGTAGGTTCGAGCCTTTTCGGCAATTAGTCGCGAAGTTTCGTCTTCGCTTAATCCCGCTACATTCAGCTCTCCAAGCACCGGAAGGGTAATTTTTCCCTGCCCGTTGACCCGGGCACTTATCTTATTGATCTCCGGAAGATCGGTTACGGTGACCTGTAATATATCGCCCGAGCCAACGGGGTACGCAGATGAATTATTTTCGCGACTCCTTTGCTGCCATAGCTCGTGCAATGAACCAGTACTCTCGCATCCTGAAGTTTGACCGTTCGGACTCGCAATGAGATTCGAGACATCCGAGTTCACGGGCTGTTGGACCTTTTCGGGCGGTGGAGCATTAAAGCATCCGCCCACCAACGGTGCACAAATCAGCACCAGGCTCAGCGCGCGAGCTGTCGCAAACACAGCAGCCAGCTTTTTGGGCAACTGAGGGAAGCTACATGAAAATCGCATAAGTTATCGTCGACGGCGGCGATCGCCCTCCTGTGGCTCAATGTAACGCAGATGCGACGATCAGCTTTTTGTCTCTGCCACGACCGCAGCGGAGGGAAGAACGACTCTTAGCCCTCCAACTCCTACCGTGCTTAAAAGGATCGCGACCCGCTCCGCGCTGGATACGTAGCGCTCGAAGATGGCGTCGAAACCTTTAAACGGTCCTTCGACAACCCGAACGCAATCGTTCTTTTTTAAAATATTTCCTCTGGGTTCGACGATCCCGTCAACCCCACGCCGCCTGATCTCATCGACCACCAGCGGAGGGACAGGAATCGGCTCAGTGCCTGCCGATACCAGGCCTGCGACCCCTGGCAGATACTTCACGTCGAAATATCTTTCTTGCAGATCGAATCTCGCAAACAGATAACAGGGAAAAAGCGGCAACACTCCCCGCTCTCCATCGCCGCGACGTGACACGCGCGTCCTAAGCAACGGCAGAAACACTTGAGGCACGATCGCCTCCAATTGGTCGTGTACGCACCGTTCTTTGCCTCGCTTCGTCCTCAGTAGATACCAGTTCACCTGCTCCCCCTGACCTGCTGGAGGTTCTGATGATTTGGCGTTAGTAGACCTTTCGAAGCCTTGCGCGATCGCTTGCATCGATTGAACTTCCGCCGCGCGGAGGATGGTCACATCCTCAGAAGACAAATGTTCTCTAACAATCGAGAAAGGGAGAGGCAGCCGAGAAATTCCGGCCCTCGTGGCGTACACGACGCCGTCAGGGCATGCGTCCGCCATTCGTTAGTTAAGCAACTAACAACGCGACTTACTAATTATCGGCTACGCCCGCTCATGTCAACTTCAACTCCTAAACCAGTGCTCGCAGTTTATCCGCATAGCGGCTGAATTCATGATTACGCAATGATACAGACACGTACGAGAAATAATTAGCAACAACAACAATTGCGCAGTCGAGCGACTTCTTTGAACTCGCGCGTCAACTAAATCGAACGACATCCAGAGCAACTTTCAAGTGCTAATTGTTCAAGAATGCGATCCGCGTCTAAACGGTGCGTCTCCCGTCCTCGTGACCCTTGAGCTGCACACATTCCAACGACGCTCGCTCGAGCGCTTCGACCGTGAAAAGAAGCCTTCGCGTGAAAAACACCCTCGGATGAGTCGGAAGCCGTATTATCAGGAGCATGCGTCCGCCATCCATGTGGTGGAGATCCACCATTGGACAGAGAAGTTTTTGCAGCAGCCTCCCAGGCCCGGCGCTCTAAGGAAGAGCCCAATCAGGCCTTTTGCGCTCCAACTGGCCGCTTGACAGACGCAACCGGAGCAAGAGGTATACCGTCCCAGCCACGCAGTTGTGACAGAGGCTTACGATGGAGAGATTGCGTCAAACGAAGCATTCGCGCGAAGGACACAATCCAATGATGCGGAAGCTGTAGAATTCAAGAGTACGCGCCCGCTGTAAATCTGGCGAGGATCCACAATCCAAAAGGAAATTATTACACGAGCCTTACGCCGACATTTCAGGTCCGGTGTTGTAAACGAGGAACGCTAGCAAGCGCTTTGCCTCCCAACTAGCAGTCTGGCAGACGCAACAACAACATAGAGATATATCACCCCATCGACGCATCGCGACGCAGACCTACGCTAAAGAGGTCGTGTTAAACGAAACATCCTCGTAACAAACACAATCGAATGAGTCTGAAACCGTAGGATTCACGAGCACGCGCGTCCGCCATCCATCTGGCGAGGATCCACCATTGGGCAAGAACACTATTTCACCAGCCTCCGCCGGCATTTCAGGCCCGACGGTCTGAACGAAGAGCGCAGCACGCCTTTTGCACTACAACTGGCGTCTGGCGAACGCAAAAAATTAGCAAGAGATATACCGTCGCGGGCACGCATAGTGACGCAGCCCTTCGATAAAAAGCTTGTGTTAATTGAACGACCAATGCCTTCAGAAAAGCAGCGACTGCTTACTGACCAAGCATTGTCACGGGGTATGACGAGAGCAAAGGCCAGCGCGAGCGGCTGTGGCTGAACGAACCGCTCGTGCGTCCGAGACGCTGCCTCGTTAGCGCGGCAGCCCATGACGAACAAGGCTCGCGGACTGGCGGCCTTGCTCATCCGATGTCGATGTCGAGCGCGGGCTTGGACGCTGGCTGGGGCGCGCGCGCGATCGCTGCTAACTTACATCGCGTATCTGGGGGCTTCATGAAACGTTTCGAACTGCTCGATTGCTTGCGAGGCGTGGCAGCGATGGCCGTGGTGCTGTTTCACCTGACGGAGGTCAAATTAGAGCATCCGTTGGTACCTCAAGGATATTTGGCCGTCGATTTTTTCTTCGTTTTAAGCGGTTTCGTCATTGCGAATGCCTATCAGTCAGCGCTTGCAGGCAGTATGGAAACCTCGGTTTTTATATGGAAGAGAGTGATTCGCTTATATCCTTTGGCGACGGCGGGAGCTTTGTTCGGTCTAGGAGTACTGTTGCTCAAGTTTCTACTGTTTCCCGCGAAGGTCGATAGTTTGCCACAAATATTGCTATCGGGGGGACTGAACGTTCTTTTGCTGCCCACCTTTTGGGGCGGTGCGGCTTCGCAATATATTATGTTCCCCGGCAACGGACCCCTTTGGAGCTTGTTTTTCGAGTTGGTGATAAATGTTCTTTGGGCGCTCGTTCTGGTCAGACGCCATATAGCAGAACTGCTTATAGTGGTTGCGATCAGCGCTGCGCTATTGGTATCGCGGACGCACATCGCTGGGACAGAAAACCTCGGCTTCGAGCCGGCAACATTTCTTGGAGGGTTTGCCAGGGTGTGTTTCGGATTCACGATTGGAGTATTGATTTATCGTCTGCGCGATTGGCTGCGAATGCCAACGATTTCAGGAGGTAATTTGATTTTGTCGGTCGGCTTGTTTGCGATCCTGGCATTTCCCGCGGCCACATTTGTCCCGCAAGAAACGTATGATCTCTTTTGCGCCATCATGGTATTGCCAATGATCGTCGTGGTAGGAGTTAGCCAAGTCGGCTTAGGCAAGATCGGCCGGCTCGCTGGAGATTTGTCGTACCCGCTCTATGCGCTTCACTATCCCATTCTTCTGCTCGCGTCCGGCCTGTATCAGACCAAGATGTCGGGGGTAAATCCACACGCGCTATCGGTTGCAACAGTCGGATTGTCCGTCGGGGTAAGTTGGGCCGCTTTGAAGTTATACGATGAACCGCTTCGAGGCTTTCTTTCTTCAATTCGCCGTCACAGAGGCATTTCCGAAGTCGTCGCACCAACGACGGGCTGATTGATTTACGAAGGCAGTACGAAAGCGTGCTCGACCCGGAGTGACGAGCCACCGCTGACGGCGGGCGGCGATGATAACCATAAGCGGTTTCCGCTCGGCCGATATCACAGCGTTGCGGCAACCAAAGGAGCGATGTTCTGAAGGTAGTTGAGAATTGAGTGGCGGCTCCAGGCGCCGGATAATCGCCACAAATTGAACATCAGGCGAGCGGCTGTAGCCCGTGTAGCCGCATCAGTTCGCGCACGCCGTCTTCGGTCTCGACCTCGGGATTCCATCCGAGGATAGCGCGGCCGCGGGCCAGGTCGGCCAGCGTATCGCGCGGCTCGCCCGGCCGCGGCGCGACGCTGGCGCGCGGGCCCCCGATTAGCTCTGCTATTCGGTTGACGCTGAGCGCGTGGCCACGCCCGACGTTGAGCGCGCTACCGTCTTCCAGCGCACAGTGCATCGCGGCCAGGTTCGCCCGCACCACGTCGCGCACGTGGGTGAAATCGCGCCGCTGCTCGCCGTCGCCGCGAATCTCGAGCGGTCGCCCCTCGCGCCGCGCGCGCAGGAACGCTCCGATAACCGTCGCGTACGCCCCCTCGAGGTCCATCCGCGGGCCGTACACGCTGAAATAACGCAGCGAAAGCCCGCCCATTCCATACAGACGATGAAACATCCGCACGTATTCCTCACCCATCAGCTTCTGCAACGCATAGGGGCTGAGCGGATTGGGCGTCATCGTTTCGCCAAGCGGCGATTGCGGCTGCTCACCATAAACCGACGACGAACTCGAGTAGACCACGCGCCGCACGCCCGCCGCGCGCGCCGCCAGCAGCACGTTGAGCGTGCCGACCACGTTGACCAGATGGGTTTCGAACGGTTGTTCGATCGATAGACCAACGCGCGGAAGCGCAGCCGCATGAAAGATGCAATCGACG
>VFSW01002151.1_pt1 | contig 29868 bp, 24 predicted proteins | sample 5358111 | NCBI WGS metagenome assembly VFSW01 (sample SAMN11554181, study PRJNA540505) | mine drainage metagenome | isolation source: sediment from site ElyBrook_90M | place: USA: Ely Copper Mine, Vershire, VT | collected 2017 | reverse complement strand
GGTAAAGGGGCGGGAGTTGCGCCTGGTGGACGCGGCGGTGCTGATGCGGCTGAGCTACCGTCAGACGAAGCGGCTGTGGAGGAGATATCGAGAAGAAGGGACGGCGGTCGCATCGAGCGTACCCGGAGAAGTTTCGCCGCCGAGTGCTGGAGCGGGTGCGCGAGAAGTACGGCGGGCGGGGCGCGAGTCAGAAAAACCATGGGCACGAAGAGGGCGAGGTGAGGTACAATGTATCTCAGGAGGGTCCGATGGCCACGACCATGGTTCACGTGCGGGTGAGTGAGAAGGTAAAGGAAAGGGCGGCGGAAGCGCTGGCAGGGATGGGGATGTCCGTCTCGGACGCGGTGCGCATGATGCTGGTTCGAGTGGCTGCGGAGAAGGCCTTGCCCTTCCGCGTCAGAGTGCCGAATGCCGTTACGCTGAAGGCCATGCGAGCCGCCGATAAAAGGAAGGGCAAGCGGCTCGGCTCGGCTCGCGGGCTGTTCAAGGATTTGGGCGTCTGACGTGCGCAACCCCGTTCGCGGCGCTCAATTCAAGCGTGACGTGAAGTTGGCCATAAAGCGCGGCAAGGACATGGCCAAGCTGCGAAACCTGCTCACCCTGCTCATTGAAGGCGGCCCGCTGCCGCCGCGCTGCAAAGACCATCCCTTGAGCGGCAACTGGAAACATTATCGCGATTGCCACATCGAGACGGACTGGTTGCTCATCTACAAGATCGAGGGCAACGATCTTTATCTGGTTCGCACTGGAACTCATTCGGATCTGTTCGAATGATCGGCGCGCCCGCCTCCTGCTGTGGGTGATTCCTGAATTGCCCCTACGGAAAACACGCCCCGCAAAAGCCCACGGCGCCAATGCCCTGCGGCGGCGCCTCGCTATCCGCTGCCGGGGAAGAGGCGAAGTGTGAAGCCCCGCAAGTTACTCGAAAAAGCGCTCTCCTCTCCAGCCAACCTCCCCTTTGACGAGGCGTGCAATCTGGCTCGCGCCTTCGGTTTTCATCTTTCGAGGGTGAGCGGCAGCCAACACATTTTCGCTCGCCATGGCGTGCGGGAGCTGGTGAACCCTCAGGAAGTGGGAGGAAAGGCCAGGCCCTACCGGGTTAGACAGTTGCTTCAGCTTGCCGAGCGGTATAATTTTTCCTTAGGTGGTGAGGAATGAGCGACCACCAAGTGAACATTTTTTTCAGCGAGGAGGACGCCGGGTACATCGCGGATATTCCTGACCTCGCCCACTGCTCGGCTTTCGGCGAGACGCCAGAGCAAGCTTTGACCGAAGTTCTTAAAGCCAAGGCAGCCATCTCTTCTCTCCTCCGAGAACTGAGACACTTCAACCCCGCAGGGGGGATACGATGTGAGTAGGCTCTACCACCGGTGGGCGCGCCTTGACATCCCCGAGTGGGTCACTTATGATGCCAAAGGAAGGGGTAAACACTTGTTCGGTGGCGGTTTTGCGGAATTTGGCTTTATTCTGTTTCTAGCCTACCTGTTGCTGGGGCCTGAGAAGCTGCCTGAAATTGCGCGCGTGCTGGGCAAGGGGCTTGGAGAACTAAGGCGAGCATCGTTTGACTTGAGAAATTCGCTGGAAGAAGAGATCCGGAATATGGACCAGCGCAAGGAAATTCCGGCCGAAACAACGCCCTCCGCCTATGGCCACGACTATACCGAACCCACCCACGAAGAGTCCGACACCCAGCCCTGAAGAAGAGCACGGCAAGCAGATGACGTTCTTCGAGCACCTCGAAGAACTTCGCCAGCGCATTCTGCGCAGCCTGGTTGCCATTATGGCGGGTACGGGCGTGGCCTTCTATTTTCGCGACGCCATTTACGCCTACCTGGCCAAGCCTTTAACCGACACGCTGCGCAGCCTGCACATGGCGGATAAGCTGGTCTACACCAATCCCACCGATCCGTTCAACCTTTACATCAAGCTCTCGATTGTGTGCGGCATTTTTATTGCCTCGCCGTTTGTGCTGTGGCAGCTCTGGATGTTTATTTCGCCCGGCCTTTACCGCAACGAGAAACGTTACATCTGGCCGTTTGTCACCCTGACCAGCACGCTGTTTATCACCGGCGGATTTTTCGCCTACAAGATGGCGTTTCCGGCGGCGTTGCGCTTTCTGGTGGAATTTGGCCGCCAGTTCACGCCCATGATCAGCATTAACGAATACTGGGGGCTGGCCACCACGCTGCTGCTGGGCGTAGGGCTGGTGTTTGAGCTGCCGGTGGTGATTCTGCTGCTTTCCATTTTCGGCATCGTAACGCCCAAGTTCCTGATCAAACATATCCGCTACGCCGTGCTGATTACGGCCGTGGTGGCGGCGGCGCTGGCGCCCACGCCCGACCTGACCACGCTGTTCATGTTCTGGATTCCCATGGTGGGGCTGTATCTGCTGAGCATCGCGCTTTCGTGGCTGGTGTACTGGCGCAAGAACCGCAAGGCGCGGCTGGAACAAGCCTGAAAGCTGGCCCGAAACCGACCGGCAAGTTGACCGCAAAGTTGCCACAGTGTTGAACGAAATGCGCAAGGGGCGCGGTTTTGTTGACCGCGCCGCCTTGCCGGTGCGCTCTATGAAAAAGACGCTTCTGATGATGGTGTTTGGCCTGGCGGTTTTGAGCGCGGTGCGTTGCGGCGCGGCGCGCTCCAACACACCGCTGCCCGCCACCAGCTTTGACGGCAATCGCGCCTTTGAAGATTTGAAAAAGCTGGCGGCGTTTGGGCCCCGGCCTTCCGGCTCGCCGGCGCTGCAGCAAGCGCGGGCGTGGATGGTGCGGCAGCTTAAGCAGGCGGGATGCCAGGTGGAGCGGGATGAGTTTACGGCCTCCACGCCCGCCGGCGACGTGCGCATGGTGAATTTAATCGCCAAGATCCCCGGCGCCAGCCGGGATGTGGTGATGCTGGCCGGCCACTACGATACCAAACGCTTCAGCAACATCAAATTTATCGGCGCCAACGACGGCGGCTCCAGCGCCGCGCTGCTGCTGGAAATGGCGCGCTTGCTGGCGCACAGGAAAAATCCGCAAACCCTCTGGCTGGTGTTTTTTGACGGCGAAGAAGCGGTGGCCGACTGGTCTGATACCGACAGCCTGTACGGCAGCCGCCATCTGGAGAGCAAACTGGCCGCCAGCGGCGAACTGGGCCGGATTCGCGCTATGATCCTGGTGGATATGATCGGCGACGCCCGGCTCGACATCCGGCAGGATGCGAACTCCACGCCGTGGCTGACCAAACTGGCGTTTGAGACCGCTGACCGCCTGGGCTACGGCAAGGAATTTTTGAACGAGCAGACGGCCATTGAAGACGACCACATTCCTTTTGTGAACGCCGGGGTTTCCGCCGTGGACCTGATCGACCTGGATTACGGCCCCGGAAACCGCTATTGGCACGCCGCCGGCGACACGGTTGACCACTGCAGCGCCCAGAGCCTGGCGATTGTGGGGCGCGTGGTGGAAACCCTGCTGGACACCCTGGCTTCCTCACCTGAAGCGCCAAGCCTGAAATAGAGACAGCGTTTTCTGTAGCGGCTACAGTGCGCCCAACCGCTAAGCGAAATAGACCATGCCATCGGGGCCCACGTAGGAACTGCGCGCCAGGGTGGCGTTGTTGGGAAAGGGAAAATCGGAGCGGTAGTGGGCGCCCCGGCTTTCCTTGCGGGCAAGAGCCGAGCGGGCCACCAGAAGCGAAGTCTGCAGCACGGATTGCGCCTCAAAGAACGGAGGCAGAGGAGCCGACGTGCCGGGCACTTCCATGTGTTCCAGGCGGCTGACGGTCGCCGCCAGATCCTTCCCGGTGCGAATAACGCCCACGTTGTGCCACATCAGCGAGCGAACCGCGGCCACGCAGGCCTCCAGGTCCGTGCAGCGCTCCTGCGCGCCCGCGGCAGCGTGGGGCGCGGGCGCTTCAGGCATGCGGGCGGGCTGCGGAAAAGCAGCCGCGCCTTTGCCGGCCATCATGGCCTGCGCCGCGGCAGCGCCCAACACCAGCGATTCCAGCAGTGAGTTGCTGCTTAATTGACTGGCGCCGTGGATGCCGCAGGAGGCCACCTCGCCCGCGGCAAAAAGGCCGGCGACGCTGGTCGAGCCGTGCACATCCGTGGCGACACCACCGATGGAAAAACAAGCCGCCGGATGCACGGGAATAAGGTCGGAGGTAATGTCCAGATTGACGGCCTGGCAAGCTTCGTAGACGCTCGCAAAGCGTTGCTTTACGCGGCTCCAGTCAAGCGGGGTGGCGTCCAGATAGACAAGCTGGCTGCGGCGGCGGGCCATCTCCTGCATGATGGCGCGCGCCACCACGGCGGGCGGCGCCATATTGCCCGCTTCGTGGTAGTGCGGCATAAAATTTTCCAGCTCCACGTTCAGCAGGCGCGCCCCTTCGTCGCGCAGGCCGCCGGGCATCAGCAGACGCGGCGCGCCCTTGGCGCACAAGGCGGTGGGATGGAAGCGGACGAATTCGAGGTCGCGCAAAACCGCTCCGGCGCGCCAGGCCATGGCAAGGCCGTCGCCCGTGGCGGTGGGCGGAGAGGCCGTTTCTTCAAAAATGCGGGCGTGACCGCCGCAGGCCAGCAGCACCGCCTGGGCGCGAATCTGGTGGAAGGTGCCCTGCTCCAGGTCCAGATAATTCACCCCGCGCACGCGACCGCCTTCCGCGATCAGGTCAACCGTTTTGCACCGGGTCTTGACCTGCACGTTGGGCAGAGAGCGCGTTTTCGCCATCAGAATCTGGAACAGATGGGGCAGCACGGAGCTGTTGTTGCCTTGCAGCGCACACCCGCCCGCGTGCTTGGGATCGGCCGAGAACTTAAGTTTGGGCGCCTTATTGCCGGGCTCCTTGTTCCATTCCAGAATGCGCAGAATTTCCACCGGCGCCTTTTCCATCAGATAGTGGACAGCGTCGGGCTGGCACAGCCCATCGCCAGCGCGCAGCGTTTCCTTTTCGTGCACCGTTATTTCAACGTCTTCGCCCGAGGTGAGTGCGGGCGAGACCGCGGAACAGCGCGTGGCCTGGCCGGTGAGGTGTCCTTTGGTAAGCAGGGCAACACGGTGCGATTTGCCCAGCTCCGCCGCGGCGCGCAGGCCCGCCAGCCCTCTGCCCACTATCACAAAGTCGAAGTCCTGTGCTGAAGGCTTTGTCATAAATTGGCAACATCATACCGCCCGCGCCGCGTGATAGCAACGGCCTGCCCGACCCATCAAGGAAAGGGCTTAAACCCGATGCGCCGGGATCGTGACGCGGGTCACCCGGGCGGGTGGCATTGGTCACAGACGCATGCGAGGGTCACCGGCAACTATGAAATCAGATTGCAGGAGGTATTTGAACATGGTCAAGACAGAGAAAATCCGCGTACTGGCGGGCATGGCGCTGGCCCTGCTGTTTGTGGCGGCAAGCGCGCTCGCGAAGGATCAAATGGTGCGCGGCAAGAAGGTGCAATGGGAAGTAGCGCAGAATTCCAGCGTGATGGTTGGGCAGACTAAACTGTCGCCTGGAAGTTATGAAATGGTCTGCGTGGGCCCGGCCGATCGTTGCGAAATGACCTTTAAGAAAAACGGGAAGGTTGTTGCCTCGCATCCGTGCGGAATAAAGCAATTGAGTGGCAAGAACAGCCGCACGGAAATTGAAACCGAACGAGGAGCTGACGGACTGCAACACGTTCGCGTTATCCGGATCAAGGGCGAGAATGTGGAACACGTTCTGCAGCCTGCCGGCGAATAAATGAGCTTTGGGAAAGGCTGGTTTCTGGCGGAAAAGCCGCGCCGGCAGCGCAACACTGGCCGGCAGGGCGAAGGCTCCGGACGAGGTGGTTGACAAGCCCCGGAGGCCAACGGATGCCAGCCTTTCTCCCGCACCCGCAGAACGCCATGGTGAGTTAACCCCTCCTTTTGGAAGCCTGCCGAACGGCTTCATCCATTACTCCCTGCCCGGAGCGTGTCGGATGAAATCCAAATAACTTGTGCGCATACATAGAGATGCAAGTAAAACTTCAAGTATAGATTGCATTGCAATAAAACTATTGACAAGCTAGTAATATTACTGTATAGTATTTATGTTTACCGTTACGTAGGCATCGCGCACCACTAAGACATTCTCTGGAAGGAGGGCTTCGACCCATGACTTAGTGTTTTGACTTGCGCCCGAACTTACAGCGTTTCCGCAGTTAACCCTCGCACTCCCCTCACGGCATGCTTTGACCAACTTCTTGACTATGCAACGCTGGCAGTAACAGACAGGCTGGAAAAAGAAGGCAACAGAGAAAATTCGCGAACTGTGCCAAGGCTTGCTCTGCAGGCGTGCCCGCAATGCAGTTTGGCAGAGCCGTGAAAATGCAGGCGAAGCTGGTAAGACATGCTGCGCGCGGCGGCGCAGGCAAGCGCCCGGCGGAGTGCCAGGAGCGTGTGGAAATGGGAACGGCCATGCGGGTAAGGAAATACGGAGTGTTCATCGTGGAGCGCAAGCTGCTTGCGGCCAGCGTGCTTTCGCTCGGCATTTTGATTGGCTTGGGCTGCGCTTCTTACCGCACCGAGCGGGAACTGACAGAAACCGCCAACTGGGTAGCCCATACGCAACGTGTGCTGAGGGAAATTGAAACGACCCGTTCCAACTATCACGATTCGCGCCTGTCGCTGCGCATCTACGGCCTGGACCACTCGGAATCCTCCTATCGGGCCTATCAGGAAAGCTTCCAGATCGCGTTGGAACACTTGCAGCGCCTGGCCCGGTTGACCCACTTCAATGGCGTGGCCGAGCCTGAGCTTGAAAATCTACAGGCGCTGATGAGCGGGCGCCTTCGTGAGCTTGACCGGCAGATTGCGGCGGAGCGGGCGAGGCGGGCGGGCCAGAAAGGCGTTCCGTCTGCGGTGGCGCCGGCATGGGAGAAGCGGGACGCAACGGAAAGGACGCTGAAGCTGCTGGAAGCGCAGGAAAGGCTAAAACTGCGTCAAAGAGCCCGGGTGCAACAAGGCCGCGTGGAGCGCAGCATGCTCTTCACCGGCATGGGCCACGCGTTTGCGCTGCTGATAGCGCTGGGCGGGGCGGTGTGGCTGCACAACGACCTGGTTCGACGCAAGCGGGCCGAAGCCGCACTGGAGCTGGCGAACGTCGAACTGGAGGAAAAGGTGGAGAGCCGCACCGGCGAGTTAACCCGTACCAATGAGATGTTGCAGCGTGAGGTGGCGGGCCGCATGCGCGCCCACGCGCGGTTGGAAGGCCATTTGCGGCAGCAGGACATGCTGACCGTGCTAAGCCGGCGCGCCCTGGAAGGGCAGGCTTTGGACAAGTTGATGCAGGAAGCCTCGGGACGTGTGGCAAGGGTAATGGGGACGGACCTGGTGATGGTTCTGGAGGCGCTGCCGAAGCCCTCGCAGGGGCTGGTGCTGAGCGCCGGCGTGGGCTGGCGCGGGGGTTTGGTGGGCAGCCTGGAACTGGAAGCCGGGCCGGGCTCCCAGCTTGCCTTTGCGCTTGAAAATGCCGGCCCGCTGGTGATTGAGGACTTTTCCCGGGAAAAGCGGTTTGCGCCGCTGGACCTGGCATTAAGCCACAGGGCGGTTTGCGGCATCAGTGCGGCGCTGAAAAACGGCGGAGAGACCCTCGGGATTCTGGCGGTCCTGGCCACGCGCCCGGTCACGTTTGGTCCTGATGACCAGATGTTCGTGCAGGCGGTCGCGGATGTACTTTCCAATGCCATACAGCGCAAACGCGCCGAGCAGGAAATTCGCCAGCTCAACGAGGGGCTGGAGAAACGCGTGCGCGAGCGGACCACGGAGGTGGAGGAGGTAAACAAGGAACTGGAAGCGTTCAGCTACTCGGTGTCGCACGACCTGCGCGCGCCGTTGCGCCAGATTGCCGGGTTTTCGCGCCTGCTGGCGCAGGAGCTGAATGACAAACTTACACCGGCCTCCGAACACTATCTGGATCAGATTCAAAAAGGCGTGCGGAAAATGAGCCAGTTGATCGACGACCTGCTGCGCCTGGCCCGGATCGGCACGCAGCCGCTGGCTCTGCAGCCGGTAGCGTTGCGCGCCATTGTGGACAGGGCGCGAGCGGACTTGAGCCTGGAGTGGGAGGGCCGTGTGGTGGAATGGCACATCTCGCCTCTTCCTGATCTGTCCTGTGATCCGGCGCTGATTCAGCAAGTGGTGGTCAACCTGCTTTCCAATGCGCTGAAATTTACGAGGCTTTGCGAGAAAGCGGTCATCCAGGTCGGCGCCATGACGGTCAACGACCAGCCGGTCGTTTTTGTGCGCGATAACGGCGTGGGATTTGAAATGAAGTATGCCCATAAACTGTTCGACGTTTTCCAGCGCCTGCACAACAGCAAACAATACGAGGGCGCGGGTATCGGCCTGGCCACGGCGCAGCGCATCATCCGCAAGCACGGCGGCCGCATATGGTGCGAGGCGGAGGTGGGACACGGGGCTATTTTCTACTTCACTGCCGCTCCCATTCCGCACACCGGGAAAACCGCCGGGACGGCGGGCAAAATTGTGCCATTGCCGCCTGGTCAGTTGGGCGCCGCCGGTTAACGCCGGCCGGATGGCCGGGCACAAGTGATGCCCCGTTGCGCTGAGCCCGAAGGGCGGCGGGGAGGATTGAATTAACAGAAGGAGTAAAGCAACCTTTGCACCCGCAAACACGGCCTTTGAAAATCCTGATCATTGAAAATGACCCCGGCGATGCTGAACTGAGCCTGTGGGAATTGAAGCGCGCGGGCTTAGAAGTGAACGCGCAGGTTATCCAGACGCCGGAGGAGTTTAAGGCGCGGTATCGCGCCGGCGATCTGGACCTGATCCTGGCGGATTATAACCTGCCCGGCTGGACCGGAATGGACGCGTTGGAAATGCTGCTGGAAGCAGGGTTGGATATTCCGTTCATTCTGGTGACCGGCGCGATGGGCGAGGAAGCGGCAGTGGCTTTTTTAAAGCGCGGCTTAAGTGACTACGTGTTGAAAGACCGCATTGAGCGCCTGCCGATCAGCATTGCCCAGGCGCTTGAGGAGAAGCGGCTGCGCCTGGAGCGGGCGCGCGCCATGGAAGCGCTGCGACAAAGCGAGGTTCGCTTCCGGGCGCTGATCGACAATAGCGCAGACGGCGTGGCGCTGGTGGACCCCCGGGGCAGAGTCATGCTGGCCAGCCATACCATGCGGCGGCTGCTCGGCGCCGGCAGCCACGCCGCGGCGGGAAAGAATTTTCTGCGCGCTGTGCATCTGCAGGACCGCGGACTGGCGCGCCGGTTTCTGAACGATCTGGCGCGGAAGCCCGGGGTGAGCCTGGGCAGCATTTTGCGGCTGCGAGCGCAGGATATGCAATGGCGCTGGCTGGAGTGCATCGGCCGCAATCTTTTCCACGTTCCCTGCGTGCAGGGCATTGTGATTAATTTCCGCAATGTGACGGAGCGGGTGAAGGCGGATGAGGAAATCCGGCGGCTGAACGCCATGCTGGAAGTTCGGGTGGCCGAGCGCACCGGCCAATTGACGGCGCTGAACCGGGACCTGGGAGCCGAAATCGAAGAGCGGCGCAGAACCGAGCAGGTGGCGCGCGAAAGCCAGGAGCGGTTCCGGTTGCTGGTGGACGGCGTAAAAGATTACGCCATCATGATGCTGGCCCCCGACGGACACCTGGTGAGTTGGAACGCGGGCGCTGAGCGAATTAGCGGTTATGAGGCGAAGGAGGCAGTGGGACTGAGTCTTGCCAGCTTTTACACTCAGGAAGAACAAAGGGCCGGCATTCCAGGCCAGCAGTTGAAAACCGCGGTGGAAGCAGGCCGCTTTGAACAGGAGCGCTGGTACGTTTGTAAAGACGGCTCGCGCTTCTGGGCGAATGTGGTGATAACGCCCCTTTTTCATGCGGAATATCAAGTACGCGGGTTTTCGGTTGTAGTCCGTGACATTACGGAGCGGCGCGCGGCTGAAGAAGCGCTGCAGCGCCTTCGATTGCAGACGGAGCTGATTCTGAACTCAGCCGGCGAAGGAATTCTGGGGCTTGACCGGGATGGTCATTGCACGTTTCTGAATCCTGCCGCGGCGCGTATGTTGGGCTGGGCGGAAGAGGAGGTTGCCGGGCAGCATCTGGACCAGTTTCTGATCCGCACGCACGCCGACGGCGCTCCCATCCGGCTTGAAGATTCACAAATAAAAAGCACATTGGCGCAGGGCGCCGTTCGCCACGTTGAAGATGAACTGTTCTGGAAACGAGATGGAGCGTGCTTTCCGGCGGCTTATACGAGCACGCCGATTCGCAACGCACAAAGCGAGATTCTGGGCGCGGTGGTCAGCTTTCTGGATATTACTGAACGGCGGGCAGTGGAGCGCATGAAGGATGAATTCGTGTCGATGGTTAGCCACGAATTGCGCACTCCGCTCACCTCCATTCGCGGCGCGCTCGGCCTGCTGAGCACGGGACGCCTGGATCAGCAGAAGGAAAAATGGGCCCGCATGCTGTCCATCGCCGTCAGTAACACCGATCGTCTGGTTCGATTGATTGACGACATTCTGGACCTTGAACGCATGGAATCGGGCAGGGTAACGATGGCCAGGCGCATTTGCAGCGTTGCGGACCTGATGAGCCAGGCGGGGGATCTGATGCGGCTGATGGCGGAAAAGAAAAATATCCGCTTGCAGGTTGCGCCCCTGGAGGACCAGATTTGGGGCGACCCTGACCGGGTTCTGCAGGTGCTTACCAACCTGATGAGTAACGCCATAAAGTTCTCGTCGCCGGGCGGAAGTGTGAGCCTGTCAGCAAAGCGCGAGGAAGACTTTGTCACTTTCCAGGTGGAAGATGACGGGCGCGGCATTCCCGAAGGGTTTCTGCAAACGATTTTTGAACGATTCAAGCAAGTGGACGCATCGGATTCACGGGAAAAAGGCGGCACGGGCCTGGGCCTGGCTATTTGCCAGAGTATTGTCAAACAGCACGGCGGCAGAATTTGGGTTGAGAGCGAACAGGGGAGGGGTAGCCGATTCACCTTCTCAATACCCATGTACCGCTTGCGCCCGCACCTGAAAAACGCCGCACATTCATGCCAGCGAAGCATCCTGCTCTACAACGAAGGCGGCGCCCAGCCCTCGTCATTGGCCGATTTCTTTGCGGGCAAAGGCTTTCGGGTAAAGAGCGCCACCGGCTGCGCGAGGCTGGCGGAGGAAGTTGACCTGGAATTGCCGGGAGTCATTGTGCTGGAGATGGAAAGCGTGAGCCCCGCTGGTTTGGCGGAATTTCAACAGCTTCGGCAGCGATGGAAACAGCTACCCATTTCCACGATAGCCTACGGCGAAGTTCGGGCGGAGCAGGGCGCTGGCATGGCTCCCGGTTTTTCCGCCTGGATTCAGAAAGTGGATGGTCCGGAGGCGTTGCTGCGGGAAATTGAAATTGAGCTGACGCAGCGATTGGCGTGATTTATCTGATGCGCCGCGGCAGCAATGTGCCCGCAGCGGCCAGCGTTGGCGATGGGGTGAGCCCGCGGAGCGCTGGCGGCCGCGAAAGAAGACGCAGCCTGGCAAGGCTGGAACAGCAGTAATCCGCCGCGAAGGGGATTTCGGGATGGTGCATACCATGCGACGAGTTCTGATTATTGATGATGAAGCGGCCATTCGGGAAATTGTGGCAGTTGTGCTTGAAACCTTCGCGGGCTGGAGTGTGGAAGGTTGCGCCTCCGGAAAAGAAGGGTTGGAGGCAGCCAAGGCGAATGCCCCGGATGCCATCCTTCTGGACGTGACCATGCCCGATATGGATGGAATCGCCGTGCTGCGCCAGTTGCAGCGGGACGTGGCAACCACCTCCATCCCGGTGATTTTTCTGACCGCCAAAGTTCAGGCCGCCGACCTGAAGCAGTTTGCCTCACTTGGCCTGGCGGGGGTGATCCACAAGCCGTTCGACCCGTGCAAGCTGACTGCCGTAGTGGCGGAAACACTGGGATGGCAAGCGGAGGTTTAAGCATGAAGGGAGAAGCTCCATTAATGGACATGCGGGCCGAATCCGCGATGCGCGACGTGCGCGAAAAGTTCATCGCCGGTTTGCGGCAAAGGATCGAATTCCTGGAGTCCGTTGCCGTGTGCTCGGTGGAGGAGCGTTTAAATGAGGCGGTGCGGCGGCAAGCCTGGCGCGAGGCGCACCAGTTGGCCGGCACCCTGGAGACATTCGGCCTGGCTCCCGGCACGCGTTTTGCCCGGGAGATGGAGGAACTTCTGCAGGGTGAAATGGAGCTTTCTCCGGCGCAGTCCTTGCGCCTTTCGCAGTTGACGGTGGCGCTGCGTTTGCTGGCGGCGCGCGAAGCCGATGAACAGACGCCCGCAAGGGAAACTGTGCCACCGGCATTCAACTTTCTCTTGTATTCCGCGGATGAGGATCTGCACGGCCGGCTGGCGATTGAAGCAGCAGCGGCCGGTGCGGCCCTGCACTTTACCTGCGACCCCGGCAGCGCCAAAAGCCTGATGGCAACGGGCAGAATTGCCGGCGCTTTGATTGACCTGGAAGCGTCCGATTCCAGGGAAACGGGCTTGAGATTACTGAAAGACCTTTCCGGCCTGGCCAGGTCTGTTCCGGTCTGCGTACTGACCCGCCGGGATTCCTTTACTGACCGCGTTGAAGTTGCCGCCTGCGGCGGCAAGGGCTTTATACCGGCGGCGTTGCCCGCAGGCGAAATCATCGATGTGCTGGCCGGGATAGCGCGTCGCTGCAGGCCTGACGCCAGCCGCGTTCTTGTGGTTGACGACGATGCCGCCATTCTGGGTGTGGTCACCTCAATTCTGGCTTCGTGCGACATCCAGACCCTGACACTAAGCAGCCCTCTGCAGTTTTGGGATGCACTCGAACTACACCGGCCGGACCTGGTGATGCTGGATGTGGATATGCCTGACGTCAACGGAATCGACCTTTGCCAGGTGATGCGCAATGAGCCGCGCTGGGCGCAGGTGCCGGTTCTCTTTTTGACGCACATCACCGATAAAAGCACGATTCAACGCTTATTTGCGTCGGGCGCGGACGATTATGTGGCCAAGCCCATTGTGGGCCCTGAACTGGTTACGCGAATCCAGAACCGTTTGGAACGCAGCCGGATGCTGCGCGATCTGCGGGATACCGACTTGCTTACCGGGGTTTGGAGCCGGCGCAGGGCCACCGCTGTGCTGAACGATCTTGCCGCGCTCTCCCTTCGCCTTGGCCAGCCTCTGTCGCTGGCTTTCTTGGATGTGGATAGTTTGGCTGAAATCAACCGCGAATACGGGCATGGCAGCGGCGATCGTGTGCTGCAGAGCCTTGCGAGCTTGTTGCAGAAGCATTTTCACAGCCAGGATGTGGTAGGCCGCTGGTGTGGCGAACAATTTGTGGTGGGTATGGCCGGCATGAGCCGCTATGACGGCGTGCAACGGATTGCCGATGTGCTGGCGGAGTTTCGCGAAACCCCTGTGACCGGCCTGGCGGAAAGCGGCAGGGTTATCACCTTCAGCGCGGGGATTGCGCAGTTCCCGGAGGACGCAGGGAGCCTGGAAGCGCTGGTTCCAGCCGCCGTTGAGGCCTTGAGTCGCGCCCGGGAATCGGGCGGCAACAAGGTGCTTCCCTTTGGATGGAAACCGGCCAGCTCCTCGACGCTGACTTCCCTTGATGTCGTACTGGTGACGGGTGATGAGCTGCAGTCGGTGCTGCTGCAGGATGAACTTGAGAGGCGCGGCTATCGGATTCGTGTTTTTCCCAACGCCAATGCCGCTGAAAGTCTGCTGGCCGGCTCGCACCCGGCACTGACAGCCAAAGTGGCGCTGCTGGATGTTGACACGCCTGGGAGAGACGGCATCGCGCTGTTACGGCGGCTGGCCTGGGACGGCATATTGCGCAAAACGCGCGCCATTGTAATTACCTCACCCACCGTAAGGAACGACGTGGCGGAGGCCATTGAAGCCGGAGCATTTGATTACATTGCCAGGCCGTTTGGAGTGCCTGTAGTTATCAACCATATCCGGCGGGCCATGGAAGGCTGAGTTGAATTCGTATAGGTCGCGCCCAGCCGGTTGATAGAGACCGAAGTGCCGCCGCCGGCCAGTTTAAGGATATGAAAAATGGGAGCGGCAGGTAAATTGCAAGTCGTTTGTTTGGTGCGAGAAGTATCCTTCTTTTAGCGATTGTGGCTTGCCGATAATGTAGCAATAGGGGTTAAAAGAGGTGAAATTCTCATTTTTTGCGCCAAATTCCATGGATGCGTGTTACCCTTTAGGCACGTAAAGGCATCCAAAGGTTAAGGGACCTGCGCTCGAGGAAGGTGATATAATTGCCGCCTTTTGGCACGGTTCATCAAAAAGCGGGAAATTGCGCTCCAGCTCAAAGACTGGAACGGACGAGAAGTGCTACTGCTGAAGTCCACGATCAAGAACCACGTAGCGCGTTTTCACCTGGAAGAGTTGTTTGTAATCGATTCCATAAAGAATCAGTTTTCAAGGCCGATTACGGTTATTTACAATCCAGGCGCGGTGTCAGAACAGGCTATATACGACATCCCCGTTGGCAACCGGAAGTATTTGCAGATCAACATAAAGCGCAAGAAGTTTTTGGGGAAGGATCTGATCGTCACATTCTACGGGGTGGATAGTATCCCGAAGGGGCGTGAACTATGGAAACGAACGAAATGACGGTTCATTTGCAGCACGAGGCCCACACCGATGTTATGTATGCCGATATATGCTCGCCAGCGGAAGACGCTGACATAGAGGTGATCGAAATTGGGACTTCCATGGGATTTCCGGAGGGGCAGGTCTTGGCGCGGTTCGACAAAAGGAACAAAGTACTTGTTGGTTTGACTATTCAGGAATTTGGTTCTTTTAGGCGGCACATCGTGTGGAAATTTAGGATGGCTTCTGTTACGAGGGCAATCCAATTCTTAGCTGATGCGGTGCGGACGGGATTGCAAACAGGAATGCCGAACCGCAAAGGCGTTTATCTCGCAGTTCGGTAGTTAATTACACGACTAACCGCTGTAGGTTTCTGACGATTAATAACCTCTTGCTTGAATCGGATTGTGCATGACCGACGGGCGAAGACCGTGATACTTTAACTTTGGCCCACCAGTTTCTTGATAAATTTCCCTCCAAAGTTTAGACTCTTTCCAGCGTTTGTGCAGTCCATTTATATACACAAATAATTCAAACTCAGCCTGGCCACAGGGCGTTGAGAGTGCTTTCAGGGTTCGGCTTAAAAGTTCCTGGCGCATTCAGGATTGAGGCCGCCGGAAATACCTGATGCAAGTTAAGGCGGCCGGAGACTAGCGGCAGGGCGGAAAGTGGTGGTACTGAAATTGATATGGCGCGAAAAATTGCAACAATCATTATTATGCTGGCCGCCAGCCTGCTGCTGGCTGGAGTGAGAAGTATGGAAGCTCAGGAAGCTGGCGCCCCGCGGCGCGTGATCATTGATACGGATCCCGGCACTGACGATGCCATGGCCATCCTGCTGGCATTGAATTCACCGGAGCTGAAGGTAGAGGCGATTACCGTAGTACCCGGAAACGTGACTGCACGGCAAGGGCTTGAGAATGCGCTGAAGATCGCGTCACTGGCCCATCGGTGCGACATTCCCGTGGCCGGGGGCGCCCAGCGTCCGCTGAACCAGCCGCTGGTGACGGCGGAATTCTGGCACGGCAAAAACGGCCTGGCCAATATCGAGCTGCCGCCGTCACAGTGCTCGGCCGACTCCCGCTTTGGACCCGACCTGATCATTGAGATGATTCACAAGTACCCGCATCAGATCACCCTGCTGCCCATCGGCCCGGAAACCAATATTGCTCTGGCGGTTTCCAAAGACCCTTCGATTGTGCCTCTGGTGAAGGAAGTGATCTTAATGGGCGGATCAATTTCCGGTGGCAATGTCAATGCATCGGCTGAGGCCAATATTTACGGCGATCCCGAAGCAGCCCAGATTGTTTTTAACGCCGGCTGGCCCATTACGATGGTGGGGCTGGATGTGGGCAACAAGACCTTGATGACGACGCCTTTGCTGGCCCAACTGGCAAAACAGCGCGGTGCGCAGACCGATTTTGTTGCCGGAATCCTGCGATTCCTCATTGCCCTATCCGCCCGGTACGGGGTTGATGGAACGCAAATGTACGACCCTCTGGCGATTGGTGTGGCCATTGATCCCACGCTGGTAAAGCGCGAAGCCATGCGCGTTGATGTTGAAACGCGGGGCGAGTTTACGCGGGGAGAAACGGTGGCGAACCGTACCAACTCCTTTGAGCGCCACGCTCCACACGACGGCCATCTGTGGATTGCGTCAGTCGATACCGTGAAGCCCAACGTGCAGGTCAGCACGGACGTTGACGCTCCAAGATTCCTGCAAATGCTCATCCAGCGAATCGGAGGTCATTAGGCGGCGCCGGGCATTACTTGTTTCGCAGCGCATGGCGGTGCAGGCCTCCCATACAAAGAAGACGAGCCTGAAGATGAGAATCGGCGGGGAGCAAAAGAAGACCCAAATGACCATCGCGAGGGATATGAAAACAGCTAGCATCCTTTTCGTCATCCTGTTGTTTGCGGGAGGGGTGAAGGCACAGACCCTGCAGCTTGCAGAGGTATCGGGAACGGTTTTTGACGCCACGCATTCGGCCATTCCCGGCGCCACGGTGACGCTAACCAGTTCACAAACCGGTTTTGCGCGTACCGTGAAGACCAACGACTCCGGGTACTACGTATTCGCGCAACTCCCTCCGGGCCGTTACCAGCTAACCGCCACGGCCACGGGATTTGCCCGCGCCCGCATTTCCCCGTTTGATGCGCACGTAGGCAGCAGCCTGAGCCTGGATGTTGTACTTAGGCTGGGAAAGCAGGCTCAAACTGTGGAGGTCGTTGCGGCGGGCGCTCCGGTGGATACCTCCACGGCGGGCATCAACCAACTGATCAATTCGCAGAGCATCGCCAATCTGCCCCTGCTGGGCCGGGATTATCGCGACCTGGCGCTTCTAAGCCCTTCAGCCCAGGTTACACCGGGATTGCGCGGCGGGCTGCGATTGGGCGGCCAGCAGAGCGACTACTCCGGACTGGTGATCGACGGCGGCGACGCCTTCGACAACTATTACGGTGAAAATTTCGGCTCACTCGAAACCAAGAATTTAGTGATTCCCATGGACGCGGTCGAAGAGTTTCAGGTGGTGACCAATGGTTTTGCGCCGGAGTTTGGCAATGCCACCGGCGGTTTGCTGAATGTGATTACAAAATCCGGAACCAATGACGTGCACGGGTCCCTTTACGACTACTTCCGGTCAGGATCGTTGACGGCCAACGATCCGCTTGGAAACCCTTCGAACATTACGACCCAGAATCAATTTGGCGGCTCCATCGGAATGCCGATTCGCAAGGACAAACAATTCCTGTTTCTGGCGGCCGAAGGCCAGCGCCAATTCGGACCGTTGATCACGCAGTTTGCCAGCAATGTGAACGGCGTTGCGGTTCCGGAATATGGCATCAGCAATCTGGCTTCACTGGAAGGCGCGCACACTCAATTCCAGAATCTGGCAACGGTTTTGGGCCACTACGATTGGAACATCAATGATAATAACCGGTTCAGCCTGCGGTCGTTTTTCAGCCGCAACCATACCAGCGGCTTTACGGGCGGAAGAGGACAAAACGAAACTTCGGCCGCGTTTGACAATACGGAAACGTTCCACAACCAGGGTGTGAACTCCGTTCTTACGCTCAACAGCAGCTTTCAGAATTGGTTGAACAGTTTCACGGGGCTGTTCTCGCTTGAAACGCGCCCCCGCCAGCCCTCGCTCAACACCTTTGAGCCGGAAGTACAGATCAACGACACCGGTAATTTTGGAACGCGCTTCTATCTTCCCAGCAATGGCGACGGGCAAATGGTTCAACTGCAGGACAGCGTGGAGTACATCTTTGGCAAGCACGACATGAAGTTTGGGGCCGACGTGCTTGCCTTTACGGAGCGCAAGGACGTTTTTGCCGGATGGTCGCAGGGAACCTATGTGTTTGACACGCTCGCGAATTTCGAAGCCCGCCAGCCGATCGGCTTTGAGCAGGGCTTTGGCCTGAACGGGCTCAGCGTAACCCAGGCGGGTAGCTTGAATCCTGAACACCAGGATGGCTTTGGCGCCTACTGGCAGGATAAGTGGGAGGTGAATGACAAGGCATTGCTGACTTACGGATTGCGCTGGGACGGAACCCAAAACCCCCAGCCACAGTCGGCGACTCCCGGCAACCAGGTTTATATCGGCCAGGGACCGATTGGTCCGAATGGCAGCCATCTGGTGAAACCCCCTCAAAATGTTCCGAACGATTACACCCAGTTTGGCCCGCGCATTGGCCTGGCCTATGCCTTCGGGCCAAGCCGCTCTTCGGTAGTGCGCGCGGCCTGGGGACTTTATTACGACCAAACGCCCATGATCTTCTTTCCAGACGTGGGCAACGAGCGCAGCACTACTCTCTTCTGCTTTTATAATCCCACCTGCCTGCCTCCAGGCGGCTTTCCCAATCTGTGGCCATCCAGTCTGGCGCCGAACAGTCCGCTGTTTTCCGCCATCGGACCGCCCAGCATTGAGTACGTTGACCCGGCTTTTCACAACCCGCGCGTTTCAAATCTGACGGTGGGTTTTGACCGTCAATTTGCCAATGACTGGATGCTTTCGCTGCACTATGCGTGGGTGTACTCAAACGACTTGCGCACGGGAGGGTTCAGCACCACACTTTGGTCGCGCAACGTTGTGGTTAACTACTATGATCAGTTTGGACGCGCCATTCTGGCCCAGGTGCCGGCGCCGGGATTTGGACCATTGCCGGCGGACCCCACCATTGGACAGGCCAATGAGCTGGCGAGTTTCGGGCGGGCCAATTACAACGAATTTGTGGCCAGCATCAACAAAAGGTTTTCCCACCGCCTGCAGTTCTTTGCGAATTACACCTTATCAAACAACAATTCCAACGCATCCAGCGAACGCGACACGACCAGCTTTTTCGGGCCCCAGGATCCCTTCAACTTGAACCTTGATTATGGCCGCAGCGAACTGGACGTGCGAAACATCTTTAACGCCACGTTTGTATACGATCTTCCCCGTGGGTTTACGTTGAGCAACGTCATCACCGCGCACAGCGGCATTGCATACCCGGCCTACATTCTGCAGGATATCAACGGCGATGGAGTCAGCAATCAGGGCGTGGCATCCAACGACCGGCCCACCGTCTACCCGCCTGGAGGCAAGCCGTATTTGCTGCCGGATTACCCCGCCCGCCAGCCCGGCCAGTTCGAAAATGATTTTCAGGTAATGAGAAGCTTTCATCTCTCCGAGCGTTATACGCTGGATTTTATGGCGCAGTTCTTTAATTTGTTTAATACGGAGAACCTTTATTCCAACGCGGATAACTCGGCATTTGTGAATGCGACCCTCACCGCGCCGCCGCTGCCAGGCCAAATTGGCCCTCTGGGGACAGCGCAAAACCCACAAAAGTACCGGACTCTGGATCAGATTGCGCCGGGAACCACTCCGCTCGCCGCGCAATTGGCGCTGAAGTTATCTTTTTAGCCGGGGCGGGGAACGTCAAACAGGGGGGAAATTGGCGCCGTTCTATTTTGAGCTGGAGGCTTGCAGCGTGCGCAGGGCGCGAACGTAATCCGGATCGTTCGGGTCAATCGCCAGGGCGTGTTCGAATGCTTGCCGGGCCTGTGTGGGCCGGCCAAGGCGTTCAAGAACCAGTCCCATCTGGTAATAGGCGTCAGACTCCTTCGGGTCAATGGCGGCTGTGCGACTAAAGCTATCTACAGCGTCTGCCCAATCGCCTTCGCGGGCACGAATTACGCCCTGCACATAAAGAAACTCCGGCTGGTAAGGGTTGCTCTTAAGCGCCTGAGCGATGCAGTGATGGGCCTGGCTGATTCGCCCGAGCGAGAAGTAGATTTTTGCAGCCTGCGCCCAGGCCTTTGCATTTTCGGGGTCAGAGTGCAAGGCCTGCTTGCACAAATCGAGAGCTCCGCTCAGCTGATTGCGCAGCGCCATTTGCCCCGCACGCGTCACAAGAAATTCCGCCTGAGCGCGGCTCTGTTTTTCCGCTTCGCGGCTTTCCGTGTACTGATTAAACGTGCGCATGGCCGCGGCGGCGGCTGCCTTGTCTTGCAGGCACTGGAAAGCGCGGGCGCGCAGATAAAGCCACTCACCGCGGGCGCCGCCCGGCTGAGGGGCCCGCTCTTTTAACAGCGCAGCCGCGCCGGCGCAGCGGTGGGTGCGGATCATCAGGCGGGCCAGCAGAGCCTTAGCCCGCAGATTGGCAGGGTCAAGGCTTACACTGAGGCGGGCCTCCCTGAGGGCGGCAAGGTCCTGGCTGCGGTCGGCATAGACCGAGGCGCGCAAATAGTGCCAGTAGGGCAGTAAGGCCGCGCCTTTCAAATTTGCCGCAGCTTGAAGGTCAATCTCCGCCGCGTCAAGCCGGCCCTGCACGCGTTCCACCGTGGCGCGGTCCAACCTTGCGGTCAGGTTCTGCGGCGATTTTTGCAATGCCTCGTTCAAGTGGTCCATCGCGGCGGAGTACTGCTGCATTTCGATGTCACTTTCGGCCCACGCCAGCAGGGGTGCAGCGCTTTGCGGATGCTGGCTGATGCATTGCTGAAGCCAGGCGCGGGCCTGACTGAAGTTGGCCAATCTCTGGTATGCTTTGGCGATGCCAATTTCAGCGCCTTCGCTGCCTGGCTCCAGTCGCAATGCTTCCCGGTATGCGGCGAGGGCATCCAGTGGATGGTCAGCGCGCAAAGCGGCACCCGCAGATGCAATTAGATCCCTTGGCTGGGAAGCTGTTTGGCCGGCAATTGAATGGCCGTGATGCGGGGTGGAGTGCGCCTGGGACCAGGGCCGCATCCACAACGGATTAGCCCGAAGGTTGCGAATATGGAATGGGGTGAGGAGTAAGAGACATGCCCCTAGAAAAGTGGTTGGCCAGGATGGCTTGCTGTACATTAGTGCAATAGATTCCTGGCGGAAGTATAGCATTCTCTGACCATAGGTAGTGCAGGCGAAAGGCATGGGGCGGGGGATCAGGCACAAGCTCTGGTGAGCACGGTCACCGATGATGCGGATTTGCCAGCGGATGATAATAGCGGCAAGTATGCTCCGCATGGCAGGCGCTAAAACGGCAAACGGTTTGCGCAGGAGAACAACATGGCGGGCAGAATTCTGGTAGTCGGAAGCTTGAATATGGACCTTGTGGGTTGCGCGCCCCGCATTCCCGTGGTGGGTGAAACTGTGATTGGTACTCGGTTCATCGAGGAGCCCGGCGGCAAGGGCGCCAACCAGGCCTATGCCATTGCCCGGCTGGGCGGCCGGGTAGCCATGCTGGGCCGGGTCGGCGACGACATCTATGGTGAAAGAATGCGGCAAAGCCTTTATTTGGCTGGCTGTGCGGTGCAGGGAATTGGCACGGTGCCCCGATGCACCAGCGGTATAGCCCTGATTTTTGTTTCCAGCCAGGGTGAAAATTCCATCGTAGTGATTCCGGGCGCAAACGACCGCCTTACACCCGAGGATGTGAACTGCGCCACCGGATGCTTTGAAGGGGCGTCGTATGTGCTGCTGCAGCTTGAAAATCCCATGCCCACGGTAGTGGCGGCGGCCCGGCAGGCTCGCAAGGCTGGGGCAAAAGTTATACTTGACCCGGCGCCGGCACGCAAGCTGCCCGCGGAATTGTGGGGCCTGGTGGATATCATCACGCCCAACGAGACGGAGGCATTGATTCTTGTCAATCTTCCACCCAGGCGCCTTAACGGCGATGAGGCTTTGCCCATCGCCCATCAGTTGGTCGCAAAAGGCGCGCATGCGGCCGTTATCAAGCTGGCAGACCAGGGGTGCATGCTGGTTGCCAACGGCGAGTCCTTGCACATTCCGGCACCCCGTGTGCACGCTGTGGATACAACCGCGGCGGGTGACGTGTTTAACGCCGGATTAGCCGTGGCGCTGAGCGAGGGCGAGCGCCTGCCGGACGCTTGCCTGTTTGCCAATCGCTGCGCCGCGCTTTCGGTTACGAAGGCCGGCGCCCAGGCCGGGGCCCCAACCCGCGCTGAACTGGATCTCTGGATCAAAACGTTTTCCAATCCTACGATTGGACCGGTTCCAGCCACAACTTAGTCACCTTACAAGCGTGCTATTGCCTTTTCCTGATCTTTGCGCTAAGTCTATGGGTGTTCAGACTTGAACTCTTGCATAGGTTTGACGGGGGATGATTTGCTGCCTGGGGAGCACTGAATTTGTCCGAACGCGGGCGATTAGATAACGGTTAGTCGGGCTTACAGCTTGCGAATGGGATGCTGATTGTGAAGGGTTATGACACTGCACCTCAACGTTTCAAGAAGCTGCTCCGATAATTCTATCGACGGGCCTGAGAATGCTCCGGAAGCGCCGCAGACCGGTCGGGGAAAAATGACAAGACGAGTCCTGGTCGTCGAAGACGACCCGCAAGTTCGCGAAGTGGTCAGCCTGGTGCTGGAGGACGCGGGTTATGAGGTGCAATCGGCTGCAAACGGTCTGGATGCCCTGAAGTGGCTTGCGGGGAACGAGTGCGACCTGGTCCTGACAGATGTCTGGATGCCGCAAATGAACGGTCTGGAATTGCTGGCCGAGTTACGGCGCCGCAATTCACCGCCGCGGGCCGTGGTGATGACGGCCGACGGAACGCCCGAGACTCTGCTGCGCGCGGTGCGCGCTGCCGCCTTCCAGTTTGTACGCAAGCCTTTCCAGCCGCGCGACCTTCTGGCGGCTCTGGAAAAGGCCTTTGAAGCCAGTCCCGTCATGCCCGCCATTGAAGTGGTTTCCGCAAGTCCCGATTGGGTGGAACTGGTGGCTCCCTGCACGCTGGAAGCGGCGGAGGTTATCCAGAGCTTTCTGCTGCATTTGAAGACGGACTTGTCGTCTGAGGTTCGCGATTCCGTGGCCAAGGTTTTTCGCGAACTGCTGCTGAATGCCATGGAGTGGGGCGGCAACCTGGATCCGGATCGCAAGGTGCGCATCGCTTATTTGCGAACGCCGCGATTGTTGCTCTATCGCATTGCCGATCCCGGCTCCGGATTCAATCAGGAAGATCTGCCGCATTGCGCCTTACAGAACCCGCCCGGCCATCCGGTTGACCATCTGGCGGAGCGGGAAAGGCGCGGGCTGCGCCCCGGCGGTTTTGGGTTGTTAATGGCCCGCCAGTTGGTGGACGAACTGGTTTACAATGAGGCGCACAACGAAGTGGTGTTTATCAAGTACCTGGATCATAAGGAAGGCGGGTAGTTCACCCCGCCCTCCCCACACCGCATTTAAGCGATCGCCTGCTGAATCATTTGCCGCAACGTTTCCAGGCCGGCTCCAACGTCAGCACCCAGATGTACGCGCAATGCCCGCCGGTTGCGATCCACCAAAACCTGGAAATCACCCCGCGCCTGTGCGGCCTTCACGACGCCGAAGCTGAACTTGTGTCCAGGCACGGCCAGGTCCTTCGCGTCGTCACAGGTAATCTGCAGGAAGACGCCGGTGTTCGGTCCGCCCTTGTAGGCCTGGCCGGTGGAGTGCAAAAAGCGCGGCCCGAAGCCCAGGCAGGTGGCCACGCGTTTGGCATCGCGCACCAGGTGCCGCACCGCCTGCAGTTTTTCCTCGTTCGCTTCGTTCATGGGGATGTAGCCGAGCACGGCAAAGTAATCGCCCGCCGCCAGCCGCGAAAGGTGCGCTTTCAAAATGTCTTTAACCGCGGATTTTGATCCCGCGGCGTTTTCAAGCGCGGCCCGGTTTCTGGCGTCGGTAAAAAGCTTAAGTCCGCTGCCTTCGCAAAAAGGCGCCTCCGAGGGTAGTGAACCGGTCTTCTCAAATTCCGAGGTCAACTTGCGCGTTGCCACCTTGCTGGCTTCCACATCGGGTTGGTTGAAGGCATTAATGCCCAGAATGGATCCCGCAACGGCAGTGGCGATTTCCCAGCGGAAAAACTCGCGGCCCAGGTCGTAGCGGTCCTCCAACCCGATGCGCACTGCTGGCTGGCCGGCTTTTTCCAGCGCTTCAACCGCTTTATCCTGTGCCGGGTCGGCCTCCGAATCCAGCCGCAAATAAACAAACACCCGGTCATTGCCGTATGCTTCCGGCGGACCCAGGCGCTCGCGATCCACCGGGATCAGGCCCTTGCCCTCTTTGCCGGTGGATTCCGCCAGCAGTTGCTCCAGCCACGCGCCAAAGTCATAGATAGCGGGAGAGGTGACCAGAGTAACCTTGTCGCGGCCTTGCAATGCCAATTGACCCAGCAGCGCGCCCAGGTTGACGCCGGGATTTTTCTCAATCGGCACGCAGGAACTGCAAGAGGTGGCCATGATCTCCGCATTGTTCAGCAGGCGCACAGCATCCACGCCCATAATCGATGCCGGAACCATGCCGAAATCCGAAAGCGCGGAATAGCGGCCGCCTATGGAGGGCAATCCGAAGTAGACATGCCGGAAAGCATCGCCTTCGGCCACCTGCTGCATTTTGGAACCGGGATCCGTAATGGCTATAAAGTGGCTGCCCGCTTTTCCCTTGCCCAGGGCATTCTCGGCGCGGGCAAAGAAGTAGTCCTTAAAAATGTTGGGCTCCAGCGTGCTGCCCGACTTGCTGGAGACGATGAAGAGGGTTTTGGCCAGGTCCACTTCCCCTTCCACAGCCTTTACCTGCGCGGGGTCAGTGGAATCCAGAACGTGCAATTCCGGAAAGCCGGCGTTCGTCCCAAAGGTTTTCGCCATCACTTCCGGACAAAGGCTGGAGCCGCCCATGCCCAGCAGCAGTGCATGCGTAAAGCCCCCCTGCTGCGCTTCAGCCGCTACGTCCTGCAGATGATGCTGGTGTTCAAGCTGATTCTCCGCAACGCTCAGCCAGCCCAGCCAGTTGCCTTCATCGGCGCCGGTCCATAAGCTGGCGTCACGGCCCCAAAGGCGGCGCACTTTTCCTTTTATCCGCCAGTCGTCAACGGCGGCCTGCACTGCGCCCTGCAGCGGGGCGGGCAAGCTGAAGGTCTGTCGGTCCGGCCGGCCGCGCACGCCCACTTTGCACTGGCGGTCAAGGGCGTTCAGCAGCTTGTCAAAGGCGTCGGCAAACAAGCGCACCGCCTCCGTCAGCAGTTGCGACGTAATCGCCTGCATTGAGATGCCCGCGGCTTCCAGCCCCTGCATGGTGTCCGCCGCCTCTTCAAGCTGCTCTTCCAGGCTCAGGCGCGGTTTGCCGTGATCGCGGAAGGCTTCCAGTGTTTGCATGGGGATGGTGTTGACTGTCTCGGGGCCGATGAGCTCCTCGATATAGATCACATCGCGATAATTTGGATTTTTGGTGCTGGTGCTGGCCCACAGCAGGCGCTGGGGCTGGGCGCCCTGGGCAGCCAGTTTCTTCCATCGCTCGCTGTTCACCAAATCCTTGTAGATCTGGTAGGCTTGCCGGGCATTGGCAATGGCCACCTTGCCCAGCAGGCTGGTCAACTGGGCGCGCTCGCTGGCCGAGCTTGCGGTCTTAAGGCGCTGTTCAATCATGGAATCCGCCAGCGTATCGATGCGGCTGACAAAGAAGCTGGCCACGCTGGCCACATGACTGATGTCGCCGCCCTTCTTCACCCGGTCTTCCAGTCCGCTGATAAAGGCTTCCGCCACTTTGGTGTAATACTCCTGGGCGAACAGCAGCGTGACGTTTACGTTGATGCCTTCGCTGATTAACTGCCGGATGGCCGGAAGTCCTTCCAGCGTGCCGGGTACTTTAATCATCACGTTGGGCCGGCCCACTGCCTTCCACAGGCGGCGAGCCTCCTCAATGGTTTGTTGGGTCTCATGGGCCAAAAACGGCGAAACTTCAAGGCTCACGTAGCCGTCGTGCCGATTGGTTCGCTGGTAGACCGGCTGGAACACATCAGTAGCGTCCTGAATATCGGGGATCGCCAGGCCTTCGTAAAGCGCCATCGGATCGCTAATGCCCTGGCCGTACATCTTGTCAATGGCGGAGCTGTAGTCGGTGCTGCCGGCGATCGCTTTCTCGAAAATCGACGGGTTTGAGGTGACTCCGCGCAGGCCGTCATCGTCAATCAAACTCTTCAACTCGCCGCTCGCGATAAGGCTGCGGCGGATGTAATCCAGCCACACCGCCTGCCCCATTTGCTCCAACGTCTTTAACGTATTCATTCCTAGCCTCCCATTTAACTCTCGGCGCCGCGCCTTCAGGCCTGACAGTTTGTTGAAAAATGTTCCGAGGATGTCATCCTGAGCACAAGCGAAGGATCTGCTTTTTGCGGAATCAGGCGCCTACGAGATTCCTCGCCGCTTGCAGCTCCTCGGAATGACAGGCGGTACGAGTCTTTCAAGAAACTCCTAATGTGGATTACACAAGGCAGTGAATGCCATTGCAGGCGCGGCGCTCCGCGGCCGACGTCCTTACGGCGCTCATCGAGCTCCGCGCCAACAAACAGGCGTCACTGCGTTCTGTTATCCACCACAAGCCTAGGCTTTGGCGTTGGCCGCCTCAATGGCCATCACTTTTCGCAGCCGGCGCACGTGCCGGTCTTCACCTGTAAATTTCGCGGCAACATAAGCGCGCACCAGGTCGCGCGCCAGCTCCACGCCGATCACGCGTGAGCCCATCACCAGCACGTTCATGTCGTCGTGTTCCACGCCCTGATGGGCGGAATAATGATCGTGGCATACCGCGGCGCGAATGCCGCGTACCTTGGTTGCGGCCACGCTGGCGCCCACGCCGCTGCCGCAGATCAGCACGCCCCGCTCCGCCCGCCCGCTGGTTACGGCCTCGCCCACGGCGCGCGCAAAGTCCGGATAGTCAACCGGCGCCGTGGAGTTGGTGCCCACGTCGACCACGGTGTGGCCAAGGCTCTCCAAAAACGCGTGCATTTGTTGCTTTAACTCAAACCCGGCATGGTCCGACCCCAGCGCAATGAGCACCGCCCTTCTCCTTCCTCATTTTTAATCGCCAGCCAAAACCCAGGAGCGTATCGGACCCCGCACCCGGAGTCGCCGGTTCCGTCCAATTCCGTGGCCTGTGGTACAAAACAATTTACTTCCGGTTCATTTAGTTTGATTCGCCAAACCGCGGCTGAGTTTTCCCGGCCGGGGCCGGGGGCTAAGTTTTGCCGCGTTCACCCGCTAGGTGTTGGCCCGCGCCGCCATCTGCGCGTTAACCGCGGCGCCGATGATGCCGATTTCGTCGGTGGTCGCAATCACTTCCATCTGGCTGCCCTGCAACGGCGTCATCTTTACCATATCGTTCAGGTACAGGTACAGCAGGTCCAGGTCAACGTACCGTGAATTGGGGCCGGTGATGAAGAACTTGCCCGGGCCCGTCATGTGGATGGAATTGGCCGTGGCGGCGGCCAGGGCGCGGTGCCACTGTTTCACAAATGCCTCGCAGCGCGGGTCGCCACTCTTCGCGTTGGCAAAGACTTCCTCGGGTTCCATATCCAGAAAGCGCAGCCGCATGGCGCGATGGCCCATAATGCCTTCCAGGTGCCCGCGCCCGCCGCATCCGCAATAGTGCTCATGCGGGTCCAGGGTTACCACCGTGTGCCCGCCTTCCCACACTCCGTCGGTCCACGGATAGCGGCCAAAGCCAATGCCGTTTCCCAGCGTCCAGACGCGGATAAGGTGCTGCAGGCGGCCCAGCTTGGCGGCGATGCCGGCCGCCACCACATCCGCATCATTAAATACGCCTACGCGCACCGGCGCCGGGCGGCTTCCGAGTGCGGCGCTCAACTGCTCCTGCAGGTGCAGCCCCTTGAGCTGTTGCAGATTCGGTGAATCCTGCACGATGCCGTCCTTCACAATGCCGGGAATCGCCACCCCCACCGCCTCAACCTTCTGATCCCTGGCGGCCAATTCGATCTGCTCCAGGATGGCTTGGCTGAAATCGTCAGCCGGCAGGCTGGCCAGCAGGCTTTGCGGGTCCTCTTCTTCCTGCGGGAAAACATGGATATTGCCCACCAGTTGGTTGTTTTCCACCAACCCCACCGCCACATGATCTGAAGCCAGCACGCCAACCGCTCGTCCCATAACGTTAGCCTCTTCTCATTATCATTTCCCCCGGCCGGTCTACAGCCGAGCGAGTTTATTCAGGCCGTTAAATGCTGCCGCCTTGTAACACTCCGCCAGGGTGGGGTAATTGAACACCGCATCCACAAAATACTCCACGGTGCCTTTTAGAACGAAGACCGCCTGGCCAATGTGCAGCAGCTCGGAGGCGCCTTCGCCAATAATGTGAATGCCCAGCAGCTCCTTGGTCTCGCGGTGAAAAATCAGTTTCAATCTCCCCGTCGTATCGCCGCGGATCTGGCCGCGCGCAATTTCGCGGTAATAGGCGATGCCCACTTCGTAGGGCACGTCTTCATCGGTCAACTGTTCTTCCGTCTTGCCGATAAACGATATTTCGGGAATGGTGTAAATGCCATAGGGATAATTGGCCGGGTTGGAGTGGATGGGCAGGCCCAGCGCCCGGGCTGCGGCAATGCGCCCCTGCTCCATGGAAACCGAAGCCAGGCTCGGAAAACCGATAACGTCGCCGGCCGCGTAAATATGGGGCTGCGAAGTGGTGTAGTTGGCGTCAACCGATATGCGTCCGCGCGAGTCGGTGCTGATGCCCGCCGCCTGCAGGTTCAGCTCATCCACGTTGCCCTGGCGGCCCACGGCGTAAAGCAGCGCGTCGCCTATAACCTTTTTATTGCTCTCCAGGTTGGCCACCACCTTGCCGTCGGGCATCTCCTCCACCGAATGCACTTCCTCAGTCAGCCGCATGGTAACGCGACGGTCACGCAGGTGATAGGAGAGCGCCTCCACAATCTCGGCGTCGGCAAACTCCAGCAATCGCGGCCGCTTTTCCACCAGAATCACTCGCGCCCCCAGCGTTGCGAACATGCAGGTGTATTCCACGCCAATCACACCGCCGCCCACTACAATAAAGGTCTTGGGAACTTCGGGCATGTTCAGAATCTGGTCGCTGTCGATGATGGTGCGGTTGTTTAAAGGCACTTTGGGTGACGTGGCGGGTTTGGTTCCCGTGGCGATGATAAAAAGATCGCCCTGAATGTCGCTTTGCCCGCGTGAATTCTGCACCCGTACCACGTGCGGGTCCTGGAACGACGCGGCCCCGAAAAGCAGTTCAATCCCGTTGCGCGAAAGCTGCGCCTGAATCACATCAATTTCCGTTTTGATCACGTGCTGCACGCGGAAAGCCAGGTCGGCCATCGTGATCTTTTCTTTCACCCGGTAATTAATGCCGTACATGTTTTGGTAGTTGTAGCCGGAAAGGTGCAAAACCGCTTCGCGCATCGTCTTGCTGGGAATGGTGCCGGTATTGACGCAGGCTCCGCCTACCACCTCGCGTTTTTCAATCAGGGCAACACGCTTGCCGGATTTCGCCGCCTGGATCGCCGCACGCTGGCCCGCCGGTCCTGAGCCAATGACCACAACGTCGTATTTTTCCATTCAGTGTTCAGCCCTCTCACCACTGGGTGAATTAGACCGCATCCGCCTATTCTTCTGCACGCTATCACTTCGATTGTACACAGCCTCACCGTGCATGGCGAGTCGATTCCTCGCCCACCGCCTTCCCGCATTGATTCCACACCCCCTTCCCGCGTCAGGGCAGGCTCCGACCGCCGCTACAACCGGGCGCGTGGTAGCGCGGACGTTTCGGTTTGTGAAACTCCGCGGGGTTTTCGCCGATCCCGCACAAAAGCCGGAGGCCATTCGTAACGTGCCGTGACTATCAGCTTTGAGCCGTCATTCCGAGGAGCCGCGGGCGACGAGGAATCCCGCTCCGAGTCTTCGTCTTACGTTTGTCATTCCGAGCGCAGCGAGGAATCCCGCCTTGAAGTCCTGACAACCCAGGACAGAGCGAGATTCCTCGGCCACAAAGCGGCCTCGGAATGACCGGCGAAGGTTTTTT
>VFSW01002150.1_pt1 | contig 29869 bp, 36 predicted proteins | sample 5358111 | NCBI WGS metagenome assembly VFSW01 (sample SAMN11554181, study PRJNA540505) | mine drainage metagenome | isolation source: sediment from site ElyBrook_90M | place: USA: Ely Copper Mine, Vershire, VT | collected 2017 | reverse complement strand
TCCCCATGCTATCCTCATAAGCAAGATGGAGGCACTCGTATCGGCACTGCCGTACGCGGAAATCACCCTCGGAATTCTCCTCATCGTCGGCATCGTGCTCCAGCAGCGCGGCGCGACCCTCGGCGGAGCCTTCGGCGGCGACAATTTCGCGTCGACGTTTTACAAGCGCAGGGGCGCTGAGAAGTTCCTATTCAATGCGACGATTGTCATTGCAGTCCTGCTCGTACTCGCGGCGATAGTGAATTTTCTTATAGTCGGATAGAAACATGAACGACGCAGACGGTTCTCCCGAACGCTCCCTGCTCTGGCGAGAACGGCTTATGCGTTCACGGAGCATTCACGCGCTTGAGCGTTTGAGGGAGCACGTTCGTTCGTTCTCTCCCGGCGACCGCGCTTTGTTCTACCTGCTTGCGACGCTTGTCGGTATCGCCTCCATCACGGGACTCTATGCGCTCGAACAATCAATTCTTCAAGAAGTCCCCGCCTATGGGGGAAGTCTTGTTGAAGGCGAAGTCGGCAGCCCCCAATTCATAAATCCGCTCCTTGCCATCAGCGATGCCGATCGCGACCTTTCCAGCCTCGTCTATGCCGGGCTCATGGGTCTCTCAGGAAACGGTTCTCTGGTGCCGGTGCTTGCAGAGAGCTACACACTATCGCCTGACGGCAAAACCTATACCTTCGTCCTGCGCAGCAACGCGAAATTCATCGACGGGACGCCGGTGACCGCACAGGATGTCGTCTTCACGGTGCAGAAAGCGCAGGATTCGGCGCTTAAAAGCCCCGAGTATGCGAACTGGTCAGGCGTCAGCGTCTCCGCAGTCGACGCTCACACCGTACGCTTCACCCTCGAAAAACCGTATGCGCCGTTCCTCGGCCTCACGACCTTGGGCATTCTCCCTTCAAGGCTCTGGCAAAATATCTCGAACGAGGAATTCCCTTTCTCAAATCTCGAGACGAATCCGGTAGGCGCAGGGCCTTTCAAGGTCGTCGATATCTCGCGCGACGCGTCCGGACTCATTATGAGCGTATCGCTTGCCGAGAACCCGCAGTATGTGCTCGGCCGGCCGTATCTCGACGGCATCCGCTTCGATTTCTATTCGCGTGCCGATGACTTGGCGACGGCGGTGCAGAGCGGTGCGGTCGAGAGCGCATATGATGTATCAACGAAGGGAGCACTGACCGCTCCGTATGCCCGCGTATTCGGCGTGTTTTGGAATCCGAGTGAAAAGCAAGTGTACGCGCGCGCGGAGGTACGCAAAGCGCTCTCGCTTGCTCTCGACCGGCAAAGCATCGTCGATACGGTCTTGGGCGGATACGCAACCGCGATTATGGGGCCGGTCCCGCCGGGCGAAAACGTAAAGCAGGTACCGCTTCCTCAGAATGACAATCCGACGGCGGCTGCGGCGAAAGTACTCCAATCGGCCGGGTGGACCTATGACGGAACGCAACGCCTCTGGAAAAATGCCGGCGCAAAACAAACGCTTGACCGCATCACGATACGGACCAGTAACGTTCCTGAATTGAAGAATGTCGCTTCGGCAGTCAAGGCCGACTGGGAACGACTCGGCATTCCGATAGATATCGAGCTCTATGAGCCGGGTGACCTTTCGCAGAATGTCATTCGCCCGCGCAAGTATGAAGCGCTTCTGTACGGCATGGTCATCGGCCGCGACCAGGACCTCTACGCCTTCTGGGATTCGCAGGAACGCAACGACCCGGGCCTCAACATCGCGCTCTATGCGAACAAAGCCGTCGATGCTCTCCTCGAGGATGCGCGCAGCTCTGCCGATCAGGCAACACGTACGGCCGATCTGCAAAAAATCGAAGACACGGTCGCTGCGGATTATCCGGCGGCGTTCATCTATGCGCCGGATTTCACCTACGCCGTGCCTGCGGACCTGCGAGGCGTCGTGCTCCCGCAAATCATTACTCCCGCGGACCGCTTCGCGACGGTCGCCTCCTGGTATCGCCTCACCGACGATGTGTGGCCGTTCTTCGCACATCAAAACCGTTAGAACTATTTTTGTACGGGTTTCAGTTTTAATTTAACAATTTACCCGACTAACTAATCAATCGTTATGAATCCAACACCAGCACCCGCTCCGGCTCCGGCACCCGGACGCGCTCCAGAAACACGGCCGAGCACCCGAGAAGGCGAACGGCCGCATTCGTCGCGACCGCCGCGGCGTTTTGAGCGTGGTAGTCGCCCGCAGGGAGGCCGCGGAGGCACCTCGCGACCCGGCAGCGCATCGCGCCGCATCCAGCGAATACTCCGACGCCCGACATCCAATCCGTCGCGCGTAAGCCATACCGCCGACTACTTCCCCGAACCGGTAGGGCCGACCAGCGTGCGCATTATCCCGCTCGGCGGTGTTGAAGAAGTGGGCCGCAATATGACGGCGATCGAGATCGGCGCGACCGGCGACATCCTCGTCTTCGATGCGGGCTTCCAGTTCGTCTCCGAAGACACGTCTCCCGGCGTCGATTACATCCTCCCGAATACGAAGTATCTCGAGAAAAATGCCAGCCGCGTAAAGGGCGTCATCATCACTCACGGCCACCTCGACCACATCGGCGGCATCCCGTTCATCCTGCCGCGCTTCGGCACGCCGCCTATCTACACGCAGAATCTCACGTCCATTATGATTCAGCGTCGCCAGGAGGAATATCCGGACGTACCAAAATCAGAGATGATTATCGTTGAAGTCGGTCAGTCGGTAGTCATCGGTTCGACGCGCGTGAAATTCTTCCCCGTCACCCACTCAATCCCCGATTCGATGGGTTGCTCGATAGAGACGCCGCAAGGCAATGTCGTCATCACCGGCGACTTGAAGCTCGACCACGACGACGGCATCCCCTCCGAGCGCGAACAGAAGACCTGGGGAGACCTTGCTAAAGATAAAAACATCTTCTTCATCGCCGACTCGACAAACGCCGAGAAGGACGGTTTCTCCATTCCCGAGAAGCGCGTCATCCAAACGCTTGAGGACATTATCAAGACGGTTTCCGGCCGCCTTATCATCGGCACCTTCGCTTCGCAATTCGAGCGCATGATCCATATCATGGAAACCGCCGAGAAACTCGGAAAAAAGATTGTTACCGAGGGCCGTTCCATCAAGAACAACCTCGAGATTGCGGAAAAGACCGGCCTTCTCAAGATACAGAAGGACACTATCATTCCTTCCCAGGACATCGGCAACTATCCGCCCGACAAAATCGTCATCCTCTCGACCGGCGCGCAGGGCGAAGAGTTCGCCGCGCTGATGCGCATCGCGACCAAGCAGCATAAATACATTGCGCTTACCGAGCGCGATACCATCGTGCTCTCGTCCTCAGTCATTCCGGGCAATGAGATTTCGGTGCAGAAACTGAAAGATAATCTCTACCGCCACAATGTCACGCTCATCCACTACCGCTCTTCGGACGTCCACTCGACCGGCCACGGCAACACCGGTGAGCTCGTCTGGATCAACAAGCAGGTGAACGCGAAATTCTTCATGCCGGCGTACGGCTATCGCTCCATGACCGCATGTCATGCGAAGGCGGTGGAGCAGTCCGGATTCCCGCGGGAGAACATCGTCATCGCCGACAACGGCACCGTCATCGATATCGAAGACGGCGTTCGTATGAACGTGCATAAGCAGAAGGTGCCATCCGCACAGATGGTCGTGGACGGATTCACCATCGGTGACATCCAGGAAGTCGTCATCCGCGATCGCCAGTCGCTCGCCAAGGACGGCATGTTCGTCATCATCGCGAGCGTGAACCTGAAGACCGGCAAGTTGCGCAAGTCCCCCGACATCATCAGCCGCGGCTTCGTGTACCTGCGCGAGTCGCAGAACCTCCTGAACGAGGGCCGCATTCTCATCAAGAAGACGATTGAAGATTCCACGCGCAATATGAATCCCATCGACCTCGACTACGTGAAAAACAATCTCACGGATGTCATGGCCGGCTTCCTCTTCGCGCGCACGAACAAGGCGCCGATGGTGATTCCGGTTTTGATTGGAATGTAAACTTTGTCTGCGACAAAGTTTTCCGCCAGCGTTCGTTCGGAAAAACCGGCTCACGAGCCGGTTTTTCACTCTCTCACTCGGCGGTAAGCTTCGCTGTTCCAATCAAAACCCGCGGCGCTTCGCGCCGCGCGTGCGACCGTATGGTATGCTCGGAGGAAATGATTCCCTTTTGGAGCATCGTGACGCTGTGCACCGAGCTTGTCGTTACTGCATCAGTGTATTTTATTGTGTGGAAGGCGTATCGCACCGGCATATTCCTGCGTCTCTTCGCTTTTGTCGTGCTCGGTTATGAGCTGCTCTTCAATGTCTCCTACATGCTCTCGCGGGAAGCAGCGGGACAAGCTTCCGTCGTGTACAAACCGTACGAGACGGCACTCGCTATATTTCACGGCATATTCTCGCTTGTAATGTTCATCGCACTTGTGACGTTCTTCCTCGTCGCGGCGCGCGCGTACAAGCGTGGCGAAAATTATTTCCTGCTCCACAAGCGTCTCACTATGACATTCATCATCGCATGGAGCGTATCCATTCTTTCGGGCATCGCGCTCTTCGTCAGTTTGTATATCTTCTAATTCTTTTCGTCCGGCGGCGGCTTGCCCCAGAGGAGCGGACCGAGATCTAGCGCCTCGGGCAGGCGATTCACATATGGGATGTATGGGAAAAGAACGAAGATGAGCATCATGAGTCCGAGTATTTCGCCCGCTATCTGGTCGCCATGAGGATTGCCCAAGAGATTGAACAGTGTATTAACCGCGCCCAAGGGCGCAAGCCACCATGAGCCGGGCGGGAGTGTGAAGGCGCTCGCCGCCTCATCTTTGGTCATACCCCACGCCGCGGTGTTTATGCCGACCGCGGTTGCTTTGTCCTCCAAAACGCCCGTATCGGTGAGGAAACGCAGAGCATATGTGCTGTTCATAGTCGGATTCTCCTGGTTCAGGAGCGATTCGTAGAGCCCGCTTTTCGCCATCGGCAGGAGCGTGTCGACCATGACCGCAGAGTCCGTCGTGCTCGCGAGCGTACCGAGACCAGATTGTTCATAGGGAATGACGACGAACACTTGCCGCGTATCAAATGTATAGGGGTCTATCGAATCAAAATAGGTTGCTGTGTCGGAGGTACGATCAAACTCCTGTTGGAGGGTTGTCGCCACAAGTTCCGGATTCTGATTCGCCACGTCGGCGATGCGCACCGGCGCTACATACGGCGAATGGAAGAAGAACGCGAGCACGAGGATGAGCCCGGCGAGCATGAAACCGCGCACAAAAAGTTTTGTATGGTCGGCAGCGACCATTTTGACCGGGATATCCTTGCGGTACGGTAACGAAATGCCATAGGAGCGCTCCAATAGATAATGGCAGAGGAAAATGAAAAGGATAGTGAGCGGAATGATGGCGGTGTGCAACGCAAAGGTTTGTGCATAATTGAGCGGGTTGAGCCAGTAGCCGAGGTGTTGTCCGTTCCAGAAATCGGCGCCGGAAATCGCGCGATACTGCGAGGAGAAATCGCCGCGCAAACCGTAGCCGAATTCCGTTTGGATAAGTGCGAGGCAGAATATGAGTGCGCCGAAGACCCACACCATCCGGCGCGGAGGACGAAACGCGCCGGTAGTGAATGCGACGATCAAGTGCAGAATGAGTACCGCAATGAACGCCTGCACCGACCAGAGATGCACGCTCCTCGTGTAGACACCGAGCGAACTCGTGAGCCACCAGGTCTGGCCCATGAAGGCCATCGTGATGCCGGTGGCGATGATAAGTGTGAGGCTCGTGAGCGCAAGAAACCCGAGCGAAAAAAATATCGTGTTGCCATACGACGGCAACCGATGGAAGCCGACCTTCTCCCACAAGGTCGCGAATGCATTACTGCGTTCGCTGTACGTCGAAGGTTCCTGTTCCCTGTCCATCATTTCACGATACCACGGCCAGCGTATGCGATTTGGTTCGGTCTATCGCCGTATAGACCATCTTCATAGCCTCGCTCACCTGCATCCAGAAGAACGCCCAGACCCAGACGAACAGCGCGAGTGTAAGCGGTATCGGCGCGACGAGTATGCCGCCCACGGCGAGCGCCGTGGCGATGATTTGCGTAAGCGTCGTCGCGAGCACGACGCTCCACGCGGGGAGGTATCGCCACCAGTGCTCCTTAGTATGCGCGACATAGATCAGCATGTGCCCTGACACCGTGAGCTTCAAAAAGAAGGCTGTCTGCACGAGCGGAAGCGGCAGATGAACGACATCGGCGAGGAGGAAATAAAGGAAGAGACTGTTCGCAACGCCGACGAGACCGAATGCGGTGCCGAGCGCGAAGCGCTCCCGCGGCGCGAGGTCCGCGGGACGGTCGGCGCGCTTCACGCGATCAAACGCAAGCGTGATGATGGGAATGTCGTTCAAAAACGCGAGCAGGATGATCTCCACGGGCGTGAGCGGAAACCCTTTGATGAGAATGCCGAGCACGAGCACCGTGACGATGAGCCGGAAACTCTCGGAAATGCGGTACACGGAATAGTTATAGAGGCGGAAGAATATCTTGCGCGCTTCCACAAGCGCAGTCTGGAGTACGTCGATGCCGGGCGCAAGAAGAACAATATCGGCGGTCCCCTTAAGTGCATCTACCGCGTTCGCCACCGCAATGCCGACGTCGGCTTTGTGCACGGCCGGCAAGTCGTTTACACCGTCACCGGTTGCGGCAACAAGGTACCGTTCCTGTGCGCGCGTGACGAGCGCAAGCTTGTCTTGCGGCAGTACTTCCGCGAACGCCGCAGTCGTCGCGAACGCATCGATCGGCAGATGTGCGAGGTCGGCATCCCTCGGGCGGATGACCGCGCCTTGGAGTCCGAGCATTGCGGCAACATGCGCCGCGGTTTCCTTCGTGTCGCCGGTGACCATGATAGCGTCCACGCCCTCGCTCTTCAGGAAGCGGAGCGTCTCCGCCGCATCAGCTCGAAGCGGGTCGGCAAGGGAGAGAATTCCGACGAAGCTCATCTCTGTCTCGTCGTTCACGCTCTCCGGAGACTTTTTGAGCGCCACGGCAATCGCGCGCGAACCGCTCTGCGCCGCGCTCTCAATATCGCGGCGCACATCGTCTTTTATTTCAGACAATCCCGCGCAGAGCGCAAGAACCGCGGGCGGCGAGCCGAGCGAGACGAGGTAACGCGTGCCGTCGCGCTCAAGGAGCGTCGTGCTACGCTTGCGCTCTGAATCGCCCGGGATGGATTCTATGATGCGGTACACCAAACGCGCATCGCCCGCCCTCAGAGTTATCGCGCGATCAATGGCGCTGTCGGCATCCGCGGACGCCGCCGCGCCCGCGGCCGCAAGCACGTCCCCCTCCGAATACGGCGCGTACGCGCGGATACGTTCCACCGTTATCCGGTTTTCGGTGAGCGTGCCGGTCTTGTCGGTGAGGAGAAGCGTCACATTCGCAAAATCCTCAAGCGCTTCAAGCCGCCGCACGAGAGCCTTCTTTGCCGCCACCGCGAGCGCGCCGATGGAGATAATGAGCGTCATCACAGTCGGGAGCGACACGGGGATGCCGGCGATGAGGAGCGAGAGGTCCAGGATGAGCGTGTCGGCGAGCGGCTGCCCGTCAACGAGGAACACGGCGGTCAAGACGGCGGCGGCAATAAGGCTTGCAATGATGAGATAGCGGGAAATGGAAAGGATGTCGCGTTCCATTAGAGACGCGCGCTTCCCTTCCTTTGCCGATGCGGCAATTTTCCCGAAGAATGCATCATTGCCGGTTGCCGTCACGGTACCGGTGAAATTCCCCGTTGCGACGACCGAGCCGGAATACGTTGTATCGCCGACCTTCTTCGCCTTTGGGAGCGATTCACCGGTCAGGACCGCTTCATTTATTTCCAGATTCACCGCTTCATCCACGCGCGCATCCGCCGGCACCAGGATGCCGACACCGCATGAAATGACGTCGCCCGGGACGAGCTCGCGCGAAGGAATGCTTTTCCATGCGCCGTCGCGCAGCGCCTTCGCCTCTACAGAAAGTTCCGAGCGGAGCTCTTCAAGCGCGCTGTCGGCCTTGTGCGAGTGCCAGAGCGCCATGCCGACATTGAGAAAGAGGAGCGCGAGGATGAATGAACCGTCGAGTTGCCGGCCGATGTAATACGAAAGCGCCGACGCGGCGACAAGCATGAGCGAGGCCGGAGACAGGAGCGCCCGAACAAGCTGCGCAAATCCGCTTGCGCGCTTCGCGCTCACTTCGTTCGGTCCGTACTGCCCGAATAGCCGCGTCGCTTCGCTTGATGAAAGACCCGCCATCACCCGATTCTACCCTATCCGCGATTGCGCCGTGCGAAATGAAAACTTGAGTAGGAGAGATATCCGGCAATGAACACGCCGCACCATGAAACCCAGAGCGGGATGGTCTCGCTTCCGAGAATGAATTTCCAGTTGAACGCAATGCGGGCAAGGTGCGCAAGCGCGACGACCAAAAAGATGAGCCCGGCGGCGTTCAGGAGCGCTCGCTCGCTCGGGGATGAAATGGGAAGCCGCATGCTCCAACCATAATGCGCGAGCAGGAGAATGAGGGCGAGGTCAAAAATGATGCCCGGCCCGAGCACATTTATGCTCCAAGTAACACCGAGCATGGTAAGCGGGAAGAAGCCGGCGCTCGCGAGCCAGATGCCGCAAACGATGTCTGCAATGACGAGGCCGACGCCGATCTTTGCCGCCTCACGAAGAGTGCGATGATTCATGATTTTTAGAAAATGGATAGTGCGGGAATACCGCTTCCCTCCAGTATGCACCATCTGCCGAAACAAAAAGCGCGCCCGGTGCATAACCGGAGCGCACGGCCATTGTGGTATGCTCCTCTCTAATGCAACCGCGCACGATTCTCTTCATGGGGAATTTTTTCTTCTCGCTCTTTGCGGCACTGCCGGCTTATATCCTGCTCCCCTACCTCTCCTTGTTCTTGTCGCCGGCGTACGCCGGGCTCGTAATATCCGGCGGCGCGCTCATTGCAGTCATTGCGTTCCTCTTCCTGCCGCGACTCGTCGCTTCTTACGGCGCGCAGCGAATCGCGGTCTTTTTTGCGTTTCTGGAGATGATCGCGCTTCTCCTGCTCGCGTTCTCTCCGGGCCCCCTCGCGGCCTGTCTGCTCATCGCCATCGGCGTCTCCGTCCAGCCGCTCCTCTCATACGAGCTTGATCTCCTTCTTGAAGCAACCGTCACCGAGGAGGGGACGACGGGGCGCATCCGCACGCTCTTTATCACGGCATGGAACATCGCCGGCCTCGTTGCTCCGCTCCTTATGGGGGCGCTCTTGGCCGGCGGGAACGAATACAGCCGCGTCTTCCTCGCAAGCGCGGCGGCACTCGTGCCGTTCATCGTTCTCTTCGCAACACGCCGCCTTCCGCAGGGCGCGCCACCGAACCTCTCGCACATGCGCGATACGCTGGTCTGCATCATGCATGACCGCAACCTTGCGGCAGTCACATTCGGTCATTTTCTCCTCTATTCCTTCTACATCTGGGCGCCGCTTTACATTCCCGCGTATCTGCACGACGTTCTCGGCATCCCGTGGTCAAGCCTCGGCTGGATGTTCTCGGTCATGCTCATCCCTTATATCCTCGTTGAATATCCGGCCGGGTGGATTGCCGACCGGTTCCTGGGCGACAAAGAACTCATGCTTGCCGGATTCCTCGTCGCAGGATCGGCGCTCGCCGCGGTCAGTATGATCTCTTTCTCCACTCCGATTCCGCTCATTCTCATCATCTTGGTGAGTTCGCGCGTTGGTTCGGCGCTCATTGAGAGCATGACCGAAGGACATTTCTTCCGCCGTGTCTCGGAAAAGGATATGAATTCCATCAGCGTCTTCCGCGGCGTCTGGCCCGTGGCTAATATCATTGCGCCTATCGCGGGAAGCCTTATCCTTCTCTTCGGGAACCTTCAGACCCTTTTCGTACTTACCGGAGGATTCGTCGCTCTCGCCGGCGCTACTGCAACCTTCTTTATAAGAGACTTCCGTTAATCCGAGAGTGTGTAACCTCCGCTGTCTTTCTTTACCAATCCTTCCGTCCATAAGGCCCGAAGCGCTTCGCGCATCTGCACGCGGCGTGATACGCCGAGCAAATTGATGAGTTGTGCCGAGGACACGGCGCCCTGCGCGAGCGCACGGAGGATTGCGCCGCGCGCTTCCCGCAAAGATCCGGCGAACTTTGTCTGCTTCACATAGGTTTTGCTTTTGGCGTTATGCGAGATGCCCGAGCGCTTCAAATGCGCGCCGTAATCCATGAGCGCGCTGTACCACTCCCGCGCCTTCCCTTTCGGCAACGCCTGCACAAGAATTTTTTCAATCTCCCCATCTCCAACCTTCTTCTTTTTTGGAAAGAAATGGTGGATTATCACCGTGCGGATATTCGTCTCAATCAAGATGTCATCTTGATTGAATGCAAAAACCGCGACTGCGCGTGCGGTGTACGACCCGACGCCCGGTAACGCTTCCAGCTTTTGTACAAGGTTCAACCTTGTACCACGCCCGCCATTTCCCCAGAGGCTTAGCCTCTGAAGAAATCCGGGGGGAGCGAGCACCTCTACCGCGGAATGAAGCATCTTCGCGCGGCGATTGTAACCGAGCCCTTGCCATGTCCTGAGCACCTCCGAAAGCGGCGCGGCGGCGAGTTTCTTCGCCGTCGGAAACTGCTTCATGAACTTCAAATAAAACGGAATTACCCGTTCCACCTGCGTCTGCTGGAGCATTACTTCCGACACGAGAATTTTATAAACGTCTTTTGTCTTCCTCCACGGCAAGTCGTGCCGTCCGTATGTTTTGTAATATGTCCAAACGGTTCTTCGGAACTGCGCCACGCTCCCGGACATAGTTATTTCGCCTTCGGCCACCGGAGCGCGGCGGGCGGATAGAGTTTCGTGAGCGGATGGTCCGCACAGTCATGCGGACGCGCCGGGCACACGTAGCGCCCGTAGAGCACGAGGCCGTTGTTCACATATTTCCAGTCCTTCTTGGGAATGAGCGCTTCCAAGTCTTTGGATATCTTCGTGGGGTCGTCCTGGTCGGTGAGGTCAAAACGCTTTGCGAAACGCTTCACATGCGTGTCAGTCGCGATACCTTCCCAGACGCCGTGGAGCTCGCCGAGCACCACGTGGGCGGTCTTGTAGCCCACGCCCGGGAGTTCCACGAGTTCGGCTTCGGTCTTCGGTACTCTGCCGCCGAACTTCTCCTCAATCATCTTCGCCGCGCCGATAATCGCCTTCGCTTTATTGCGGAAAAACGGTATGGAGGAAATCTCTTTCGTAAACATCGCCGGATTCGCCTTCGCGAAATCCTTGGGCGTTTTGTATTTCTTAAACAGTGTTGCGGTCAATTTGTTCACCGCCTTGTCGGTGCACTGCGCCGAGAGAATCACCGCAACGACGAACTGGAACGGCGTATGGTGCACGAGTTCGCTCCCCGGCTTTGGATACGCCCTTTTCAAATAGGCCACTATCTTCTTCGCGCGCAGCACGCGCGCAGCACGACTGCTGCTCATAACAGTTCGGGTGTGATTTCCTCGTGCGGAAAAGCAAAATGGAAGAAGATGAGCAGCAATGCTCCGGCGGCGAAGAGCGAGAGGGAAAGCGCCACGAGGAGGCCGACGAACGGTACGAGAGCAATGAGCGAGAGAGCCAGCATGCCGAGCATGCCGTCGCGCCACAACACTATCTCGCGCTTCGCGAATCGCCGTGCAAACATGCCGCCGATAAGAATACCCGCATAAAGAAGCGCGAGCAGAACGAGAAGCGTATACAGGATGAAAAGAAGCAGCGCGAGACCGATGCCCACGAAGGTGAGCGCGAGCAGGATAATAAGAACCGGTGAAGCGACAAGGATGCCGAACCCGAGCAGCATGGTAAGAAGGACGCTTCGGGGCTTGGCATAGACGCGCTCTACGACCGCCTCCGCAAGCCGCGGGAAAAGACCGGCCAGAAGACCGGCGAGTATGAGCGCCCCGAGAATGCGCGCAAAGAGGAAGAATCCGATGCTTACGAGCGAAAGTACGCGCGAGGTGCCGGCATCGGGCAGGTAGGATGCGTTTGTGTACACAATGCCGCCGACAACGGACGCAGATGCCGGGATTGTGGCCTCTTCCGGCGCTTCGTACGTGAGCTTACCGCGGATCGTCGTATTTGCACCGAGGTATACATGGCCGGTCGCTACCACTCTTACATTGCCCGTAAAATCACCCGCGAGCGAAATATTGTTACCGTAAATAATGACCGGACCCGCCGCGCCGTCTGAGAGCGTCGCGTTCACCGCGACGATGAATATACTTCCTCCCGCGCGCCCGGAATCGTGCACCGAGTATCCGAGGGCGACGACATCGCCCGCGACCGGCCCTTCGATGCTGACGCTTCCCCCCGCCGCCCGCACATCTCCTCCCACATTCGCCTGCGAGCTCACCGAACCGGCGAAAAGGAGTTCATCGCCCGAAACCGGCGCCGCAGTAACAATCGAACCGCCGATAGCCGAGAGGTCGCCGGACACCGGAGCGGTACCGACGACCGACATGCCCGCGAAGTACGCGTTCCCGGGGGACGAGCTTGCAACAACGAGCGAGCGCTCCGCCGAAAAAGTTGCCGGGCCGCGCGCGGCAAACGCACTCGCCGGTATGAGAAGTGTGACGAGGATGACGGGGAGGACGCGTTGCATACTGCGGTTCAAGCCGAAGGCGGCATTCCAAACGACGGCGGTGAGGCCGGCGGCGGCGCGGGACGCGCTCGCCGACGAATCGGCTCAATGAAGGTCGCGAAGATGAAAATAAGAAGTGTGGTGAGAGCCGACGCGAAACAATAGATGCAGAATGCACCTATGACGAATACTTGGACCGAGGTGAAGTAAAGCGAAGAAATAACGCCGACGAGCGAGATTGCCTGCAGTGCGCGACGCAAGAGCTGATCGAAGATAACGATCTCGAGAGCGGCGAGGACGAATATGACGCTATAGAACAGGATGCCGAACTCGGCGAGCGGTATGCCGAAAATGTGTGAATACTGGCTTGAGGCGACAACATTACAACCTGAAAGATTTTGGATATTGCACAAGAGCGGCGTGCCGAAGATCTCATGCTGTGTGAGATATGCGGAGTCCGCGAGCCCGAAAAAGGCGAGAACCAGTATGAGAACGACACCGATGCGCTTCATTCCGTTAGGATACGTGTTTCTGTTGCTCTACGCAAATGGAGCGACCATTGCGATTTCGGAGACTCTCGGAGGCGAAGCAGCGCTGAGATTTTAAAGGAGCGGAGCGACTATTAAAATCCAGGTGTTGTTTCGAAGAAAGCGACCGCGGTAATTTCGGCGCCGAAGAGCAGCTGCGCCGAAATTTGCGAGCCGAGAGCGAGCGCGGCCTCCCGCAGGTGAGGCCGACGCGTGTTCCGAAATCGCAGTGGTCGTGAAATATCAGATTATTCGTTGGGGATTCGAGGGCGTCGAAGACATGGGCGGCAAAGGAGAATTCTCGGCACCTCCCCCATACATGCCCGCGGCGAAAACGACTATGCCGAACACGAGATGGAACCAGTCGGAAGCGCCATTGGTGTAAGCGATGCCGAGCAGTGAACCGCCCGTAGACGGAACGGTGAGCAGACCGATGAGGCCGAGCAGGAATATCACCGCACCGATGACTTTAAGCCAGAACACGGAATTCTCGCCCACCCAGAAAGCGACGGCGAGAAGCACTCCGCCGAGCACAAGGTGAATGATGTTGTGCATCGTATCGGCGGCAAAGAGAGCATTCGCACCGATGAGCGAATTGCTGGTGAATCCCAGACATCCGAGAAGCACCAGAATGACACCGAAGATGACTGTGAGCGTTTTCGCCATAGAAGCCGTTAGGCTATTAAAGCGTGTCCGCCCTGCCCGTCGACAGGGCGAAGCGCTTTCCACATAATACCCCTCTCCTCGTGTGAGGAGAATGCCCGCACAACATTCTGTGTACAAGAAAAGCGCTCGTCGATGCGAGGAAATCGGTGAAATCTGGTACACTAAATTGATTCGCATGTTCTCATTCCTTTCCAACATCATCGGCGCCGTCGCTACAGGCAACGCGGCGCTTCTGTCGCTCATAATCATCCTCGGGGTGTTTCTGCTCGAGGACACGACGACGGTCATAGTCGGCATGCTCGCGGCCGACGGGATTATTGGGATTCCCTTTGCGCTTTCCTCGCTGTATGCCGGTATCGTGCTCGGCGACATCGGACTCTACTTCCTCGGATACCTGGCAAGCTCCCATGAGCGGCTTGCTAGGTATGTGGACCATGATTTCATTGCGCCATTCCGCGCATGGCTTGAGAACCGTTTCGTACTCACGGTCTTTTCGGCGCGGTTCATCCCCGGTTCGCGTCTTCCCACCTACACGGCAAGCGGCTTCTTCCGTTCTCCTCTTTCCACATTCATCCTCACGGCGATTGCCGCGACATCCATCTGGACGACATTCCTTTTCACCATTTCGTACTGGTTCGGCAATCTCACCTCCGGGTGGCTGGGGCATATGCGCTGGGGCATCGCCGGCATATTCCTCATCGCCCTATTCTTCATCGGGCGGCACAACCTCCTTGCCTATCGCGCTAAGAAGGAAGAGCTGAGTATCGGCGCCGGTACTCATACGCCGTAAGCACGAGGAGCGAGAAATCGAAAACAGCGACCACTTGGAGCAGTAGTTCTTGTAGTACGAATCCGCGATAGGCTTCATAGGAACCGAACAGTACCAATGCAATCATAAACAGCGGGTACGCAATCTTCTTCTCCGCGAAAATGCCGATGACGAGTAGAACTTTTATGAGACCGTGGAGCATAAGATACGCGGCGAGAAGATAGTGCGTATGGACGGTAAAGGTCTGCGCAGCGCTCTTTAGAGCGGTCGCGATGGGGTCGTCGACATCCTGCGCGAGTTCGCCGCCGGTCAGGAATGCAACGACCCTTAACACCATGACTGGCGGAACGAATAGTATGAGCGCCGCGCCGAGCATCTCGAGCCCGCCGTCGACCGCCTTCAATAAGAGCGCCAAGTCGAAGAACCAGAGAATGTCCTTCTCTCGTTCTTTCTTATTTAGGGGAAGCACTTCCATTCCTGAAGACTATCACTTTATGCGGTCGGCTAATACCGTGAGTGCCTTGGTGAGTAATTCTTTCGTGGAATCATCAGCTATATTCCCTTCTTCATCAAATATTTCACTAGCGGGACCAAGATAGAGTTCTGGCTGACCGATAATATCCGCGTCGAGGTGTAACAGGATTTGTCGCAAATGGCTCTGCGCGACGGCAGTACCAATCTTCCCACCCGAGACGCCCGCGACAAGGACCGGTTTCTTCGCAAATGAGTTTTTCCCATACGGACGACTAAGCCAATCGATCGCATTCTTGAGTACTCCAGGGATAGAGCGATTGTATTCCGGTGTTGAGATAATGATGCCGTCAGCTGCCGCGATTTTATTCTTCAATTCCTGTGCAGTTGCTGGAAACGTCGCTTCAGTATCAGAATCATAGAGTGGCAGAGTACTGATAGTTGCGATTTCAATCTGCATTCCTGCTGGCACGAGCAATTGCATGCCGCGTAAAAGCGCCGTGTTGTACGAGTCCTTCCTCAAGCTTCCTGAAATGGCGATGATGTTCATACGGTATTTTTGAATGGCTAACGATATTCCCATACTACACACCTCGGAAATGCCCCAACTGTGGATAGTGGTGGTGAGTATATACTGGATGTCATGAATCAGAAAATAATCCGCGCAGGCGTGGCACTAGTGCTGGTGCTCGCGGCGGGCAGTGCGGGGTATATGCTCGGGGTAGAATCCGTTCCAGCGCCGGTAAGCATTCCCGTACAAACCGTGTCGGCACCGGCTGCGGGCTCGACGCGCGTCATCTACAGCCTGGACCAGAAGCAAAACGACCAGGAAATTATTGCGCTTATCGACGCCGCGAAGACGCATATTTATTTCGCCATCTATGAATTCACACTCAAAGACATCGCCGATGCACTCGTCGCCGCAAAGAAACGCGGGGTGGACGTACGCGGGCTCGTCGACGCGGGCGAGAGTGCGAATAGCTACGACAAACCCATCATCGCCGAACTCACGAATGCGGGTATTTCGGTTGTGACGGAGAAACATGCGGACGGCAACGGTATCATGCACATCAAAGCGCTCGTCACTGATTCGGCGTACGCGATGGGGTCGTACAACTGGACGGGCTCGGCGACAACCGAGAACGATGAAGTTCTTGAGATCGGTACCGATACGGCGCTCCGGCAAGCGTATGAAAACATTTTGAAAAAATTGCTCGATGCCTACAGAGGTAACGCGGCCGCGGGAGCGGCCGCGGGCGGTTCAATAGGCCCCCTGGACTATACCGATGCGCCGAATCACCTTGGCGACATCGCTTCCGTGCGCGGTACGCTTGTGGATGCCTACACCTCTGCAAGCGGTACCGTCTTCCTCGACTTCTGCAGGTCGTACAGGACCTGCCAGTTCTCGGGAGTCATCTTCGCCGACGATGCGAAAAAATTCGGGGACCTCTCCCGTTATACGGGGCAAACCGTCATCCTCACCGGCAAAATTTCCTCGTATCAAGGAAAAGCCGAAATCGTCCTTTCCGAGGCAAGCCAGCTCTCAAATTGACGTGATATATGATTCGTGCTATCGTACCAGACAGGACAAACCGTTCCTGTAACCCGCCAAGGAGGCATCGTGCCCAAATCAAAGTTGTTGCTACCGAAGTTTCTGACGAGAGGAGTGGCCGAGTCAGCGATTGTTGCCGCGGTCGATATGACCTTCAGGGCGATACCGGTCAAACGCGAAATGCTTCATGTTGTGGTGCTTGTGCCAGCAATGGATTTCGTCTCCGACTCGTGGCCGAACTATCCGCTAAAACCTCACTGCATCGCGCAGATGAGCTTCGGTGACAAGGCACAGTGGCCACACAAGTTCGACGAAATTGCACAGTGCAAGTCGCTCCAACTCTGGCACGACCGGAACAACGGCGGCACCGACATCATGCCGCATCTGCTGATTTTGGATGACACGCCCTTTTGGGGCGGCGTCAAACGGGATGGCATTGTCGTTGCATGTTCGGGTGTTCAGCCCTGGTTTGACCGCATGATCTCGGGTATCACTGCCGATATCTGCATTGCGCGTGCCTATGACGAAAAGATGAAGTGGGCCGAGAAGAACCCCGACGCTGACTTCGTTTAAACTATGCCCGCCGCATCGAAGAAGCCGCCGCATCGGCGCTTCTCAATGCGGCGGTTTCTTTTTTTACATGACTTGAACGATGTCTCAATTTTTGTCCTATAGGACAAAAATTGAGACATCGTTCAGTAGCAGGGCCGAAATCGTCCTTTCCGACCCGAGCCAACTTTCAAAATAAACAAAGAGCACGCGAATTTCTTCGCGTGCCTGGAGAATTGATACTCACCACTGCTTCAGAGGGAATCGCAACGTAAATAATACGGCTGCACTTCCTTGGTTCCCTTGAACTTTGACCTTGGGAATGAAGGTCGCGTCCAGGTAGACCTTTTCCCCCACAGATACAGTGACCGTTGGCAGAATGACTAGGAACAGGTCGTTGCTTTTCCTTTCGGGATTGTATTTGCTGGGGTATGTCATAACCCCAGCAAATGCGCCGACTGAAATTTCCCCGAGCGGGACTTTCAGAATAGTTTTCCGAATACAGCCGCCGGCGAAGATGGTCTGCCCAAATTCGGAGTTCTTCACTTCGCCTAGAGTTGCGCAGTACTCCACGTCTTTCCCCCACAATGTTCCGGGGGTGACGTACTGCACAGCAACGCCGTAATTCTTCTGATTCCACGGCCTCCCATCCGATCGTTGTTCGAAGTGGCTAGAGCCGATTCCCAGTTGCAGATCAACCCTCTTCCCCTCGTCGCTGTAAACAGTTGGGGGAAAGAGGGCGGACAGGGCAACTATCAGACCAAATATCGTTTTCATTCAAGTCCCTCCTATTCAATTTGAGCACTATGCCCAAACTTCTAACCGTGGATATATTAGCGTACTTTACTCACTTTGTCAAGTGTCCGTGTCGGATCACCCTTTTGGCCCTTTTTGTGCTATATTGAAGCTACTTCCAGTGGCTACCGACCGACTTCGCATAAATAACGAGATTCGCGCGCAAGAGTTGCGCGTTATCAGCGCTGACGGGAGCAATCTGGGTGTCCTTTCCCTTTCTGACGCTCTGGCGGCCGCCAAACAGGCCGGTTCCGACCTCATCGAAATATCGCCCTCGGCCGTCCCGCCGATTGCGAAAATCATGGATTATGGTAAATTCGAATACGAGCGAAGCAAGAAGGAAAAGGTAGCAAAAGCCAAGGTAAAAGTGTCTGAGACCAAGGAGGTCCAGATAAAGGTAGGCACCGGCGACCACGACATGGCGCTCAAGGCCAAGAAGGCAGCCGAGTGGCTCGCTGAAGGCCATCGGGTACGCGCCGAGCTCTTCCTCAAGGGTCGCTACAAGGGCATGAGTGAGGAATTCCTCAAGGACCGCCTCGAGAAGTTCCTTTTGCGCATTCCCTATGCCTACAAAATCGCCGAGCCCGTCACACGGAGCCCCAAAGGCTTCGCCGGCGTCATCGAGCGCGATCTCATCGCCCAGGCGAAACGCGAAAAAGAACAGAAACCACAAAATGAAAACAAATAAATCTTATACCAAGAGAATTCGCGTCACCCGCACGGGCAAGCTTATGGTGCGCGTAAAGGGCCAGAACCATTTCAATGCGAAGCAGAGCGGTAGCGCGCGTAGCGCAAAGCGCCGCTCGGTAACCCTTTCCCTGACCGCAAAGGTGCGTCGCCGTTTTCTTCCGGGTTCAGGTGCAAAATAATTAATCTTTCAGTAATCATCTTAGTATGACAAGAATCAAAGGAGGCATCATGGCGACGAAGCGCCGCAAGAACATTCTCGAACGAGCCAAGGGATACCGCGGCATCCGTTCTAAGAAGCTGCATGCCGCCCACGAGGCGCTTATGCGCGCCGGCCGCTACGCCTTCGCCCACCGCCGCGACAAGAAGACCGACTTCCGCCAGCTCTGGATTGTGCGCCTCAACGCCGCCGTCCGCGAGAACGGCCACAAGTCGTACTCCACCTTCATCGCGAAGCTGAAGAAGAACGGCTTCGCGCTCGACCGCAAGGTCCTCGCCGAATTCGCTTCCGACCACCCCGAAATTTTCGCTCGCATCGCAAAACAAGTCGTGTAGATAAAAATGAAAATCGCCCCTCTCGGGGCGGTTTTCATTTTAAATCTTTTTCACCGAATCCTTGATGACCTCCCACGTCTCTCCAAATTCGGGGACGACGGCGTTGCCGCCCAGGTAGTCGTGGATGCGTTGGGCGAGAAATCTCTCGGCTGAGGGCTCGCCAAGGGCAGTGAAGATGACTTTTGGACGCTTTTTCTCAAGCGCCGCCTCCGCAAACTGCATCAGCTGGTCGCGGTCGGCATGCGCTGACCAGCCTTCCAGGTTTTCAACCGTAGCCTTTATCTGTACCTCGGCACCGTTGATGCGCACCGTTGATGCACCCTCCTTCATGCGCCGCCCCGGGCTCCCGGGGGCCTGGTAACCGACGATAATGAGCGTCGAGGAGGGATCGGGTAGGTAACGCGCCTCCCACCCCCCTATCCTGCCGCCGTGGCTCATACCCGCGCCGGCGATGATTATCTTGGGGCCGGGCACTTTCTCTATCGCGAGCGATTCCGGCCGCGAAAGCGTTTTCTTCAAGAACGGAAATTCAAAAATACTTCCTTCCCTTTTCATCTCATCTTCGGTCTCGTTCTTGAAGTAGGTCGGGCCCCACTTCTCATAGATCTCGGGCACATGGATGGCAAGCGGGGAATCGAGGAAGACGGGAATCTCCGGCAATTCCTTCGCGGAGAAAAAATTCGAGAGCTCATAGAGCATCAACTGCGTGCGTTCAAGCGAGAATGCGGGAATGAGGATAGTGCCGCCGCGCTCTATGGCGCGCTTGAGCGTATCGCGCAGTGTTGCGATCCGTTCCGCTTGCGGCGGATGAAGCCGGTCGCCGTACACGCTCTCCATCACGAGCGCATCCGCGTCCGGTACCGGTTCCCAATCGGGAAGAAGCGGGGACGGCGAATTGCCGATGTCACCGGTCAGTGCCAGAACCGTTCCATCGTCACCCATTATTCGTACGCTCGCGGAGCCGAGGATGTGACCGGTGTTCCGCAAATAAACGGAGAGCCCGGGAGCGACTTCTTTTTCTGTATGATAGTCGAGCGTCTCGATGAGTGCGAAAGCCGCGTCCACATCTTTTTCCTCATACAAAAGTGGGAGGCCGCGGCGCGTGGCATCATTCGCCAAAATATTAACCGAGTCGCGCAAGATGAGTTCGGCGAGATCTTTCGTCGGTGGCGTCATGTATATCTTTCCGCGAAAGCCGTCCCGCACGAGTTTTGGAATCCTCCCCACATGATCAAGGTGCGCATGCGTGAGAACGAGCGCATCGACGGTCTTCACCTCATACGGAAACGGTCCGTAGATTTCCTCAACAGCGATGTCGGCGCCCTGCTCGATGCCGCAATCGACGAGCATCTTGCCGTGCTCGCTTTCAATTAAAAAATTGGAGCCCGTTACCTTCCCTGCTCCGCCGTAAAAACCTAATTGCATTGATACATCATAGCGCAGTCCCTCACGATTGTTCGGGACGCAAAAAATCCGTTCCTTGCGGAACGGATTTTTTGCGGGGCTGTCCTCTTAAGCAACTTTTTTCTTGCTACGTGGGATAAGCAACGGCTGCTCTCGGATCTCCTTGCGGAATTCACCAAGCAAACCTTAATGCATAATTTCCCCAATGATTAGCAAGTTGCGTTTTTAAGAACAGCTCCACTTATAAGTATACACCTCCGTGTCAAACGGTTATGTGGAAAACGACCCAGTAGGCGATTCGATTGAGCACAATCGCCTACTGGGCTGCTGAATCGAAAGCCCCGCGTAGTACGGGGCTTTCTGACTATTCGCCGTGGCGTTTATAACGATGAGTTTCCTTCTTACCGAACCAGTGCTTTATCTCGTGGACAGCCTCTTCTGGAGTCTCAGACGCGTGGAGAATATTTGCCACCGCGCGTTTCTCGGCGTTGGCAAGTGCAGGAGAATCGTTGGAAAAGTCTCCGCGGATGGTACCCATATCGGCTAGATACGGGAATGTCGGGCCACAAATCTTGCGCACCATGTCCACTGCATGGGTACCTTCAACCACCATCTTCACGAGCGGTGCAGACAACATGTAGTCCACGAGCCATTTGCGAATCTCGGGGCCGATTTTTTCTGCCTCGGTCGTACCGAAATCTTCCATAAGATCGAAAGAGTACTTATTATATGTACCAATCGTCTTCTCACCGAGACGCGTGACCCATACCGCATCCTTTGGATAATGATTGTCTATCTCTTCGCGCGTCGGCTGGAACATCTCGAGTGCAACGATCTTGAGATCGCGCTGTTCAAATCGCTTTATAATTTCGCCGATGAGCCCTTTCTTCACGCCGTCCGGCTTAATCATCACATATGTCCTTTCATCTTTCGGATTTTTATTTGCCATAGTTTAAAAAATAAAAGCGCCTGCAGCGGTTATTGGGTCACTATACGCGCTCCGCCCTTCTCAAGCAAGATGGTGTGCTCGAAGTGGGCAGAGCGTGAGCCGTCTTTGGTCCGGTAGGTGTAGCCGTCCGGCGCGAGCGTGACCGCAGCTTTGCCGGCGGCCGCTATCGGCTCGAGAGCGAGCACCATGCCATCGAAGAGCAACTCCCCTTCTCCCGGTTTGCCGAAATTCGGAATGAACGGCTCTTCATGCACAAGTTCGCCCACGCCGTGACCGCCGAGCTCCTTCACGACCTTGAAACCGGCATCTTCAATGACTTCCTGAATGGCGTGCGAGATATCGCCGATATGATTCCCCGGCATAGCCTGCGCAATGCCAGCGGCGAGCGCAGCTTCTGTTGCGCGAAGGAGTTTCTTTGATTCCTCGCTCACTTCGCCGACCGGTACGGTGATAGCGGCATCGACAATAATGCCGTTGTGGGTCAACCCGAGATCGAGCCCGACAATGTCGCCTTCTTTCAAGACTTTCACCGACTCGTTCGGTATGCCGTGCACGACTTCGTCATTTATGGAAACACACAATGTTGCGGGGTACGGCCGCCTCGAGCCCTCGGGCGTATAGCCGAGGAAGCACGGCTCATCGCCGCCGCCGCGTATAAGCTGTTCCGCCAGATCATCCAATGCTTCGGTTGTCACCCCGGGCACCGCCTTGGCGCGAAGCGCCTCAAGTACGGTCGCAAGACGCTTCCCTCCTTCGATAAGGTCCGCCTGCTCAGTGTCGTTCTTGATTATCATTTGATTCCTAGCGCTGAGTTAATATCAGCAGCGACGACTTCACGAGTCTGTTCGCCGTCAATTTCGATAAGTACGCCGGCTTTACGAAAAAGCTCGATGCAGGGCTCGGTGTATTCGCGATATTCCTCCAATCGCTTATCGACAAAAGAGTCATCAGCGCGTCCGTCCTTCTCCTTCCGAAGAGCGATGCGCTTTTTAATTTCTCCGTCGGACACGCGCAGGTACAGCACGAAAAAAGGTCGGTTCAGCCATTTCATTGCGTCAATAACCAATTCTGTTTCGGGCGCCTTGCGGCTGAAGCCGTCGAAAATAGCGTTCGATCCGTCGGGTATCGAAAAAAGCGTCTTAAGGAAAAGATACATCGCGAACCAATACGGCTGGAGAATGCCCGCGTCATTCTCTTCCTTCACTTTACGACCGACCGGCGTATCTTCTTGTGCGATAGCACGAAAAAGATCGCCTGAAGCAAAAATTGGCCAGCCCGTCTTCTCCGAGAGGAGATGCGTCTGATCACCCTTCCCGCTTCCGGGCTTCCCTATGAAAAATATCGTGCGCGCCCCTTCGCGGTCAGCCGCGTTGGAAGTACTCTCGGGATGTGTTTCCATGCACTTACTCTAACACTCTTAGTATTCTCGAAGCGAGACCTGTGCGTCGATTTTTTGTGCAAGGTCGAGCGCGACCTGCACGGCGATGAGGAGGGCGGTACCGCCGAGCACGAGCGTGGTAACGCCCGTGAGCCCTTGGATGATAGACGGCGCGACGGCAAGAAGGCCGAGGAAGCAGGCGCCGGGAAGCGTGATGCGATTCACGACCTTGCCGATGTATTCCTCAGTCTCGCGGCCGGGACGAACGCCGGGGACGAAAGCGCCGGTCTTCTGAAGGTTCTCCGCGACGCGGTGCGGCTCAAAGGTGACGGCCGTGTAGAAGTAGGTGAAGAGCACAACGAGGAGGAAGTAGGCGCCGCCGTACTGCCACGGATTGGAAAGGAAGGCCGTATACCAGAGCGCCGCGCTTGATGCGAACGATACATGCAATGCGCCAAGCATGGAGAGCGCCATCTGCGGCAAAAGAAGAAGCGACAGCGCGAAAATGATTGGGATGACTCCGGCCTGAAGGAGGCGTATCGGGAGATAGGTTGCCGCGCCTTGGGAGAGCGCCGCGCCGCGCACTGCGCGCGCGTACGCAATAGGGATGGAGCGCTCGGCATCGGAAACGACCACCACCGCGTAGATCATCGCGAGAGCGAGAGCGATGAATGCGATATACGCGGGAATATCCGCCGCAGAGGCGGCAAAGATGGTCTGTGAGATGCTCGACGGCACGCGCGCAAGAATGCCCGCGAGGATGATGAGCGACACGCCGTTGCCGATGCCGAACTCGGTCACGAGCTCGCCGAGCCACATAAGAAGCATCGAGCCGGAAGCGATAAGCGCAATGTTAGCGACGAGCGCCACGGAGCCCAAATGCGCGATGACGCCCTGGCTCTCGAGCAGGAGCAAGAAACCGATGCCCTGCAGAACGGCGATAGGGATAGTGAGAAGACGGCTCCACTCGATGAATTTGGCGCGGCCGGCCTCGCCTTCCTCGAAGTACGCCTGCTTCACCTGCGGGAAGATGATGGTGCCGAGCTGCATGATGATGGACGCGGTGATGTAGGGACCGACGCCGAGCATCACGATGGAAAGCGAAGAGAGTCCGCCGCCGGAGAAAATATTCAAGAGCCCGAAGAATTGGTTATTTGAAAAGAAAGCCGCGAGCGCCGCTTTGTTCACGCCCGGAATAGGCACCGACGCGAGAAGGCGGAAAAGCGCGAGTGCGCCGATGAGGAAGAACAAACGGGAACGGATCTCGGAGGCGCCGAAAGCAAGTTTGAGCTTGTGAATGAAAAAATTAAGCATGGTGAGTCCCCCCGGCTGCGCTCACCGCGGCGCGCGCGGAAGCGGAGAGTGAACAACCCTTTATAACAAGCGCCTTCGTGAGAGAGCCGGTGCCGAGTATCTTCACGACCGGTGCGCGTCCTTTCGCCCGGCGTACGAGATCTTTGGCGAGGAGGGACGCGGGCGAAACAGTCTCACCGGCCTTGTACATCGCTTCGAGCGCCGCAAGATTCACCGCGGAAACCGCAATGCGATTTACTTTGACCGAGCGGGCGCGGTTCTTGCCGTGGCCGCGGCGCTTCGGGAGCTTCTTGATGAGGTCGCGGACCTCCGGGCGGATCTTATGCCCGGCGCGCGCCGTCTGGCCCTTGCCGCCGCGGCCCGAGGTCTTACCGCGCTTGCCGCCGCGACCGACGGGCGGGTTCTTCTTGTTCTTAGTGCGCGGTGAAATGGTGTTTAACTGCATACGAAAAATATTATGCGGAGCGGAGCTTCTTCAAGGCCGCGATGGTCGCACGGGCGATGGTGAGCTTGTTCTTGGTGCGCGTGTGGATCTTGGTCACGACGTCGGTAACGCCGGCGAGGTCAAGCACAGTGCGCATCGCCGAACCGGCGACGAGCCCGCGACCTTTTGACGGGATGATCTCAACGATCGAAGAAGCGTACTTCGCAGAGACCTGGTGCGGAATGGAACCCGACTTTGTGCGAGGGACGGTGAAGAGATGCTTCTTTGCATCGCGGGTCGCCTTGTCGATGGCAAGCGCGGTATCGGCAGCCTTGCCGAGACCGACGCCGACGCGTCCCTTCTTATCGCCGATGACGATGACGAGACTGAAATTGAAACGGCGGCCGCCGGCCATAACGCGGGCCACGCGACGTACGTCGATGGTGACCTGGTCGAACTCGCCGCGCTCGCGCGGCGGACGGCCGCGACCGGCGCCGGGACGCTGGGAAGAACGGCCGCGAATCGCACCGCGACCGGCGCCACGCGCGCCCGCTGAGCGTACCGCGGCCGGTGCAGCCTCTTCTGTCACAACAACCTCGACCGGGGCCGTCTCGACGGCTTCGGGCGCGATTGCTCCTTCAACTTCCTGTATGATCTCCGGTTCCATGGGTGTAGTCATAGTATTAAAAAGTGAGACCTCCTTCACGCGCCGCGTCGGCAAGCGCTTTCACCTGGCCGCCGTAGCGGTAGCCGCCGCGATCGAAAACGATCGTCGTGATGCCTTTTGCTTTTGCCGCCTTCGCGATGGCGGAACCGACCGCTTTCGCCTGCACCGACTGAGCTCCTTTGAATTTGCGTCCGTGCGAAGCGGCGATTGTCTTCCCTACCGTATCATCGATAAGCTGTGCGGAAACGAAACGATTAGAACGGAAGACAGCGAGGCGCGGGCGAGTCTCTGTGCCCTTGATGGTAGCCCGCACGCGCGCGTGGCGGCGCTTACGCAGTTCGTTGGTCGATGTGGGTTTGTGGTTCATACAATATTAGACGGCCTTTTTGCCCTGCTTGCGGCGGATGACTTCCCCTTCGTAGTGAATGCCCTTGCCGAGATACGGCTCCGGCGGCTTCACGCGGCGAACGTTCGCGGCGAACTGCCCGACCGACTCCTTGTTCGCGCTTTCGAGCGTCATGATGTTCTTCTCGACCTTCGCCATGACGTCCTCCGGTATCGGGAGCGCAACCGTATGCGAGAAACCGACCGTGAGGACAACTTCCTTGCCCCTCACTTCCATCTTGTAGCCGACGCCGTCCATGATGAGTTTCTTCACGTACAACATCTCGACGCCCTGGACCATGTTCTTCACATGCGACGCGTAAGTGCCGGTGAGCGCTTTCGCAAGGCGGGAACGGTCCTTTGGTGTGACCATGACGCCTTCCGGGGAGACCTGAATGTCGATCGTCGGATGCACACGCTTCGTGAGCGTGCCTTTCGTGCCTTTGATGGAAAGGACGCCCCCTTCTACGGAGACGGTCGTCTTTCCTACTGCTATCGGCTTTTTTGCGAGGCGGCTCATACGAAAATAATTACCAGATATCGAAGAGGTCTTCGCCGCCGACGCGATTCTTGCGCGCCTCGGCCTCGGGGATGATACCGAGCGAAGACGAGAGGATGCGCGCGCCGGTGCCGCCCTTCACTTTGTGAGCGGCCGTGTGCGGCGCGTAGAGCCGACGACCCGGCTTACTGATGCGCTTCACGCCGCGAAGCTTCGCAACACCGCGCTCGTTGTACGCGAGCATGACGATGATGTTCTTCTTCACGCTTCCGGCTTCCTTCTCCTTCACCTCAACCGATGCTATGAAACCGAGCTCTCGAAGCTTCTTCGCGATAGTGAGGAGGTGCTCCGAATACGGAAGCGTAACTTCTTTCTTACCGATCATCGCGGCATTCTGCAAACGAATTATGAAATCTCCGACGCGGTCAGTTACCATGATGCTTTCTTTACGCCCGGTATCTTTCCCTCGCGCGCGAGCTCGCGGAACTGGATGCGGGAGAGCCCGAAGGTGCGCATATAGCCGCGGGAGCGGCCCGTGATAGCGCAGCGGTTCTTCAGCCGTACCGGCGAGGAGTTGCGGGGGAGCGCCTGAAGACCAGCGGAGTCACCGGCGGCTTTGAGGGCCGCGCGTTTGACTGCATATTTCGCTACGAGTTTCGTCTTTTTGACGAGCCGTGCGAGCTGGGATTTCTTTGCCATGGTAAGTAAGCTTGCTTCCGGCGCTCGGTCGAAAGAGAGAAGGAAGACCTTCTCTCTTCACTCCCTCGCTGGGAAGTAAAAAATAAAGCCCCGAAGAGCGTGCTGGTACTGTATCAAATAGCACCTACGCCGTCAAACCCGGCATAAGAACGAAGTTTCTCGGTATTCCCATGCGAGAGCATTCCTCGATACGAAGCGATAGCGGCCGGTTTTGGCTTCCCTGAAAGCGTCCTCAACATTCTCTTTTTCGTCGCCGTCCGTAGCGTGCGATGGTCAGGAAAGTGTACCCAACCGAGAAAGTCCACACCGGAAGCAAGCGTTGAGATTGAAACTTTCTTCGGATGCATACCGAGCTTCAATCGGTCGCTCAAAAACACTATCATATATGATAGTGTTTTTGTCAGATACGCTCGGTCGTGGGAAAGAATAACGAAATCGTCAGCGTAACGAATGTGGTATTTAGCTTTCAATGTGTGCTTCATGAATTGGTCGAACTCGTTCATATAGATGTTCACAAGAAGCTGGCTCGTGAGGTTACCGAGCGGGAGGCCCTTCCCTTTTATTCCCGAATCGAAACTGCCAACAATGTTGGCGATGAGTGCGCGAACTCGATTGTCGGAAATATGTTTCTCGATAATGTTAAACAGGATTTTCTGGTCGATAGATGCGAAGAACTTTCGGATGTCGCACTTGAGCACCCAGCAGCTGCGTGTGTCGTTCTTCGATACTTGGCGTGCAAAAGTCCGGAAACGATTTATCGCCCGGTGCGTTCCCTTCTCGAGACGGCACGAATACGAGTCGGCCGTGAACGTGCGGTCGAAGAGCGAGTACAGTCTGCGATAGAGCGCGTGATGCACGAGCCGGTCGCGTACGCTCGCCTTGTGTATATCGCGCGGTTTCGGGTCGGCGATCTTGAAATAGTGGTAGCCACCGTGTTGATACATGCTTGACGCAAGGTCTTGGTGCAGAGCCAGAACATTACCCATCAGATTCCGCCCGAATTCCTGCACATCAGCGCGCTTGCGCTTTCCTCGCGCGAATTCGCGCCACGCTTCGAGCAGATTCTCGACCGAGATGATATCCTCGTATGCAAGACTCCATGAGCACCCCCCCACGACGAAACTTCTGCCTGTTCTTGAAAGATTAAAGGGTGCATATCTGCTGTGGTACGGATATTATCAGACACTCCCCAAAGCGCACCGTCACACGCTCGGCGGAAAAGCCGATGTGTTGTTCGTGGAAACGATAGAAGCGATTGCCTCGGCTACATTCCTTTCCAAAGGAGAGAAGCAGCCGTGGGTGCGGCTCGCCATTCGCAAGCTCGACACGCTGAAAGTTCTGCTCCTCGTGCTCTGGGAGACCAAATCGCTGGATACGAAGAAATACGCCGCCCTCTCTCTCCCTCTTGAAGAGGTTGGGAGAATGCTCGGCGGTTGGAATGGGCAACTGTCAAAGCAAAACTCCCCCGCACATGCGGAGGAGAAATGAAGAGAGTTGCGGAGACGGGGAACGCGAACGCTCCATTGTCGTTCCACTGATTGTCGGGATTGTCCCAATAGGTGTTGACCCATTGACCGTCGTCGTTCCGGTTCGCGTTGAGCACGTTCGGGTTGCCGTCGGAAATGTGCGGAACGCCATCCGTGCCACCGCCCGTCGAATGTTCTCGGGGCTGTATCGTCTGTGTGATCTGTAATCATCCAGCGTTCCGCACCAAGTATCTTCAATTTTTGAAGTGTCTGGCCTCAAAAGGGCACTTCCATTTTTCTAACACGGAGTACCGTGAAGAAAAATTGGTCGCATACCCCTCTCTGGTTCCAACCGTAGTCAGAATCATTCTCGAGATATGGATACTGGATTCGGCAGGGGGAAACCATAATCTCCTCCGTATGCGCCTACTACCATTTTCATAATACAAAAAGTCCGTCGCTTCGGAAAGCGACGGACAAAGTTCAAAGGGTCTGAGAGTTCTGAGTTCTCGAGACCTAAGCGCTAACTTGCGGAGACGGGGAACGCGAACGCTCCATAGTCGTCCCACCGAGCGCCGGGACCGTCCCAACAGGTGCCGACCCACCGACCGTCGTCGTACCGGTAAGCGTAGAGCACGTGCGGGCTGCCGTCGGAAGCCTTGATGGGATCATGGAGACTGGCGATGTACCAGAACCCCATTTCTTCCATCTGCTTGTCGGAGACCGCTTCGCGGATGCGCGGAATGTGGCCGCCGAGCGGTTTCCCGTATCCGTACTTCTCGCCAAGCTTGCGCAGAGCGACAGTTGAGCGGTCGCTGTCCTTCGAGATTTCTTTCCCGGGGACGAGTGCGATCTTGTACGGTTGTCCGGCACCGAGACGATGGTTCTTGTCGTAGCCGTCGGCCTTCGTACTCGTGAAGCAGGACTTTGCGTAGTTGCCTACGCGATATCCGGCCGCTTCGAGCCGCTCGATTTCCTGTGCACCCGTGAGGTCGAGACCGGCGATAGTGATAATCGCGTGGCCGTGCTCATTGCGCTCGAAGATGAACGGATTGCGGCGTTCAAGGTACGCCTGCAAGGTAGTGCGGTCAATATGACTCCCCGGCAAAGCCGCCAGCCGGTAGAACTCGCTCATTTGCGAGGCCGAGATATTCGTCCCCGCGATGTCGACTTTCGTCGCCATGATTTTCTCCTTTTGCTGTACGACTCGACCTGGTCAGGTTTCGCCACAGCAGAGAGTGGCCTAGGGTGATAAGCCGTTTTCTGCTGTGGCGAATTCGCAAGTTTCAATGTTCTTTCTGCGCTCTATTATACACAAACACATCGTCTTGTCAAGGCTCACAAAAATCCCGCGCCCGCCATCCGGCGGCCGCGGGATTTTTATCAATGAAATTATTTCTTGGCTGCTTCAACGATAAGCGGCATACCGAGATGGCCCAGGAAACCCGCGGCCGCGGT
>VFSW01002149.1_pt1 | contig 29870 bp, 25 predicted proteins | sample 5358111 | NCBI WGS metagenome assembly VFSW01 (sample SAMN11554181, study PRJNA540505) | mine drainage metagenome | isolation source: sediment from site ElyBrook_90M | place: USA: Ely Copper Mine, Vershire, VT | collected 2017 | reverse complement strand
ATGACGAATCTTCGGCCTGTTTCACCGGCGCATCTGCTTTTCGGCGAGGGTCTACGTGGTGGGTCGGCGCGAGATCGAGGAGGCCCGGCGCCTGGGCGACCGCATCGACGACCTCGATGGAATCCACGTGGTTTGCAGTCCGAACGGCGACGTCATCACGGTCTATCGCAGCCGCTCCCTGAATGGCCTTCACGCGGCGCTGCGCGAGCGGTGACCGCGCTCAATACGCATACTCGCTGACGATGCGCCGTGCCTGAGCCCGCGGCGACAGCCCTTCTTCGAGCAGCCACCGCAACGCCTGGGGCCTCGCGTCGCGCAGTGCGCGCAGGGTCTCGATCAGTTCCACATCTGCGGCGCCGGCCATGAGCTGCACTTCGAGGTCGACGAGGCGCACTCTCGGTTCCGACTCCCGCGTTGGCAACGCCTCGCGCACCGACCGTGCCTCGTCGTATCGACCTGCCTGCCAGAGCGTGCGATGCCACGTCCGAGCACGGGTCAGGAACTCTCGCGGGTCGAGACGATCCCACTGCGCCGCGCCGGGTCCGATCACGGAGGCGATCTCATCCAGCGTTCGTCCATGCGCGCTCATGAACTGACCGAGGGCCATGCGTATGTACGCCGCGTTTCGACCGTCTCGCGCGGGAATCGCGTCGAGGATCCAGTGCGCGGCTTCCTCGGCGGTGCGAGGGTCTGCGTCGCCAACCAGGTTCGCGGTGCGCAACCACTCGCACACGGCATACGAAGCCCTCGCCGGGTCGCTGCGACGCCGCCAGTGTGCCGCAACCTCGGCGCCCAGCTCTGAAGCCTCGACGTATCTCCGCGTGATCGCGTACGACCGCTGCACCGCCCCGAGCACAATGAGCATCGGCGCGAGGCGCTGGCGGCCAACCCATGTCCGTGCACGTTCGCGAAGGGTGTCGGCATCGTCGTGTCCCGCATCTGCGGCGGCCTGTACGACGTGGGCCATCAACTGCCAGTCGTCTTCGATGAGGTCGTCGCGATGTGCGTCTTGCGCGAAGGGCCACGGCAGGGGAGCGTGCTCACCGATGTGACGCCGGGCGATGGCAACCGTGGTCGCCGTCATCGCGCAAAGCCTCGCGTCGGTGGGCCGGGCCTTGGCGATGCTCTCGGCGCCAATCGCCACGGCGGACCACGAAGTCGTGGGGTGCCCGCTCCGAGCGAGATCGAAGAGTGCTTGAGAGGCCTGTGCGAGCCGCGTGCCGCCTGACTCGGAGGTCCAACTGGGCGGCAAACCGCCGGGGAGCAGATCTCGGGCGAGTGCGTCCAGTACCTCGCAGAGATGCTCGTGACCCACGACGAAAATGCGCGGCGCCAACTCTGAACAGAGGCGTGTCGCTTCCTTCATCTGCGAACCGGCGACGACGACACGCGTCACTCCGAGCGCCGACGATGCGACGAGTGCGAGCTTCCCTCGTAGTCCGTCGACGCCGGCGAGGCGGCCGTCGTCGCCCACCGCGGCCAGTGCCACGAGCGTCGACGGAATGGGGCACTGCCAGAACTGCGACGCAAGACCCAACGCGAGCGCAAGCCCGAAGGAGTCCCCCTCCAGCACGGCGTCTGCTCCGCATCCGTGTTGGAAGATCGGTGTGACGCGGTGCGCTTCGACGGAGACTCCTGCCGGTGAGATGAACTGAACGCGAATCGCGGCGCCAACGATGGACCGCAATCGCGGTAGCGCCGCTGAAACGGTCGGCGACAAGGGACGATGCGCTCCCTCGGAGGCAATCGCGGCAGACCAGCGCCAGAGTCCCGCCCGATCGCCACGCTTCGAGACGGACACCAACAGCACGTCGCCGATGTCGGGCAGTGAGGGCTGTGCGATCCCACGGTCACGAACGAAGGTGGCGAGATCGGAGTCAGCCGGCCAGCACCATGCATGCCCAAGTGCGTGTCGATGCTCGGAGAAGATCCTGCCGCACTCGACCGCGTGCCGAAGCGAGCCCGCGGGGGTCATGGGAGGGCCAGCGTTCCCCACCAGTGATCCTGCTCCTGCCAGCCCACGGCGGCGATCCGTGGATCGTCGGAGAGTCCCGGGACCATCGCCCACATCGAATGGTGCAAGGCCGTCGCCCGGTCGAGCGCCACGAGCGCCGTATCGAGGTCGGTCGACTGCCGTGTGGTTCGGGCAAGCATCGCGACGGATGCGAGGTCGTCTCGACGATGGAGCCAGGTCAAAGCGGAATCGTGCGCTTCGCTGGTGTCCGCGGCGAGACGTTCGGACAGCGACGGGAGCTGCTCGGCAAGCGCGGCGGATTCGGCCACGGCGTCGCGAAGCACCTTCGCCCGCTGCGCGTCGGACAAGGCACGGAACCACGCGACCGCGCGCGACCGAGTGGTGCGGCGCCACATGTCGGTGATTGCTTCGGCGGCGGAACGATCCTCTGTGGGGGCGAGCGTCCACAAGCGTGCGATCAGTCCAGCCGAAGCAACCCGCGAGAGGGCGTGAGGACCGCAGGCGAGTTGCGTGGCAGATTCGACCAGCCAGGTCGGCACGGGAAGCTCACCCACGATGGCGTCGATGGGGGGCGGTGACATCGCAGTCTCCGTACGCTGGTACGCACGCACTTCCGTGGGCGTGAAGAGCAACACCCGCTCCGGAGCCCCCGCGAAGATCGCTGCGGCGCCGTCGGTGCCCGGGCGGATCAGCACCTCATCGTCGGCAACACGCACCGACTCGCCGACGAAGCGCACACCGGCGAGGTCTCCACGCACGGAGACCATCTCGGGATGCGTGGCCCAGCGCACAATGTCGATGCTGGCGGGAATGCCCTGTGTGACCGCAGGATCGACGGGCGTGCGTGAAGGATCGAGCCTGAATCGCACGAGGAGGCTGTCGACGGTTTCGCCTCCCGTGGCGAGTCCATGGGCAACTGGAATGTCGGGCGTGGCGTCAAGGGCAACGAGTGTCAGGCCGCCATCGTCCCCAAGACCGAGGGCATCGCGGAGCGCGAGCGGGATGGAGTCTGAAACGGTTCGTGTCATGGTCGGCCCTTCTTCCGCGGCGGAATCTGGGGTGGGTCTCCAGGGGATATGCCTTTCGCCGGGCGCCTCTGACACCGAAGAAGCACTTTGCTGACGAGATCGTTCACCAGTGCGTGCTGCTCTGCGTTGACCTCGCCGCGGGCGTGAAGGTCGTTCGCGGTGTCGACGAGGTATCCGCGCAGTCGTTTGTGAGCCTGGAAGGCAGTATCGACCGCACGTTGGATCTCGTCGGGCGGGTCGTCACAGGTCAGGTCGGCATCGCGCAACACGCGGGTCTTGAAGTCGGCGCCGTCGAACACCACGTCACGAAGCTGCGACCACGCACGCAGCGTGCCTTCTCGGTATCGCTCGGGGCGGGCCTCCAACATTGCGCCGACCACCTTCTCGAGCAGTTCGAGGGCGGCCTCGATCGACCGCCGGTTCAATTCGTCACTGCGCGTTTCGTCGCGGTCGGGAGCGCGAAGGGCGCTGATGTCTTCGGGTTGGACAGTCCGATCGGTCTTCCGTGCCCGGTGCTCCTGGATCCAGCAATGCGCCAGCATCGTACTCAGGTAGGCCACGGACGCCGCGTCGGTGCTGTCCGCCACGGACATCGGGCCGTCCTGACTGGCATCGAGCACCTTCATCATCACCGAGGAGACGACGTCTTGGCGCTCATGCGGCGGAATGCGGAATCGCTGCATGTTGCGGGCGAGCAGCGAGGTCTGGGCGAGCCTGTCGAGCAGCGCAAGCAAGTCACGGGCGGCTTCATCGCGCTCGGGCCCGGCCGCGGCGAGCGAACGGAGGATCGCAGCAGCGGGAGAGCGGTGGGGTGGGCTATCCGAGGTCACGGTGGCTACGGGACAAGACGCTATCGGATGAAGGGGGGAGTGCCAATGTGGAAGGGAGGGACGGGATGCTCCGCCGGGCGGTTGGACGTGTGGCATCGCAGGCACGAGACCGATGAACTGTCAGCGAGCCCCGCCGAAGCGCGTCCATCAAGCGAGGAGCGAGCATGGAGAATCCAACGACTTGCACGGGAACCCCCAACAAGCCCGAGTGTCAGCGCACGCCCACGCATTTCTTTCGCTTTGTCACGGGAGTCTACGGCTTCTGCGAGCGGTGCTATCCCGAGGCCGAGCGCGACTGCAAGCGAAAGACGGGGATGCGCATGGAAGAGGCGTCTGCGTTCGCCCGCCGACGGGTGTCGTAGAGGAACGCGACGCGAGGTCCCACGTGCGGTCCATCGGCTGGTGAGCTCGGTTTCATTGTGCATCACCTCTTCATGTGCCAGGAATTCTGCGGGTCGCGTCGTCGCGACGAGCCTCTCGCGGGCGTGGGACGGAGTGGCGGTGTGCGATCGCGGCGCGGACGGCGTCGGTTTCGAGGTCGGCGCGTCGGATCTGCCAGGGTGCGTCGGGCACGACCTGCTTGGCGGGCAGCACGCCACGCAGGATCAACACACGGATGAAGTACGGGCTCACGCCAGCGTGGGTCGCGGCATCGCGCATTGTCACCCAGTCGCACGGATCCTCCGCCGTTGGATACGCGGCGATGCCCGCCGTGCAGCGGCCTGATTCGACGAGCTGCTTCGTCCAGGTTTGGGCTTGCTCTGTACGCAGTCCAAGGCGGTTGAGAGTCGCTGCAATGTGCTCGTCACTCCACGTCCCCGCCATCTCGCGGATCAGTTGATCCGCGGCGGTGGGCGCGCGCCTCGAATGCTCGCCGCTCATGGGCTTTGGGGCGCGCAGTTCCGAGTGTTGTCCGCCCTTCCAGTGGATCACGAGTACGATCTCGCGCTTCGACGCGTCGACATCGACGAGGATCTCCTCGACGAGCGTACGCAGCAGACGCTGCTTGATGTCCATCGACGTCGTGGTGGCGTTCCACACGGCGGGCAGATCGCGCGCGAGACGTTCGAGCGGCGCCACGTCAGGCGCGACCTTTGGCGTCTGTGCGAAGGCGGCGAGACGACTCTCGCACTCGTTCAAGCGCGCGATCGCCACGTTCCATCGTGCTTCGAGTTCGGAGGCCACGAGTCGGTTTCCGGGATCCACGGCTTCGTAGCGGCGCGCGGCGAGTTGCACGTCATAGCGTGCCTGCTCGCACTCCAACTGCAACGCACGCACGCGCTCCTGATCACGCTCCTCGATCTGGCGTAGAGCCGTCACCGTGGCCTCGATCGCAAGTGGCTCCACCACGCGCAACAGCTCGTTCGCGATGACTTCGTCAGGACGTCGTGCACTGAAGTGAATGCAGGGTCGCAAACCGTGCGTCGTTTGACCCGTTCGACAGACGTAGCGAGCCAGTCGTTCACGGCATCCAGTATACGTGACGTTGAGCATCCGTCCGCAGCGTGCGCATCGGAGCAGACCCGTGAGAAGTGCACGCCCACCCCGCGCAGACTTTGGGCCTCCAGACGCACAACGGAAGGCGTTGCGGCGAAGTCGCTCCTGGTTGCGCTCGAAGGCCGCCCAGTCCAGATACGCCGCGTGGTGATCGCGAAGCAGCACGGACCACTTCTCCATCGGGCGCGAATGGCCGTGGGACTTCGCGAGGCGACCTCCAGCGAGCTTCGTCCGGCTGTCGGACTTCCCATACGCGTATGCGCCAGCGTAGAACGGATTCTGGAGGACTGCGAGGACACTTCGATACACTGGGAGTGTCCACTGGAAAGGGGTCGCATGCTTGCCGTCGGCAGGACGCGGGACGAGCAACTCCTGCGCGCGCATGTAGAGCAGTACCTTGCGTGCGCTCTCGAAGCGGTCGAAGAGCGAGAGGATGGTCCGAATCGCTTCTTGCACGCGGAGATCGGGATCCATCTCCAGTCCGTGCTCACGCGTCCATCGGTAGCCCACGGGCACCGCCACACGCAGCTCGCCGCGAGCCGCTTTCGCACGTGCTCCGTCGACGAGACGACGGCGCAGCAGGGTGAGCTCGAATTCACTCATGGTCCCCTTCAGGCCCAACAACAACCGATCGTTCGGCACCGAAGGATCGTACGCACCATCGCTGTCGATCACGCGGGCACCGACGAGTCCACAGAGTTCCAACAGGTGATGCCAGTCGCGTCCATTGCGCGCCAGGCGTGACGCCTCCAGACAGAACACTGCGCCGACGACGCCCTGACAGAGTTGCGCGACCAGGGACTCGAAGCCTGGGCGACTCACGGTACCGCTGGCCGAACGCCCGAGGTCCTCGTCGATCGTCACGATGTCGCGAAAGCCGAAGGCCCGCGCCACATCGACCAGTGCGTACTGACTGCGCTGGCTTTCGAGGTTGTCCGTCACCTGTCCGGTCGTCGACTGCCGCACGTAGACGATCGCACGGCGCTCGATCACACTCGGCGGAAGGTCAGGCGTCTTCATCGCGTGCGACCTCCGGTGCCTCGGACTTCGGCGCGGACGCCTGCGCGGCGACCAAGAGCTGCGCGAGCAACTCCACGATCACCTTGCAATTCACGCCCAATGGCAGCGTGATCGTGGCTCGCTCCAGTAGTAGCGGTAACTGTCGTCGATCGTTCCGACTCATCGTGCTCCATCCCTTCCTGCGCCCCGGGGGCATGGACCTTACGATCCCATGTGAGCACGTCGAGTTGACGACGGAGGTTGAGCAACGCTTCGAGCGCGACACGGGGAGCACCCAACGACAGCGTTGCGCACGCCTCGCGATCGGTCATCCACGCCGGGATGATCGCGCAGGTTCCGTCGGGCAGCGTGCAGCCGAACACGACCTCGCCACGTCGTGCCTCCCGGTACTGGAGCGTGAGTCGCTGCCCGAAGTGCGCGTGCCAGCGGTAGTGGATTTCGACGGTCTGCCCGACGCGGGCAGAATGGAACGGGACTTGTAGATCCACGGAATCCCCACTTTCGCGGCGGGGCGTGCGATTGCATGGACTGCCGCTGCACTCGCCCGCGAACCATTCTACCCTCTGCCCGCCATGGCGAAGATCGGTCGAAACGACTCCTGCCCCTGCGGCAGCGGTAGGAAGTTCAAGCGCTGCTGCGACGGCAAGCTGGCCGACACCCGATACACCCGTGAAGACCGCGCCGCAGCCATCGAAGCGCTGACGAACTACACGATGAAGGCGCTCGTCGACGAAGACGACGCGGCCTACATGGAGATCCACGACAGCGCCCTGGAGCATTGGGATGAGGTCGCGAAGGAGTGGGATCAGATCAGCGACGCGTATGTCGACGCCTGGTTCTGGTTCGATCGCCCACTCGACGACGGACGGTCTCCGGCCGAGCGCTTTCTGGCGGTCGATCCGGGCCTTCCGCCAGGCCAGCAGCGGTACCTTCGCCAGGCGATCACGTCGTGCGTACGACTCTACGAGGTGGTGGACACCCTCCCGGGAACCTCCGTTACGCTCCGCGAGATCATCGGGGGCCGGTTGCTCACGGTGAACGAACGTACCGCGTCGCGCACGCTGACCCGCGACGACCTCTTTGCCGCACGTGTCGTGCAAGCAGGGGCTTCGGGCGGACCGGAAATGGACATGGGTGTCCTTCTCTTCTCTTCCTTCGCTCGCGCCCCCTTGGTTGCCGAGGTGCGAGCCGTCTGGGAGGAGTTCTGTAAAGGGCGGCTTCCCGACTCCGACGTCGACTTCTGGAAGATCGCGGCATCCCTGATCCATCGGATGTGGGTGTCGTTCCTTCTGGACCCGCCCATTCCGCAGATGGCCAACACCGACGGCGATCCGGTGCTGGTCACACGGGTGCACTATCTCGTTGGCAATGCGGCGCGCGCGACCGCCGCCCTCGACGCGCTCCCACGGGTCGACCGCTCGCTCGACCGCCTGGATTGCTGGATCTGGTCTGGTGAGAACCCCGAGGGAAAGTCCGTGATCCTCGGAACGCTCACCCTGAGTGACGCCACGCTCATTCTGGAAACCAACTCCGCGAATCGAGCGACTCGGGGCCAGGCACTGATCGAAGGGCCGTGCGGAGACTCGATCGAGTACCGCACGACCGAGCACGAAGACCCTACGAAGGCCCTCAAGGACGCCATGCGCACGGGAGGACGCGGGCACACTCGACGGAACGACGAGGAAGAAGTCCCGAGAGAGATCCAAGAGGATCTCGTGCTCGACATGCTCGGCAAGCACTACCGCACGTGGCCAGATATTGGCGTCCCTGCACTCGGAGGCAAGACGCCGCGTGAGGGAGCCCGCGATCCAGCCCTGCGATCCGCGACCGAGGACCTGATCCGAGGGCTCGAAGGCATGTACCACCGCGCACTTCAGACCGGCGAGCCTGCGTACGATCCGTCGTGGATGTGGGAGGAACTGGGCCTCGTCGACGCTACCGCTCCGTTGCGTCCGCCTCCTCTGCACCACGAACGGATGGAGCGTTTCATTCCCGGTTTCGCAGCGTGCACGCGCGGGCTTGCAGCGAGGTTACGCGGACCCACGGGAAGCGTTTCCGGCGTCTTCGAACCGGATCAACTCGAACAGGATCTCGAGCTTCGCCGCTTCGAGCGCGCAGCCCATGAAGCATCGCCGTCGGCGTCGCCTGCCGAACTCGCGGCGAGGGGCCCCGAGCTTCTTCGTCGCCATCTTGCCGCCGCGATCAACTTCGAGGTGCACCGTCGCAAGATTTTCTGGGTCGACGCCTCGTTGGCATTTCAGTTGTGCCACACCGAGTTCGACATTGTAGGGCGCGAGCTTCGACTGCCTTTCGACAGCTTCGTGCTGGTGTTCACGGATCGCCAGGTTCTCTCGTTTGCGGCGCGCATGCTCGCCCGTGACCCTGCGTGCCCAGTGCGTGGTGCCTACCTCCGTGTGGCGACGGTCTACGTCTCGGAGGCGAACGCCCTGCCCACACGATCATTGCGTCTCTTGTTCGCGTTCGACGCGGGCGGAGCTGATCCGCCGTACCTCTTCGAGCATCACGTGCCGCTCGCGGACGAAGCCCGCGTGGAACTGCCAACGTCTGGTGCCGAGACCCAGGTCATCTTGGACGGCGAGACGGTCAAAGCTCCGCTACGCCCCTTCCCAGCACTCGTGCAGGTGGCGATCAACGCGGTGCTGTACGCCACGAGTGCGGGCGTCGATGCGCAGACAGTGCCCGCGAACTCCCAGGAACGACACGAGCCGCGCGACTCAGCGCCGACCGTGACATCCGAAGAGGTCTACCACCTGCCGGGCACCATCTCGATCTCCCGGCTGCGTCCGCTCCAAGAGCTTGACCGCCTGCCGTCGGGCCGCCAACTCATCAGCCGCTTCATGGTGCGCGGCCACTGGCGCCGGGCGCCCGCAGGATGGACCGATCGCCGAATGCGCTGGATCGAACCGTACTGGAAGGGTCCCGAGCTCGCTGCGGTCGTCGAACGGGCGTACCGACTGAAGCCCTGACGCCTCCTACATTCAGAAGGCCTCGTCGAGCTCCTCTTCGGAGAAGGTCAGCGGCGCAAACGAAGGCGTGCCAACGATCTCTAGCGCTCCCGACTCCACTGCGCGATCGAGAAGTGCTGAGTAGTTGTCCCGCCCCACGAGATCCAATCGATCGCGGGCGCGGGTGCAGGTGGTGTAGAGCGCGGAGCGGCCTGCGTCGGTGGTCGGGTAGTTGGCCTCGCTCGGCCCGACGACGATCACGGCGTCAAACTCGAGCCCCTTCACCTGGCGATAATTCGTCACGGTCACACCACGGCCGAACACGAATTGGTCGTTGTGCCCGAGGCGCACCTCAGTGACGCCCTCGAGCACGGTCTTCAAGCGATCCGCCGGTGCTGCCGCCTCGTCGCGGTGTGCGCAAACGACGCACACATGTGCCGCTTCGTCGCGTTCGACGAGGTCGTCGATCAGCAGAAGAATGCGCTGGAAGACCGCCTCGTCCGAGGTCTCGTGAAAGTACTGGGGACGTCGACCCGCACGAGCCCCCACGGTCGGGTCACCACCGATGATGGCGTCGGCGACGTCCATGATCGGCTGCGTAGACCGATGCGCGACTTCGAGGTGTGCCACCGCGCTTCCGTCCACGCCGAGCTCAGCGGCCAACGCGTTCCACCCCATGAAGTCTGCCGTCGGAACGATCTTCTGGTTCACGTCGCCGACGATCGTGACCGAACGTCGGTGGCGGGCGGCGCCGATCATCACGCGGAGGTCCACGGCGCCGAAGTCCTGGGCCTCGTCGATCACGACATGGTCGTAGAGCGCCACGCGTTCTTCGTTGTCCTTCGCCGGGAAGCCTCCGTTCTTTCGCTGGATGAGGTGAAGTAGAAGAGCGAGATCTTCCCACGCAACGTAGGGACCCGGCCGCCGATCCGTTCCCTCTCGCCCCTGCAGCGCCTGCTGATAGCTGGCGAGGGTTGCAAGGTCTGACACCGAAACGTCGGGAAGATGTTCGGCAAGCTGGGTGCTGTCGCGAAGAAACTTGTACAGATCTTCCTTGTATTTGCGAATCCGATTGAGGGCCTGTGCGACGACTTCGTGGATCAACGTCCAGCGCTCGGTTTCGCGACCACGCGCCCCGTTGAGCGCGGTCTTTGCGGCACTCTGGGCCGTACGAAGCCGGGCGACAACTGGCCCGCTCTGCATCTTGAAGCGGTCCACAAGGGCTGCCTCGCCGAGCGGTTGGAGTCTTCCGGCCAGCGACTGGAGCAACGCTCGTTCCTGCTGCGCGACGAAGGCATCAAGAGCCTGCAGTGTTCCCAGCCGCTTCTTGATCGCCACGGACACATCATGCCCGGGGATGTTGCCTCCCGACGCCGGATCAAGCTTGCCGTTGTAGGCATCGCGCACACGGCCCAGCGCCCACCCATGAAAGGTGTCCACGACGACGCCTTCCATCCCGAGGTCGCGGAGCGATGCGCTCACGAACTTGCTCAGGGCCTTGTTGAACATCACGACCAGCACCCTGTCGCGTGCAATCGGCGGCGGCGCAGAAGGGTCGTCGGATGCGTAGGTCAGCCAGGCAACACGGTGCAGTGCGACGGAGGTCTTGCCGGAACCCGCGCGCCCCTGAATGATCACCGGACGCGTTCGCGTCTGAGCAATCAGTCGATACTGTTCGGGCGTGAGCAGCGCCGCAAGACCAGGCAGCCCCTGGAGCGTCGAGGGTGGGCGCAGCGGGCCGGCGAGTTCGAACCCCGTGGCGGCCGCGACGACGGTATGATGTCCGTCACCGTCGACCACGATGACCCGGGTGAGCCGTTCGTGATCGGCAAACACCGCGGCCTTCCGGTCGAGACGTCCCTCGACGAGGACGGTGTTCTCGGTGGCGTCGATCTCGTAGTCCGCACCGGGGTCGATCGTGTAATAGGGCTTGGCGATGGGGGAGCGCCAGTCCACGATCCGATAGTCACCGTGGCGGAGTTCTCCGAGGTGGTAGCGCACGGTTCGCCCACGCACGGCAGCGTCGTAGGTGGCGAACCACGGCGCGTCGACCCGAAGGTCCTGACGCTGCCACGCATACTCTTCTTGCAGCTCGCCCGCCAACGCGACCGGTTCCACCATGGACAGGGAGGATCGATGACCGGGCCTCAGAGGGCAAGCGCCTTGGCAAGGGCGCGACGCGATCGTCGTTGAGCTTCCCGCGCCGGACGTGCACGATCCGAAGGCGCGCGCCGGAAGGCGGCGTATTCGAGGGGACAGAGGATGACGGATCCACAAAGGGAATCGTGCGGCGACGGGGCGGAATCACGATGAGCGCGACGCTGCCCGTACCAACCTCTCCCGTTCTCGACGCCATCGCGTCGGCGCTCCGCGTGCACGCGCCCGCGCCAGTCATCGTTCTCACGCCAACGCTCTCGATGGCGCGGTGGCTCCGACGTCACATGGTAGCTCGCGGCGTGACGCTCGGCCTGCACGCGGCTTCGCTGGACGCGTGGCTCATGGAGTCCGCAGTGCTCCTTGCGGGGGCGCCGCTTCCGCCCGGTGTTCTGCTTCCGATCGTTCAGAGTGCGCTGGGCCGGCGTTTCGTGAAGGTGCGCGAACAGGCTTCGTATCAGCAGGCCGTGCTGCAGCTCTTCGTGGATCTCGCGTTCGCCGAGACCGCTCCAGACGGCCATGTACCGGCGATGTCTCGGAGCGCGATTCGGATCTGATCGCTGCGTACCAGCAGTTCTGCCTCGAGGTGAAGACCCGGCATTCCGTCGGTTGGTGGAGCGGCAGCGCGGCACGACTGGTGTTGTCGAGGCGTGAAGAGGTTCCGGCGCTTCGAAGCTCGCGAGCCCGGTTCGCGGTCGGCTTCGAGACACTCCTACCGTGGCAACGAACGCTCGCCGAGGCGCTTGATTTCCAGGTCCTTCCGATGTCGGCTCCGAGAGCGCCGCGTTGTCTGCAACAGCTTCGATGCGACGGTCCGGAGGTCGAGATCGCGGCAGTGGCCCGCGAACTCCGCAAGCGGCGATGCCCGACCACCGTCGTCGTTCCAGCGACAGCGGTCAGCCGCTGGGTCGATCGCCTCCGGCACCGTGACATTCCCCTCCGAGGCTGGATCTCGCGCCCAGCGGCGACGACGCCCGCTGGACGGGTGGTTGTTTCGATCGTTGCTGTTGTGAGGGACGGGCGGGCATCGCTACCGACGCTGCGAGACATTCTCTTCGGAGCGGCGCTCCGGCCCTGGGTAGAGCGCGCCGAGGTCGGCGGCGACGAGACGCTCGATGCCATCGAGGAAGGGCGAGGAGCGACCGCTAGGTACGGGTCGGTTCTTTCCCTCTTCGATCAACTTCGACGCCAATCCGGGACTCTTGCGGAGTGGAAGAAACGTGTGGAACACGTAGCGGCGCGGCGGGTCCTCGAGATCGAGAGGAAGGCGAGCGCCGACGACGACAATGGTGCCTACCGCGCGGATCGCGTGAACCGCGTGAATGCTGACGCCAAAGCGCTTGTCGACCGACTCGAGCGGCTCGCTTCACTGAAGACTGGTGCGGACCTCAGCAGTCTTCTCGCAGACTGGCGATACCGCCAGACCGCCCTCGGGCGTGGTTCGGGCACTGCGGAAGCAAGCGCTGCGCTCACGGCACTGCTCGTAATTCGTGAACACGCGGCGGACGCATTGCCGTCGCTCCACGATCGGCTCGTCTCTGCGCTTCGAGAGGCGGCTGCGGGCGAATGGATTGACGAGACATCATCGACGGGTCCGGTGGTCGAGATCATTCCTTATGATGGCGTGCTCGAACCGACGTCGAATCGAATCATCCTCACGGGGCTTGATGCCGAGCCCATGCCTCCGCCGCGGAGTGCCCTACTCTGCGAGCCTACCGTGGCCGGTCTTGGACTCCCCACTGCCACTGAGGGGTATCGCGAACAGCTCCGGCGACTCGACCGCCTGGCCGAGCATCCGGATTGCCTGCTCTCATGGCGCGCTCGTGATGGCGTCGGCGCGGTGCTTTCTCCTGGACCGTGGGTCGCGACGCGCGTCACCAGCGACGACGTGCACGGTGTTGGACTCATTGAGCTGGCGAGTCCTGAGTCAGACAGCATCCGATGCGATCTAGAGCGTGATGTCGTCGCGCCATCGAGTCCACAACTGCGCGCGGCCATCGACGCGATCGCCTCGCACGGCGCGGACGCGATTGGCCCCCACACGGGGGCGCTCGGCGTCAGCGTTGCGCCACGGGAGTATTCCGTGAGCGCGCTGCAATCGTTCGCAAAGTTTCCGTATCAGTACTTCATCGAGCGGGTACTCGGGGTTGGCGAGGACGAAGCGTCGTCCGACGATCTCGACGCGATGGAGGCTGGGGTGGTGGTACACGCTGCGCTCGAACGGGCTTTGCGTGCATTGCTCCGCGCAGGCCCAGTTGACCTGAAGGCGAGCGCCGACGAAATAGGAGTCGCGATCCAGACCGAAGTCGCGAAGGGCGTACGTGAAGCGGCGGAGCACAGTCTCGCCGCGCCCGTGTGGGAGGGCATCATCGCCCGATGGCAGGAGGAACTCGCACAATGGTGGAAAGACCGGCGGAAACAACTTGAAGGAACCCGCGTTCACGCAGTCGAACTCGGATTCGGGGGTCGCCATGGAACAGTTGAAGTTCCGCTGGGGGATGGCACTTGCGTGAAGCTCAAGGGGAGCATCGACCGCGTGGATATCGACGGCTCCGGGCAAGTCGTCGTCGTGGACTACAAGACCGGCGCGTTGATGTCCGAACGGACGCTCAGAAAGGACATCGCTTGCGGCGCCCATCTGCAGCTTCCGATCTACGCCCTCGTGGTGCGATTGCTCGCAACGACACACCCGGGACTCGGGCTTGCTGGCGGCGCGCCGTTCAGCATCCGTCTTGAGTTCCTGAAACGGAAGAGCGACGCCAACCGCACGACCGCGGCACCCCAGGTCGCGCTCGGACCTCTGACCGAACCAGAGGGCGTGATCGACCCGGGTGCCCAGGCGGCAGAATTCGCACGGATGTTTGTGTCCTCGATCGAGGATGGACATTTTCCGCTCGCGCGACGGTTGCCACAGGCGAGCAACCGAACCGATCGTTTCGACGAAGTCGTCCGGATGGCGCAGGACGCCTCCAGTGAACGCCTCGCGCGGTTGCCGATCGCTCTTGCGACATCGGAGGACGAGCAATGAGCGAGAACGTGGATCTCTACGATCGCAGCCGCTCCGTTGTGGTCGAAGCCGCCGCGGGCGCAGGAAAGACATACCGTCTCGTGCGAAGGTATCTCGCGGCTGTTGTGCTTGACGGCGAACTTGCCGACCTCGAGAGTCGCATCCAGCGGGTCGCGGCGGTCACGTTCACGCGCGCCGCCGCAGGGGAGATGCGCGGGCGCGTGCTTCGCGAAATCGTCCGTCCGCTCTCGGATGTTGCCGCCGATGATCCAATCGTGCGCGCATGCCTTGAGAAGCTCGGAATCGACGGGCGCAAGCTGCTGGAGCGGGCCCTCGCGGGAGCGCCCATCGACACGCTGCATGGCCTGTGCGGCCGGCTGCTCCGCGAGTTTCCTGAACGCAGCGGCGTGGTGCCCGACGCACGCGTGATCGAGCCCGAGGATGACGGAATCCGGTGCGAACAGTTCATTGCGCACTTTCTCGATCCAGTGCTCGACGATTCAAACCATGTGCTCCATGCAGACGTCCGCGATCTGCTGAGGGAGCGATCGCAGACTGCGGTGCGGGAAGAACTGCTGGCAATCGTAGGCGCACTCCGCGAAATCCCGCCTGAATGGGCGGATCCGCGTCTGGTGAGTGACGTCCGAGGTGCATTCGGGAGCGGAATCAGGCGCGACGTGTTGCAGGCATTGAAGCCGGCGGCCGAAGCCGCGGCTGAGGCCCTAGAGCGATACGCACAGAATAGGAGGACGATTCCGCAGGTCTATGCTGCAAGCAAGGCAGCTACCATCCGGCGACTCGCGGACCCTTCGATTGGTGCGGACCTTGATCCTGACCTCGCCCAGGTGATCGACGACGTTCTCACGTACGGTGGTATCCAGGCGGGACGGGGGGACGAGGCGCGCAGTGCAATCAACGCGTTCAATGAGGCTCGCGAGACCGCGCGCCGTGTTCGCGGAACCATCGTGAAGATGAACACGGTTCCTGATTCCGGCCACGCCGATCGCATCGCGCGATTGGTGCGGGTCGGCCGGGCGGCGCGGGACGAATACCGGAGGGAACTGGAGAGAAAGGGCCTCCTCCGCTACGACGATCTGGAGCGTCGAGCGCTCGAATTACTTCGAGACGCCGGAGACGTGCTCCGGGGGCGATTCACGCACCTGCTCGTGGACGAGTTCCAAGACACGAACCAAGTCCAGGTGCGGATCCTCGAAGGTCTTTGCGGCGCCTGCGGAGGGGTCAAGACGTTCTACGTCGGCGACCCGAAGCAGTCAATCTACCGCTTTCGCGGTGCAGAAGTCGATGTTTTCGAGCAGCAGGTGAAGCGGGCGAAAGACGCAGGCGAACTCGTCGGGCTCGCCGAGAGCCGCCGTCCATCGCCCGCGCTGAACGCGTTCTTCAACGCATTCTTCCCCAGGATCCTGGGTGAGACGTCGGACTTCGGGCCCCTCAACGGCGCTTCGCCGATCCCTTCGGTGATCGCGATCCCTGATCGCGCCAAGGTTCCCTGGCCCGACGGCGGCGTCACGGGAACCCGACTCAGGGCGGACATTAAGGATCCCGCGAGCCCGAAGCCAGTGCACCTTCTCCTCCGGGAGAAGGGTGGCACGCACGCGGGGACCGAGGTTGTCGCGGAGGCGCCTGACGGCGACACGGACGGGGAAGCAGGAGGTGGTGAACAGTCGCGTCTTGCGAGGTACCTCCGACAGCTTCTCGACGAGTCCAAGCTTCAAGAGAATGGAATGGAGGCACCGCGCGACCTCAGGCCTCGCGACATCCTGATCCTCGTGCCGAAGTGGTCGGTCGCAGACAAGTTCCGGTCCGAGCTTGAAGCGGTTGGGATCGCTGCACAGATTGCTGGCGGGCGGGGCTTGCGTTCGCTTCCTGAGGTTCACGATCTCGTCAACGTCATCCAGTACCTGGCGAACTGGCGCGATGACCTGGCCACCGTGGGAGTTCTTCGTGGGCCGATGTTCGCCGTGAGCGATCTTGGGCTGTACGTGCTGGCTCGTTGGCCAGGTGTCATGCGAGTGACGTCCCAGGGTGAAGAACCCTTCGAGAATGAAGCCGTGGTCGGACCGTTGGTATTTCCACGGTCGATGCATGAGGTCTTGCGATACGGTCGTCTTGACCCGGGAGCGGCGGTCGATGCGCTTGTCCAGTCCGGGATGCTCGCGGAGTCGGATCGCCCTGACCGTCTCACCCGACTCTCGTCCGACGCCGCTGCCATCGCCAACGGGTGCGAGCGTCTTGCCGCGATCATGGCGGATGCGGGCGTTCGACCTACGGCGGACCTCCTTGCAGACGCAATCGCAGGGTTTCGCCTCGAAGCCCACTGGCTTCGCTCGAGAGACTCGGAGCGCGCGATCGCCAATGCGTGGAAGTTCGTTGAGATCGTTCGGCGCGTGGAGACGGATGGACCCGATCCCCGTCGGGTGGTCGCATGGCTCGACACGGATGCAGATCCGTCGCCCGAAGGGTTGATCGACGCGGATCTCGATGCCGTCACGATCACCACCGCGCATGGGTTCAAGGGCCAGGAGCGTCCCGTCGTCGTGCTCGCAGGGCTAGGACTCAAGGTCGGAGGGCACGAGGGCGCATCGTTCGGCGATGGCGCGGCACCCGGACTCGCGGACCCGGCGAACCGATCACAAGTTCCGCGCATGCAGATCGCGCTCGGTGGGTTTGCCGCCGAGTCGGATGGTCTGAACGAAGGGTTCAAGGCTCTTGATGCGCCGGGCGTTGTCGCTGAGGAGAAGCGACTCCTGTACGTTGGAATGACCCGCGCGCGAGACCGGCTCGTGCTCTCGGGTGAGCTACCACCCCGTACGGGTCGGTTGGGTGCCAGCGAGAAACGTCTTGCAAAGGAATGGCTGGAAGGTCTCAACAAGAATGAGGTCGAAGGCCACCCCAAGCCGCTCTTCATGTTGGACGACCGCACATCGCTGATCGTCGGGGGCCTCGGTCTCGAGTGCAAGGACGGTGTCTTCAGGCTTCCCGAATCATCACGTTGGAGCAAGTGGGTTGACGTGATCGAGGACGCTGCACTGTTGAAGGCGACGCCCGAAAGGCCGGCGGCCGCAATCGAGGTGTCGGTCGACGAGCAAGCGCTTGCCTGGCGACCCACCGGAAGGCTCAAGGCGTTGAAGCCCAGCACTGCCAAGGGGAACAAGGACTCGCCCTCCCTGAGCGTGTGGCCGTCGACGAGCGCATGTGCGGTGCCGCTGCCCGAAGGGGCTGACGCGCGTGAGCGAGGAACGCTCTTCCATGCGGCGATGGAGCAGTGGGGATTCATTGGAGACGTTCCGGACCTGGCGCGGTGTGCGGAATTCGCGGAGCGTGCTTTTCCGGGTGAAGGGCATCAACATGCGAATTGGCTATCCGCGTGCGTGCGACGAATGGAGGAGAGCGCCTACTCGGCCGAACTGCGCGCCGCGGCCAAACGCGGAGAGCTGTTTCACGAGGTCCCGATTGATGCCGTGTTGGACGACACGCATCGGGTTACAGGGCGCATCGACCTGCTCTACCGCGACGAGAACGGGCGCTGGTGTGTGGTCGATTACAAGCTGACCAGGAAGGGCACCGACGCAAAGGATCTCGACGAATTGGCGCGGGAGTACGGGGGGCAGCTCGATCTTTACCGGCGCATCGTCGAATCGTGGAACGGTGGGCCGATGGGAAGGCTTGGTCTCTGGTTGGCCGCATCTGGGACAGGAGCTTGGGTGGACGTGGGCTGACGCTTGTTGAACTTCCGACCGGTCATGGCGATGCAGTCATCCGGTCGAACGTAGCCGCGGGCGGCGTGGCGGACAGTTCTGCGTCGTTCAACCTCACCCCCCATACCGCTTCATCAACCACCCCCCCAGCTCCGCCAACTCCTCGCGCAGCGACGCCGGCTCGATCACCGTCACGTGGTGCCGCCACGAGGCCACGAACGCGCTCACCTCGTGCGACTGCGCGCACGTGAACGATAGTTCGACCCCGCCACCTCTTCGCACCTTCAGGCACTGTGATGGATGCCACGTCCGTTCGTGGATGAACGGTGCGACCTCGGCATCGAACTGCAGAACGTAGTTCGTCTCGGCCCCGGTGGAGAAGACCCCGAACGACGCATTCTCGAGCCGCTCCGGGTCGAAGCCTTTCGGCACCTCCGCGTGCGTCGCGAGCACCGTGAGGGACTCGAGGCGCTGGAGGTTCAGCGTCACCACGGTCGCGTGCTTGATCACATTGCACATCAGGTACACCGCACCCTGATGCACGAAGATACGTAGCGGCAGCACCTTGAAGGCCTTCGCCTTGACGGATGCCGGCGCCCGGTAGCGGACGTTGCACAACCGCCGCATCGCGATCGCATCCACCAGTACCCAGATCACGTCCGGCGCCGCCTTCCGGTAGGCGAACTTCTCGTACGAGAAGAAACACTTTTCGATGTCAGCGAGAACCTGCTGCCCCGACTTGCCCACGGCCTTCTCGATCTTCTCGGCAAGATCCTCGAGCGTCGCGAACATGGTCGACGAGCCGTGTACGGCGCTTCCCTGGCCCATCGCAACACGCAGCGCGAGGTAGTGACTCACGTCGAGCAGCCCCGAGAGCTCGCCCATGCGATCCTTCACTTCGAGACGCCACCGCTTCTTCTTGTCGTCACCCTCCTCCTCTGCGAGGGGCAGACCGGCATCGCGCAGCGCGTCGAGGTCCCGTCGGATCGTTCGCGTGGTCGTGCCCTGGCGTTCGGCGAGCGCGTAGAGATCGATGCCGTCGACGCGATCGAGCGCGCGAAGCGTGTCGAGGATTCGACCGAGCTGGCCGTTTCGTTGCGCGGTCTTCGAAACCTTGTGTGACCCCATCTGTCATACCTTACTGCTAGACCTGTCTTGCGATCAAGCGACCCAACCGAAGGAGTTCCGGACATGTCCAAGCGCACGCGCATCGTTTCTCCTCTTGGTCCTGGCGAGAACCCGTTCACCGACGCGGCGCTTCGCTACGCCCACGATCTCTTGATGGCCCTCGACATCAAGAAACTCGAAGCGTCCACCGTCGGTCGCATCCTTCGATGCGATCTGATGGATGAGATCGGCACCGAGGAGTCCGACTGCTCGCGCATCACGAGGCGCCGAAATGAAGTCGCTCCCCGCGCCGATCTCCAGAGGCGCATGGCCTTGTGGAAACGCCGAGCCCGAGACTCGCTGCCTCCTCGTCAGCCCATCCGCGGATTCGTGGGCGAGAACCTGAAGCTCCTCGGCGACCTCCTTGGATTCGACGCGACCGAAGGGGCGCTGTTCGAGTTCATCGTCGTGATGCGCGGGAGCCCGATGCTCAAGGAGCTTGCCGAGTCCTTCGGATACATCTCGCTCGGTGCTGCAGCCGCCCTCGTCGCGGCCGCCACGTCGCAACAGACTCAAGCGGTGCTCTCGGCGTTGCGGACCGGTCGCGCCGCGCGGAGCGGGCTTCTCGAGGTATCCGACGACGAGGGGCACGACTTTGCCGATCGACTTTCGCTCAAGGACGGCGTTCTTGACCTCGTACTCACGCCGGGTCTCGACCGCGAGATGATCCTCGGGCGATTTCTTCCGGTCGCGCCTGCGAGCACCCTTGCATGGGGCGATTTCGCGACTGTTCGGGAGGGAACGACCCTGATGCGCGAACTGCTCGCCGGGGCGCTTCGGACCCACAAACCCGGCATCAACATTCTTGTGTACGGTGCAACGGGAACGGGAAAGACCGAGCTCGCGCGGCTCGTCGCCTCGGAGCTGGGCACGAGCCTTCACATCGCGGGCAGGGAAGACGACAAGGGCGACTCGCCAAACGCGAGCGAGCGTCTCTCGTCGGTCCTGCTCGGGCAGAGACTGCTCGAACGAAGCAACGCCATCATCGTCTTCGACGAACTCGAAGACCTGTTCTCGTGGGAGTCGGCTTCTCCCTTTGGGGGACGAACGCGTGCAACGGGTCGGATGTCGAAGGCGTGGTTCAATCAGTTGCTCGAAGCCAACCCGGTTCCGACGCTGTGGATCTCGAACAACGTCGAGGGCATTGATCCCGCCTTTCTCCGTCGCTTCGCCTACGCTCTGGAGTTCAAGGCGCCCGGAGCGAAGCAGCGGGCGCGGATGCTCGGGCGGCACCTCACGGCGGAGGACACTCTCTCCGCGACGGACATCGAAGCGATCGCGACCCGATTCGCGGTTCCCGCCGCGACGCTGGGCGGTGCCGTTGCCGCAGCACGTCTCATCACGGCAGACGGCCGGGTGAACCGCATCGGCATCGAACGGATGCTCGCGCCGATGGAAAAGCTCGTATGCGGCGTCGAGTCCGGTCGCCCGATCACATTCGATGCGGCATCGTATCGCATCGACGCGCTCAACAGCCCCGTCGACCTGGTCGCACTCGCCGACCACCTGGCAGCTTGGAAGCCCGGAGATCGTCCTGGGATCACCTTGTGCCTGCACGGTCCGCCCGGAACGGGGAAGACCGAGTTCGTGAAGCACCTCGCGCATCGGATGGGACGGCGGGTGATCTACCGGCGCGTGTCGGACATCCAGAGCATGTGGGTCGGGCAGACCGAGAAGGAGATTGCCGCGGCCTTTCGCGAGGCCGAGGCCGAGGATGCCGTGCTGCTCTTCGACGAAGCGGATTCGTTCCTGCGCGATCGAAGGGGCGCAGTCCGTGCGTGGGAGGCGACGCAGGTGAATGAGTTCCTGCAGCAACTGGAGTGCGCGCGCGGGGTCGTGGCGTGCACGACGAACCTGGTCAACGATCTCGAAGAGGCCTCGCTGCGCCGATTTGTGTTCAAGATCCCCTTCCGGTATCTCGGCGCGGAGCAGGCGGCGACACTGTTTGAGAGTGTCTTCGGCAGGGCGCTCGGGCAGACGATGACCGAAGTGGAAGGGGCCGGGGTGAAGGCGTCGCTCGCGCAGATCGGCTCGCTCGCGCCCGGCGACTTCGCCGCAGTGCGTCGGCGCATCGAGGCCATCGGGCAGACGGTGACCGTCGAAGGCTGCTTGTCGGAACTCGCGTTTGAGGTGCGCGCGAAACTCAGGGGCGCGAGTGGCACCGTGGGGTTCTCCGTGATGCGGGAGGCACGTGTCGGGTGAGAGTTGGCGAATGTCTATCCGGTTCGTGGGCCCCTCAGCGGGTTGATGAAGCGACCACCGAAGAACCAGGGTCATGCCCACGGGTTGCACGTCCATTGGGGTGGGCGATGATGCGGTGCCGACCGAGGTGGAATGCCCCGTGACGGGCTGATCAAGCCGGCGGGTGAATGGGTGAAGAGAGGCGCGATGGACCACGAATGCCCAATGAATTCACCAGGGGTGTGAGAACAGGGGTCAAGATCGCCTGGTAGGGATCATCGGAAGTCTGGTCCTGATCACCGAGGGGTTCATCCGATCACGGAATCTCTGGTCCGGAACAAGTATCCGAGAAGCGGATGAGTAACCGCAGGTGCCGATCAGCGATCTCGTGATCCGGGCGGGGACATGGCGCCACAGATCACCGCCCGGATGGTCCGGATCAGCGAGGTGGTGATCCGTGCAGAGGGGGCCCGCCGCGGATCACGACTTCGCTGGCTTGAAGCAGGCACATGGTGATCCGTGCAGAGCCGGGTTGCCGCGGATCACGACCTCGTGAGTCCGCATCAGGGAAACGCTGGTCCGATCAGGGGGCCCCTGGTTCAGATCAGCGAGCCGATGATCCGCATCTTGACGTCTCGGTCGGGATCACGAGTCTGCTGATCCGGAGCACGACCCAGTGGATCGGATCAGCAGAGCCCTGATCCGATTAGGGAGTCTCTCGTCTGGATCAGCGCATCCCCGATCTGCGGGTCGGCCTTCACGCCCGCACCACGGGAATGTTGGTCCGGTTCAGGGAGTCGTTGGTCCGGATCAGGACTTCGCTTCGCTGGTTCGGGGCATCGTGCCGCTGCGCCGGGGGAGGCGTTCGCCGGACGGGGCGGTGTGATCGCCGGAACACCGCCCGGGTCTACCCTGCCGGGGCCACCGTGGCGGCGGTCGAGTCCCCGATGATCTGCTGGCGGTTCAGCGAGGTCGTGGTCGGCATGAACGTCGCTGTCGGCGTGCGAGGCGGGGGCACCCACGTCTGCGGGATCGATTACTTCTGCATCGTCCCGGTCCACACACGGATGGTCTGCTGACGAACGCAAGCAACGCGTCGATGCCTTCCAGGCGGGAGACGGGAACTGTTCCTGCACCGCCATGCGGCGGACCATGGCGGATGGGAGGCCCTGGGGCTTTGGCTTTTCGCCTACGTCATGGATCGTGTGATTGTCGGTGACACACCGCGCATGCTGGGCGCGGATTCGTGTCACAGAAGAACGGCCTCGATCACGGCTGGCTTGTCCTTCGAGAGATTCGCGCCATTGAAACCGACTTTCCTGGCGAGATCGCGCGCGCGCGGATCGATCGTATACTGGTCGTTCGACCCGTTGAACCTCGCAGTCACTGTGATCCTGACTTCGCCGTTCCACCCTTTGCCTACGAGCTCGCACGGCACATCGATCCCCTCCAGCCATGGATTCGCGGCGACGGTGAGCCCTGCGTTGTCGTTCAGGCTGATGTCTACCACGTCACCCTTCGTGATGAGGCCCTCCTCGGCATCGTCGGCATCCTGGTGCGGCACGACTCTGGGCGACGCATTGACCACCGGCGTGGAATGAAGCTCAATCGTGATGTCGTCGTTGTGAAACGTCGCGTTTCCGTCATGCACGCCCACGTTCTCAACGTCCTCCTGCCAACTCGCGTGAATCCTCGCCGGTACGAGGTAGATCCCAGTATTGTCTCCAAGGGCGACCGTGCCCCCCGTCGCTCCAGCGGCAACCTGTACGGCCAGCGCGAGTGTGAACAGCCCAGCGACTCGCTCGTGGTTCGCCTCGGTCGCGATGTCAGAATTCTCCAGAATGCCTGCCGTATAGCTTCCGGCACCGAGAAGCCAGTACCAGTCTGACTTCGCTCGAATCGGCCTGCCTTGGGGAAGGCTTACGGTTCGCGTGCGAGAGGGGAGCCCCGTCGGGTCTTGCATCGGCAGCAGCAACGCCATGGCCGGCGTTGGATTCGTCTCAACGACGATCGTCCCCTTCGACGGCTTCTCACCACCAAGCCAGGTCGTGAGGTTTCCCCGACCGAGCGCGGCATCGAGTACCGTGAGGATCTTCTTTGTTGTGTCAGCCAGCACACTGCCCGTGCCATGCGCAATCGAGTACGCTGGTGCCCGCCGCGAGAATCCGCCTCGCGAGAAGTTGGCATCCACACTTCGGGCGGCAACGGCGGCGATCTTTGGGCCAACTGGGCCGTCGATCACCAACACGGCACCGTCGAATTCAGCTCTGTGATCGTCCACGAGCCGTTTCAGCTCCGTTAGGAGGTCGGGAAGTCGGAACAGTGCAACCTTGACGTTGTTGCCGTACACCTTCTGCCCGGTCAGGTTGACACTTCCCTGGACTGCGAGCGCACAGCTCTTCTTCTTCTCGCTCCATCCCACGTCGATCCCGATCTTCAGCGCCACCGCTTCTCTCCCTGTTCGCCCCCTCTCCATGAAGGGTCAGTCAATCTAGCTCCGCCATCGACGAACACAAGGCCTAGGGGCGCAGTTCATGACATTAACTGTCACCGACGTGAACCTGGCAGGGAGCGCGCGCTGCCAACAGCATGGAGCGCGGAGTTCTGCCAGCGCGGACACAACGGCGGAAGCTGCCGCGTCACGGCCGCTGCCGAGTCGTCCAACGTCGATGCCGAGCCAGCCCTGCGATCTGGGCCCGTGTGACCGAGAACGGCACGAAGGGCGTTCATGTCCGCGAGATCGACAACTTCCGGATCGTTCCCGTGCACATATGCATGGTCTGGAACGGCAACGAGGGGCGCTAGATGCACGGGGAGAAGCCTCAGGGCTTCGACGACTCGAGCCTCCTCGTTCGCCTCGGTCACACGCTTGCCGGTCCCGCGCATCGGGACGAGCCCGCAGCGGGTGGAGGCGCCGACTCCCCACCTGCCGAGCCCGGACGGAAAGACTGAGCCTCCTGGCGCAGGAGCAGACAGAGGATTCCGCCGCGCCGGCAAGTCCGCGTAATCAGGCTGCATTCCCGTCAGGGTTAATTCGGCCTCTCGATGTGCGTTCTCCCCGTCAGCAAACCTTCACCCCGGAGCTGTTGACCATGCCAGACACAGTGCCACCCGCCACCGATCCTCCCAACTTCTTCAAGCCGTTTCTCTGTGTCTCCCGATGCCGCCCCCGCGGGTACTTCATTGTCGGCCACGCGCTCGGTCGCAACGTCGCCTACCTCGTCACGCCCGCCTCCCTCGCCCGGTTCGTGGCCGCCGCTGCGGCCGCCGATCCGATCGATGCCGTGTGGCACTGGCTCGGCGCGTCGCTCCCTGCCTCCCGTGCGCTCATCCCGCCGCAGCACCGGGAGAACTGCGTCGTCGGCATCATCGCCGGCTACCACCGCGAACTCGCCGACTGTCTCGAGAACGGACCCCGAGAACAACGCACCTACACGACCCAAGGTGACACGTCTTCTCAACCCCCCACCCCGCCGTCCGAAGGGAGCCCACGATGACCACGTACTTCGGCTACGACCCCGGCCTCGATGAAAACCACGGCGTTGCGAGCCTGGAGGTCGACCCGCAAGGGCGGTTCCAGTGCACGGCGATGGACAGGGTGCCCACGGCCGATGCCGCACTCGGGTGGCTGTCCGAGCGGATCGGCGCCGCGAGCGACCGCGGGGGTCTTGGCATCGGCGCACCAACCGAGTGGTGTCTGGGCAGCATGGGCAACCGGACTGCGGAGGACTTCCTGCGCACGCACTACGGAGACCGCGAACTCACCGAGCCCAACTGGCTGACCGGCGCCATGCCTCTCGGTGGCATGGGCGTACTCGTCAAGCTTCGGGAGCGATGGAGCGATCTCCTCGTCACCGAGACCCACCCGCGCATCCTCTACACGGCGATGTCGCACGAGCCGTTCGACTTCGACGAACTCGGCATCGACATGTCGCGCTGGCTCGCGCGTCGCGTCGACACGACCACCCTGGTGGGCGACACGTGGCTTGTGTGGAGCGAAGCCAGTTGGAACGCGTTGTTCTCAGCCTGGGTGTGCGCAGAAGGCATGAAGTCCGGCTGGCAGGACCTGCACGACCCCACTCGGTCAAAGGCTCCTGGGACCGTCGTTCGGCCTGCGGGAAAGACGAAGTTCCTCTGGCCGACGCTCTCCGTCCCTGAGGGTCAAGCACCGTGACCGCGCGATTCCTTCGCCTGGTTTGCTGCCGGTCGACGCCGGGCACGGCCAGTGTGCGGCAGTTGACCCTCCTCACGGCGGTCTTCCTCTGCGTTTCCGCGTGTCACGGCCGCGAGCGAGACGAGGCTCGGTCCGCAGCCGCGAGGCTTCATGCGGCGGCTCTCGCTGCACGCGAGACGTCGCGCAGCGAGCGCACGACCGCGACAGCGCGGCGCGCGGCGGCCGAGCGGCAGATCCTCGATCTGACGGAGCGGGTTCGCCGGATCGAGACTGAGAACCAGCAACTCGCGCTCCCGTCTCAACACTCCTTCGACGAGGCGGCGGTGCTGGAGGCGCAGGCGACCGCGGCAGACACCGACGACGCGGATCGCGCGGCGGCCACCGCCTTCAGGGCTTTCTACAACCGCTTTCCCGAGGAGGCCCTGGCAGCGACAGCCGACCGACGTGCGGATGCGCTGGATGCGCGGATTGCCGAACGCGCATCAAACCTCCGCCGAGCGCAGGCGGCGGTCGTGCACTTGATCGCGCAATGTTGGAGGGAGTCGGCGGCAGCTCGCGCGATCGACGATCATGCGCTGCGGTGGCAGTGGTGGGGTTCGCTCGACCTGGATCATGCCATGTCGGAATCGCGCCGGTCGGCCGGGCCGACGCACCGTGCGACCGCGGCGAAGAACCGCGCGATCGAGATGCTCGAGTCGGTGCCGGATCCTGGCGATGTGCTGCGAGGTCAGGTCGACCGCTGCGACGAAGGGCCCGATCATGGTTGAACGATCAGGCCGAAGCGATGGGGTCCGAGCGGCGGCGTTCCTGTTTGCGCTGTCCCTTGCTGCCTGCGCAGGGTGCCGTGGTGGAGCGCTCGACGAAGCCAGGGCAGAGCAGGCGCGGAATCTGCGCGACAAGACCGCCGCGGAGGACGATCTCCGGAGAGAACGGGCGACCGCGGCCGAGAGCCACATCGAACAGGGGCGCCAGATCGCTGAATGGACGGATCGTCTGCGGCTGGCCGAGGAACAGAGCCGTACGTTGCATCGGACGCCTCGATATCAATTCGACCTGGCCGTCGCTGCGGAGGACCGCGCGATGGCCACCAACTCGGACGATGAAGATCGGGCCGCGATCGAGGCATTTCGAGCGGTGACGAACGGCTCGCCCGGAAGCTCCCTGGCATCCATCGCGGCGGAGCGTGCGCGCGATCTGGAGCACCGTATCACCGAGCGCGCGAGCGCTGAGCGCGGGGCCCGTGCGACGATCGCTCACCTTGTCGCGGTGTGTCGTCGGGAATCGGCGAGTGTCGCGGTTGAGGAGGCCGGAGAGGCGCACTTCAACTTGTTCAACGACGTCGACATGAACGCCGTCACCCGCGGCGAACAGCGAGCCGAGGCGCATCGGCGCGCCATGACGGCGGCGCAGGAACGCGCGCGAGCGCTACTCGCGACAGTACGCGACTCGGACGGTTCGCTGCGAGAGCAGATCTCGGGATGCGACGCGGACCGCGAATGAGCCATCTGCGAACACTTCACGCATGGCGCGTCCCCGCTGGATGCACAACCCCAAACCTTGCTGGTGTCACCATGAAGTCAACCATCGGCTTTGCCGTTCCGAGGCTCTCGCTCCTGACGCTCTCCCCAGGGGCGAGGTTCAAGGCCGAACCGATCAGCCCTACAGAAGTAGCCGAAGAGCTGACCCGGTCGACCGAGTGGCGAGGCCGCCCACCCACGGTCGTAGGCCAGGGAACCTACGAGGCAGTACTGGCAGCAACGGGCCACAAGCTTCGCCTGTTGCACATGTTCATCATCCAGGTCTTCCCGGGGGCCATTGTCCTACTCGTCCAAGAAGACCGGACGGGCATCTCGTTCCAGAAAGTAACGGTTGTATAACTCCCCTTGAAGGTGGCGGTGCAGGGTGCGGCGCCGCCACCGATGCCCACCGACCAGGTCAGAATACGACCGGCAGGATGGTTAAAGGTCGCCCTTCCCATTCGATGTAGTGGGTTCCCAAACCCCTCGATCGAACGGAGCCGACGATGATTTCGTACCTCGGATACGACCCCGGCGCAATCGGAAAGCACGGCGTCGCGTGCGTCGCGATGAAGCCGTCTGGACCCTGCTGCACCATCGCCCTCGACACCGTGCACTCCGCCGACGAGGCTCTCGCCTGGATCACGGATCACATCCGTCGCGCGGACACCCGTGGGGGCATCGGCATCTGTGCCCCCACTGAATGGAACCTTGGTCCCGCGGGCGTCCGTGCGGCGGATCGGTACCTCCTGAAGTCCCATTCCTCCGCGAAGGTGATGCCTCCGTATCGCCTGGACACCTCCCTGACCCTCGGTGGCATGGCGATGCTCGTCAAGCTGCGCGAACGGTGGTGCGACCTACCGGTGACCGAGGTTCGACCCGACCTCCTCTACGCGTCGATGTCCGGTCGTGCCTACGACTTTGCCACGCTTGACGGCGACATGTGCCGCTGGATCACGCGCCGCACCGACATCATCCGGTTGATCGAGGACGACGGGTATTACCCGTGGGACGAGACGCAGTGGCGGGCCCTCTTCGCGGCGTGGGTCTGCTCGCAAGGCATCGAGCGTTGGCTCGATCTGCACGACCTTCCACCCGACGGAGCCCCTGGACTGGTGGTGCGGCCGGCCGGGAGGACGAAGTTCGTCTGGCCACCGTCGCCCGCAAGGACAACCGGGGCGAGGCCATGATGGCTTCGCGCTCGACGGACTCGGAACGCAACAAGGAGATCACCATGATCATGTATTTCGGATTCCAGCCCGGGATGGATGGAAACCATGGCGTCGCCGCGCTCGAAGAGGATCCGACGGGACGCCGCCGATGCGTCGCGATGGCAAGGTTGAAGACGGCAGACGCCGCTCTGCGATGGTTCCTCGATCGGATCGCTTGCGCCATGAATCTCGGCGGCATCGGTATCGGCACGTTGACCGAATGGTGCCTCGGGTCGTCGGGCGATCGTCCCGGCGAGGTTCTCATGCGCGAGGCTCCAGCCAGCGATCCATCGATCGACCCCAACGCGATCGTGGGGGCGGTCGCCCTCGGCGGAATGGGCGTGCTGATCAAGCTGCGTGAGCATCGGCACGATCTTGTGGTCAGCGAGGCGCACCCGCGGGCTCTGTACACCGCACTGACGGGTGGACCGTCCGAGTTTGACGTGGGCGGAATCGACATGTGCCGATGGCTCTCGCGGCGCGTCGACGTTGATGCACTGATGGCCAACGCGTGCATCACGTGGAACTCGGCCCAATGGGGTGCCCTGATGTCCGCGTGGGCATGCGCCGAGGGCCTGAAGGCCGGCTGGCACGACCTGCACGACGCTCAACACCTCCCGCGGTTCGGAACGCCCGTGCGCCCGGCGGGCAAGACGAAATTCCTCTGGCCCGTCTCGATCACCCCCACCTCACGGAGATCACGATGACCGTCTATTTCGGATACAACCCGGGCATCGATGGAGAGCACGGCGTTTCGGCCGTCAGCGTGAAACGAGCCGGCCTTCCGCGGTGTCGCGCCGCCGCCACCGTTCAGACTGCCGATGCCGCGCTCGCCTGGCTCGTCGAACGGATTGCCGACGCAGACGTTTGCGGAGGCCTCGCCGTCAGCGCTCCGACCGAGTGGACGCTTGGACCCGGGTGCGAGCGACCGGCCGATCGCTACCTGCGCGAGCGGTACGGCGACGACATGATGGTCAGCCCCGAGTTCACTGAAGGGGCCGTCGCGCTCAGTGGCATGTGCGTCCTGATGAAGCTGCGCGAGCGGTGGAGCGACCTTCTGGTGACCGAGACCGAGCCGAGACTCCTCTGCGGCGAGATGGACCGGCAACAGTACGACGTCGATGGGTTCTATGAAGAGATGGAGAAGTGGCTCCGGCCTTGCACCCCACGCCGCTCGATCCCCGTGGTTCGTCCTCCATTGTTGAGCGAGCCGATGTGGCGGGCGGTCTTCTCGGCCTGGGCCCTCGGGCGCAGTACAGATCACTGGCTCGACCTGCACGGCGTTGCCGCCGCACGGTCCGAGCGATTCGTGATGCGACCGGCCGGCCGGACGAAATTCCTCTGGCCGCCACCGTGTCCGAACACCGCTGCGGGGGGCCGGGATCGCCTACGGAGCTCGTGAGTGATAGTGGTGGAGGATGGCTGAA
>VFSW01002148.1_pt1 | contig 29874 bp, 24 predicted proteins | sample 5358111 | NCBI WGS metagenome assembly VFSW01 (sample SAMN11554181, study PRJNA540505) | mine drainage metagenome | isolation source: sediment from site ElyBrook_90M | place: USA: Ely Copper Mine, Vershire, VT | collected 2017 | reverse complement strand
AGATCGACGGTCGCCGATGGCCGTGACCCGATGAACGGAGGTCACATGAGAACATGAATCACGTCACGACGCCGAGTCGTGGTGTTGGGCGTCGTGGCTTTCTACGTGGTCGCCACGCTGGTGGCGCGACGAAGAGGTTATTCAGGTCTCGGCGGGCGCACGCTGGTGCGTTGTCGCGACGGCCACCTCTTTCGTACCCTCTGGGTACCGGGGGTTTCGCTCAAGGCGATTCGTTTGGGTTGGTACCGCGTCCAGTACTGTCCGGTTGGACGACATTGGACGGTGGTGAAGCCCGTCAAGGACGCCGACGCGGGTGAAGACGTGCCGTCGCTTCGCCTCGTGCCCGACGACCTCGCCATCCTCTGACGACGCTCGGGTCGTTGGTCCCGAGTCCGGCACGGTAACTTCCATACGTGAGGACGCCGGCTTTGGACATCCGCGACCTCGTCAAGGATTACGGCTCCACTCGTGCGGTGGACCACGTGACCTTGGCCCTGCAACCCGGTGAGGTGCTCGGATTCCTCGGTCCCAACGGGGCGGGAAAGTCAACCACGTTGCGACTGGCCCTGGGTCTCCTTCGCCCGACGTCGGGCGCGATCTCGGTGCTGGGCCACCCCGCGGGGTCTTCGGAGGCGCGTGCCCGAGTGGCGTACGTGCCCGGTGACGTGTCACTGTGGCCGCAATTGACTGGTGCGGATACCCTGACCCTGCTGGCGTCGCTGCACGGCAATGGAGACCCGGACTACGCCAGGGAACTCGTGGAACGCTTTGAACTCGATACGCGCAAACGGATGCGGGCATACTCCAAGGGAAATCGCCAAAAGGTTGCGCTCATCGCTGCGTTCGCGACCCGTGCCGAGGTCCTGTTGCTCGACGAACCGACGTCGGGCCTGGATCCTTTGATGGAGCGAGTGTTTCGCGAGTGCGTCGTGGAGGCGCGTGAACGGGGCCAGGCGATCTTGTTGAGCTCGCACATGCTGAGCGAAGTAGAGCACCTCTGTAGCCGAGTGGCGATGATCCGTGCGGGCAAGCTCTTTACCGTGGCCGACGTCGCCGAACTACAGTCGCGGGTCGGCGTGGAATTCGACGTCACGGGCGAGGTGGGCGATCTGAGCGTCGTCGCCGGCGTGACGCGCGTGGAGTCCTTGCCCGACGGGGTGCGCGTGACGGTAGTCGGCGCTCCTCACGCATTCTTCGCCGCGTTGGCGGCGAGTCGCGTGACGGCGGTGCACGGACGCGAGGCATCACTCGAGGAGATCTTCCTCAACTTCTACGACGAGTCCGCGTCGTCATGAGTCGTCCCGTCACCACGGTGCGCGCCGCGGTGTGGCGAGAGATGCGCACCAGCGTTCTCGTGGTCGCGGTATTGCTCGCCAGCGTCGTCGAAGTCGGTCTCCGCTCTTACGTCGCGAGTGGGGGCGCCCTGGGCATGCTGGGTCTTCAACCCTTGGTGCAGAATCCGGCGGTGTCCGCACTCTACGGCCGGGTGGCCAATCTCGACAACGGTGGCGTCTTCGTCGTGTGGAAGATGGGGGCGTTCATGCTGCTCGTCGTGGCGGTGTGGGCGGCCCTCAACGCGACTCGCCTGACGCGCGCCCACGAGGATGACGGCTCCTGGGACGTGATGGTGATCGGCCGACAGAATCGCGACGCGGTCCTGCGCACCACGACCGAGGTCCTCCTCGCGTCGGGTGCGGTCATCGGCGCAGCGACGTGGCTGGTGATGCTGGCGGGTGGCCAGAGTTCGTCGGGTTCGGCATATTTCGGATTGGGTGTCATGGCCGCGGCGTGGTCCGGTGCGAGTGTCGGCCTCTTGGCCGCCCAGGTCGCCTCCCCGCGACGCGCGGCGAGTCAGGTGAGTCTGGCACTCATCGTGGTCGCTTTCTTCGTGCGCGTCGTGGCGGACGCGAGTACGTCGACGCTGTGGCTGCGTGATCTCACGTTCTTCGGATGGATCGAGAAGGTCGGAGCCTTTCAGCGGGCTGACGCGCTGGCGCTGCTGCCCGCACTCGGTGGTCCACTCATCGTCTGCGCGCTGCTGCGGTGGATGCAGGACCGTCGAGACGCGGGGGGCGCGTTGTGGACGCACGCGGATTCGGCGTCGCCGAGGCCTTCTCAGCTGGGCTCGGCGTGGACCTTCGCCTGGCGCGAGCGTTCGAGTGTCTGGCGCTGGTGGACTCTCGCCCTGGCCGCCTTCGGAGCCATTCTGGGGTATCTCACCCATGCGTTGGTGTCGTTGGCCCAGACGGATCCGAGCTACGTGGCCCTCCTCGATCGCTGGGGCCTGGGCCAGATGGTCTCGGGCGTAGGCTTCGTCGCGATCTCGGCGGTGCTCATGTCGGTGGCGTTCACTTTCCTGGTCGTGTCGTGGATCGCGTCCGTGGCGAGTGATGAAGTCAAGGGTCGCCTGGACGTGGCGTTAGCCACGGGCCCGCGTCGCGCCGCCTGGTTGGCCAGCGTGACGGCGACGGGACTGCTCGCGGTGGTGATCGCCGCCGGGGCCACGATCCTGGCGATGTGGTGGGGTGTGCGTCTCAGTGGTACGCCGATGGCGCTGCGTACCGTGGCCGAAGCGGTGGGCGCTTCACTGACCCTGACGCCATTCATGGTGGGCTGTTCGTTGTGGTTGGTGGCACGAGTACCCCGACTGGCCTTCGCCGCGAGTTCGATCTACATCTTGGTGGCGTACATCGTCCAGGCGTTGGGCCCCACCCTGAAGTGGCCTGCGCTGGTGATGGAGAGTGACCCGTTCCACTACTTGCGAGCGGTCCCGGTGCAGTCCTTCAACCTCGGTGAATTGGCGTGGTTGAGTGTCGTGGGCCTGGGCATCGGGACTCTGGGCGTGTGGCGCTACGTCCGTCGCGACGTGGCGGTATGACCTATTTCGGGGGTAGTCGCACTCCGGCGTCGAGACGCACGCATTCGGCGTTCATGTAGCTGTTGGTGAGGAGTTCCAGGGCCAGGGAGGCGTATTCACTGGCGAGTCCGAGGCGCTTGGGAAAGAGGACGCCACTGGCCAAGCGCGCCTTGAAGTCCTCTGATTCCGGAGCGAACCCGTAGATGGGGGTGTCGATGAGGCCCGGGAGGATGCAATTGGCGCGCACGCCGACCGCGCTGAGGTCACGAGCCAGAGGCAAGGTGAGCCCGACGATCCCACCCTTGGACGAGGAGTAGGCGACCTGGCCGATCTGACCGTCCTCGGCGGCGACTGACGCGGTGGTGACAATCGCGCCCCGGCATCCATCCTCGTCGGGGGCGTTATGGCTCATGGCGGTCGCTCCCAGACGGCAGACGTTGAAGGTGCCGATCAGGTTGACCTCGATGATCTTGCGGTAGACGTCGAGATCGTGGGCCGATGAGTACTCCCCGTCCTTGCCGACGGTACGCTGCGCCCACGCGATGCCGGCGCAATTAACGACACTCCACAGCGGCGCCAGCGCCGTGGCGGCGCCGATCGCCGCGATCACCTGATCGGTGTTGGTGACGTCGCACGGTGCGAAGACCCCGTCGAGCGATTCGGCGACGGACTGACCACGCTCAGCGTTGAGGTCGAGCACGACCACGCGCGCGCCGCGCGCCGCGAGCGCGCGCGCCGTGGCCTCGCCCAGGCCCGAAGCCCCACCGGTAACGAGAGCGGAGGTGTTTTCTAGTTCCATGGCACTCCTTTGTTTGGACCCATCACTTCGAGTCAAGCAGAGTTTGGGGGCCCGCCGCATCGCCCCGGTCGGCGCCGGCCTAGCGTGGGGGGGTGCCCTCGGTCTACGAACTAGAAACCGCCGACCTGGCCGCACACCTGGTGGACCAGCCGCGCTACCGCGTGGACCAAGTGTGGCGCGGGATCTGGGATGAGGGTTTGGCCTTCGCCGATATCACCACGGTGCCCACGGCCCTGCGACATCGACTCGCCCAGGCGTTCCCGTCATCGCTCGCAGTGGCCAACGAGGTCGCCAGCGACCTTGGGGCGACGCGAAAATGGGTCTTTCGCCTCCACGACGGCGCGACGATTGAGACGGTCCTCATGAATTACGCCGACCGTGTCACGGTCTGCGTGTCTTCCCAGGCGGGCTGCGCCATGGGGTGTACGTTCTGCGCCACGGGCCAGGCGGGCTTTTCGCGCCAGCTCAGCGTTGGCGAAGTCATCGAGCAGGTGATGTTCGCCGTGCGCGCCGCGGCGCCGCGTCGTCTCTCCAACGTCGTCTTTATGGGGATGGGTGAGCCCCTGGCCAACTATCCGGTGACCGTGGGCGTGGTGAAGCGACTGCACGAGTATCGTGCGATGTCCGCGCGCCACCTCACGGTCTCGACAGTGGGCGTGGCGCCCGCGATCGAGCGTCTGGCTACTGAGGGCCTTCCACTGACCTTGGCCGTGAGCCTGCACGCGGCGAACAACGACACGCGCAATGAGTTGGTGCCTCTCAATCGCCGCTATCCCCTCGAACGCCTGTACGAGGCGTGCGAGAAGTGGCAAGCGACGACCTCGCGCCGACTGAGTTTTGAATGGGCGCTCATCGACGGGGTGAATGACACCGATCGAGCAATGGGCGAACTCGCCAACTACGCCGGCGATCTGCACGCCCACGTCAACCTCATTCCTCTGAATCCCACGCCCGGGTATCTCGTGAGGGGCTCTCGATCGGAGCGCGTGCACGAATTTCGCCTCGGTCTCGAGGAACTCGGCATTAATGCGACGGTGCGTAACACCCGCGGTCGTTCGATCGACGCGGCGTGCGGCCAGCTCGCGGCAGTGACCAATGGCCATAAGACCAGAGTCACGATGCGCACCCGTTAGAGGGATGCGCTCCAGAAAATGCGCCGGCGCCAAGCCAGCGGCGCCATCCTCACGATGCACGCGAGTCCGCCCGAGACGATGGAGAACTCCCTCGACGTGACGCCCGCGACGGCGCCGGATGCGGCGCCGCCCCGACGCGGACCACCCGTGACCACGGCCATCTGGATCGACGAGATTCGGTTGCGGAACTCGTCGGTGATGGCCAGTTGCAGGCTCGTCGAGCGCAGTACTGGCGAGACCGGGTCTGTCGCTCCCGCGATCGTCAGGACGACGACACCGAACCACAGGAGGTGTACGACGCCGAAGGCCGTCATCGCCGCTCCCCACGCCAGGATCACGAGCAGAACCGTGCGGCCACGACGGATAACTCGATTGACCCAGCCCGCGAAAGTGGCCAGCACCAAGGCGCCGATGCCCGGCGCGGCGTTGAGGGCGAGGGCACCACTGGCCAGCGCGGCGATGATCGAGCCGAGCATCAGCAGGGTGTGCTGATTGTAACGGTCGCCGTAGGCACCACCCCAGAGTGAACCGGCGATGAGGAAGGGCAGTTGCACGAGGCTGGCGAGTCCCATCCACAGACTCGAATGGGTCTCGCTGAAAACCTGAAAGGGCACCGCGACCATCGTGATATTACTGCCAAGTAGTGAGACTAGTTGGCCGATGACGAGCAGACGGAAGTTGCGGCTCTGTCAAAGCGGACTTCAGTCCCCGAGGAGCCGAGGCATCGTCTCACTCTACGAGAGTAGGGTATTTTGAGGCGGGACTCGAAGGAGCGTTGATGATCGACGAGGAACTAGTCCAGTTATTGACCCCCGAGGGCGAATTGGTCGAACACCCCGATTACGCCTGCAGCTTGACGGGGGAGCAGATCTTCTCCATGTATCGCTACATGGTAATTGTTCGTCGTCTCTGCAACGAGTCGACGTCCTTGCAGCGCCAGGGACAGCTCGCCCTGTGGGCACCCGTCGAGGGTCAAGAGGGCGCGCAGATTGGCGCCGGCCGCGCGCTGGCGCCCATGGACTTCACGTTCCCTTCGTATCGTGAGCACGGGATCGCCTGGTGTCGTGGGGTGCCCCCCGAGCAGGTGCTGCGCCTCTTTCGCGCGGTGAGCACCGGGGGCTGGGACCCCCAGAAGTATCGTCACCACGTCCCTACGATCGTGCTAGGGAATCAGGTGCTGAATGCCGTGGGATACGCGATGGGTGTCCAGCGCGACGGCGCCGACGAGGCCGTTCTGACGTTCTTCGGTGACGGGGCTTCGAGCCAGGGCGATGTTCTTGAAGCATTCGTATGGGCGTCGTCATTCAACGCGCCCGTGGTCTTCTTCTGCCAGAACAACCAGTTCGGCATCTCCACGCCTTCATCCACCCAGTCCAAGGTTCCACTCTTTCGTCGCGCGCGCGGTTTCGGGTTTCCGGGCGTACGTGTTGACGGCAACGACCTGCTCGCGTGCTACGAGGTCACGAGGGCGGCGCTGGAGAACGCGCGCGCGGGTGGTGGTCCCACGATGATCGAGGCCTACACCTACCGCATGGGCGCGCACACAACTTCCGATGACCCCACCCGCTACCGCGTCGACGCCGAGGTCGAGGTGTGGAAGCACCGCGACCCGATTGAGCGCACCAAGTCGCTGCTGGTGCGCGAGTATCAGGTGAAGCCGGCCGCCTTCTCGGCGTTGAGCGAGGAAGCCGAGGCCTTCGCGCTTAAACTTCGCGCCGACGTCCTCGCGATGGGTCGACCAGACCCGCTGTCGATGTTCGACAATGCCTATAGCGAACCGCACCCGATGATCGACGAGGGCCGTCGCGAGATGGCCGCACTACTGGCGAACGGGGGCGACTGATGGCGACGACCACGATGACCATGGCCAAGGCCCTCAACGCGGGTCTACGCCGCGCCATGGAGAAGGACCCCAAGGTTCTCTTGATGGGCGAGGACATTGGCAAGCTCGGAGGCGTCTTTCGTATCACCGACGGGCTTCAGAAAGACTTCGGCCAGGACCGCGTGGTCGATACGCCCCTCGCCGAGTCCGCGATCGTGGGGACGGCAGTGGGACTGGCCATACGGGGGTACCGCTGCGTGTGCGAGATGCAGTTCGACGGCTTCGTCTTCCCGGCCTTCGACCAGATTGTCAGTCAGGTCGCCAAACTGCGTAAGCGTTCCGACGGTGTCTACAACATGGCGCTCGTGATTCGCTTGCCGTTTCAGGGCGGTATTGGTGCCATCGAGCACCACTCGGAGAGTCCCGAAGCCCTCTTCGCCCATACGCCGGGACTGCGGGTGGTGTCGTGTTCCACGCCCAATGACGCCTATTGGATGATCCAGCAAGCCATCGAGAGCAATGATCCCATCATCTTCTGTGAGCCCAAGAGCCGATACTGGGAGAAGGGCGAGGTCGACCTCGACAATCCTCCGCACGGTCTCTACGACGCGGTCGTGCGTCGCGAGGGCACTGACGTGACGATCGTGGGATACGGCTCGAATGTCAAGACGATGTTGCGCGCCGCGGACGCCGCCGCACTCGAGGGCACGTCGCTCGAGGTGATCGACGTGCGCGGCATCGCGCCCATCGACTTCCCCACGCTGGTGGCGTCACTCGAGAAGACGGGGCGACTGGTCGTAGTTCAGGAGGCGCCGCGCACGGCGTCCGTCAGCTCGGAGATCGTCGCGGAGTTGACCGAGCGCTGCTTCTATTCACTGCGTGCCCCCGGAGTGCGCGTCACCGGATACCACGTGCCGTACCCGCCAGCGCGTATCGAGGAAGAATATCGCCCCAGCGTCGACCGCGTGCTCGACGCGGTGGATCGAGTGATGGGGTACGAAAGTTGAGTGAGGAAGTCTTCTTGGTGCCCGACGTGGGCGAAGGTCTCATCGAGGCCGAGATCGTCGCGTGGAAGGTAAAGGTCGGCGACGTGGTGGTCTTGAACCAGCCCCTCGTCGACGTGGAGACCGCGAAGGCGGTCGTGGAACTCCCCAGCCCCTTCGCCGGAACCGTCCTCACTCTGCACGGTCAGGTGGGCGACACGATGGAGGTCAACACACCGCTCGTGACCTTCGAGGTCGGGGGTGCCGACACCGCGCCCGCAGTCGAGGATCAGGCGGTGCCCGACGTGGGTGACGACCAGCGTCGAGAACCGGTGTTGATCGGTTACGGTGTCGCGAACGAGGACGGGGTCCCCGCGCGTCGTTCACGGCGAAGCGGTGCGCACGCCGACGCGCCAGTCAGCACTGATGCGGGGCCGTCGATCACCGTCGTGCGCACGACACCGCCGGTGCGTCTCCTCGCCAAGCAGTGGGGCGTGGACCTCACGACGGTGAGGGCCACCGGCCGAGATGGCGTGATAACTCGTCGCGACGTCGAGCGGGCTCACCACGATCGCGCGAATCTGGTGGGTGCGACGGCGTCCGCCTCCGCGCCGATCCCCACGACGCACTCGGGCACTTCGCGATTCGTGGGGCGCGAGATCGCCGCGTGGTCGAGCGGTGCGCGCGAGGAACGCATACCCGTCAAGGGCGTTCTCAAGGTGATGGCCGACGCGATGCTCCAGAGCACCACCCAACAGCCGCAGGCGGTGGTGTGGGTGCGGGTGGACGCCACGAAGACCACAGGATTGGTCAATTCGCTCAAGACCCACCCGCGTTTCACGGGTGTGCGCCTCTCGCCCCTGAGCATTATCGCGCTGGCCGTGTGTGACGCGGCGCGCCATTATCCGGGCGTCAATTCTAGTTTCGACGCGTCGACCAACGAGGTCGTCGTGCGTCGCTACGTCAACTTGGGGATCGCGGCCGACACGCCGCGTGGTCTGATCGTGCCCAACGTCAAGGACGCCGATCGGCTCGACTTGATGGGCATGACCACGGCCCTGGCTGACCTCGTGACGGCCGCTCGAGAGGGCACGACGACGCCCGCAGATATGTTGGGCACGACGTTCACCATCACCAACGTCGGTCCCTTCAAGGTGGACGCGGCGATGGCGATCCTGCCACCCGGGACCGGGGCGATTCTTTGCGTCGGTCAGATCGCCCCGGCTCCGTGGGTGCTCGACGGTGTTCTGTGTGTGAGAGACGTCGTCGAACTCTCCATGACGTTCGATCATCGCCAAATCGACGGCGCCCTCGCCTCGCGGGTACTCGCGCACGTCGCGCACTTCCTCGAGGACCCCGCGACGGCGATGCTGGCGGGGTAGTTAGGCCAGTGCGGCGAGCGCACGATCGGCGTGGACCTGCATTGCGAGTTCGCTGGCGATCCTCTCGATGATTCGCCGATCAGTGCCGATAACGAAGGTGGTGCGTCGCACCCGCAGGACATCCACGCCGCGCTTGACCCCGTAGAGCGCGGCCACCTTGCCACTCTCGTCGATCAGGAGGGGGTAGTCCAGGGCGTTGGCGGCGGCGAACTTGGCTTGTCGCTGCACGTCGTCCATGGAGATACCGACGCGTTGCGCCCCCACGTCGGCGAACTCCCGAGCCAAGTCGCGGAAGTGGCACGATTCCTTAGTGCACCCGCGCGACAATGCGGCGGGGTAGAAGAAGAGGACGACGGGCCCCGTCGCGAGGGCGTCGCTCAAGGTGAATCTCCGCCCGAGGTGGTCGTTGAGGGTGAAGTCGGGGGCTAAATCTCCAGTACGCACGCACCCAACCTAGGCGTCCGCCGAGGCGCCTGCTTCAGGCGTCGAGGCGAAAACCCACCCCGCGGATGGTGACGAGGTGACGAGGTAGAGCGGGGTCGATTTCGATCTTCTGGCGCAACCGCTTGACGTGAGTGTCGAGGGTGCGGGTGTCCGAGAGTTGCATGCCCCACCAGAGCGTGTCGAGACAGAGCTCGCGAGTGACCACTTGGCCGAGGTGCGACGCGAACAGGGCGAGGAGGTCGAATTCCTTGCGGCTGAGTTCGATGTCGACCCCATTGCGCGCGACCGAGCGTCGAACGAAATCCATCTTGAGGTCGCCGAAGACAATGAAGTCATCGTCATTCGCCGACGCCGGGCGGCGCAGGATGGCGCGCATTCGCGCTACGAGTTCGCGCAGTCGATACGGCTTCGTGACGTAATCGGCTGCGCCGATCTCCAGGCCTAGAACGACATCGACCTCGCTGGTGCGTGCCGTGACCATGATGACCGGGATCCGGCTGGAGTGGAACACTTCGCGACAGAAGTCCACGCCCGAACCGTCGGGCAACATGAGATCGAGCAAGATGATGTCGGGTGTGGAACGCGAGAGGATGGCGCGCGCATCGGCCAGAGTCTTGGCCCCTACGACGATGAAGCCCTCGGTGGCTAGGCCGACCGCCAAGGCGTCTTGATAACTATCCTCGTCTTCGACGACGAGGACTGACTGGCGACCGTCCGCGTCGACCATCGCGCTCACCGAGCGACCCGAAGAAGGTAGGCACAACCCCGCACTCGACCAGGGAGAGGAGTCAGTGCGAGGCGCGCCATGCCATAACCATAAGTAGACCGGGTTACCTCAGGGTGAAGTTGTGGCTACCAGAGGGTGCTCTGTAGATGAAACGTGTACGGCGTGCGTTCAGACGCCGGTGACGAGCGAGAATCCGTCGTAGCGCGTCGCCGCGGATTGGTAACTCCCCGAGACCTCACACGTGGTGACGCTGAAGCACTGCACCGAGTAGATGCCGCCCGCCACGCCCACCGTGGTGGCGCTTCCGGGCAAGTTGATGGGCGGACCGGCCGACCACACGTTGTTGGTCTCGGTCGCCAGCTGAGCCACGTAGGAGTTCTGGGCGTTGAGGTAGGCCGCGCCGGCGACGCACGTACCCACACGCGGGCAACTGAGACTGACCACGCCACCATTGTGTCCCGACTGAATCGCGCCGGCGGGCAGGGGAAGCATTTGAGCGCGGCGTAATTTGCCATTCACCACGTTGTCGAGGAAACCCTGGTAGTGACCGTTCTTATCGAGGAACTGTCCACCGAAGGCGCAGTTCCCGGCGTCCGCGCACGCCGCACCCTTGAAGCCATAGAAGAGGGCCGTGGGGTTAGTGGCCGCATTGGGCAATAGGACTTCCAGAGCCCGGTCCCAGACGCCCGCCACCGAGAGCGCGGCCATCGGCTGCACCGCGCCGGTGATCGTGTTATAGGTCCCCGCCGCCAGGCACGAACCATCCGCGACGCACGTCACCTCGTTGAACTGCGCGCCCGCGAAGGCACTGGCGTTGCCCGGCAGGGCCACGACGAGGGCCCTCTTCCATACGCCACCCACCTCGGGCACCACGATCGCGCGCGAGACGCTGCTCGCGTCGACGTAGGAACCCACCGCGAGGCAACTCGTCGCCGCCCAGCACGAGACCTGCGAGAGCGAGACGAAGGGGTTGGCGTTCGTTCCGGCGGGCAACGACAGCGTCACCGCATTGCGCCACACGCCGTGGACCTCGCTCTTCAAGAAACCCCGCGTCGCGAACGTGGTGGTGTTGGTGGTGTACGTCCCCACGACGGTGCAATTACCCTTCGTGACGCAGGTGATGGCGCGCGGGGTGGCGGTCTGACTGGTGGTCATCGCCCCCACCGGAAGCGACAGAGCGGCGCCCTTCTGCCACACGCCATCGACCTCGGTCACGGTGAAGGGCAATTGATTGGCGGCGTCCACGTACTGGCCCAGCGCTACGCAGTTGCCGTCGCTCGCACACGAGATACCCTCCATCGTGACGCCCTTGGCCGCGGCGTAGCCGTTGGGGGGCGTCACGCTGATCGGTTTCTGCCAGGTCCCCTTGATCTCGAAGTCGATCACTCCCGTGGCGTAGCCGTGTGCGCCTAGGTATATGCCAGTGACGGCGCAATTGCCGACGGAGGAACACGATTGAAATGGGAGATATCCCTGGTTGAGGCCACTGTTGGGTGAGGGAAGGCTCAATGAGACGGCCTTGGACGGAGTCAGCGCCCCCGCGTTCGCTAGGGGCACCAGCGTCGCGCCCAGGGCGAGGAGCGCGATGGCGAGACGTGGAGCTTTCATGCGTCTCCTGGGACGTGCGTCGGTAGTGAGGAGAAGCGGCGATCTCGTGGACGAAGAACGATAGGCATCGGTGTTCAGTATACGGACCACTTCAAAAACTCCTCGAAGTACCCGAGGGCCTCACTCTCGCCCACCAGCGAGGACTCCTAGAATGACGAGAGGGTTCAGCTTGGTGAGTCACGCCCGGTGTGATGCGCGAAGACAAGGATAGCAATGACGTCAATATTGTTGGTCGAAGACGATGCTGAGATGGTCAGTCTCCTCGGACGCTTCTTGCCCGAAGAGGGGTACCAGCTTCGCGTGGTGGCGGACATGGCGAGCACACTGCGCGCGGTGTCGGAGGACGCACCCGACTTGATCCTGTTCGACATCGTCCTGGGCAACGAGGACGGGCGAGATATTTTCCGCGAAGTGCGCGAGATCAGCGACGTGCCGGCAATATTTCTCACCGGCCGCGGCCTCGAGTCCGACCGTATCGCGGGGCTCAAGATGGGTGCCGACGACTACATCGTCAAGCCCTTTTCGCTCGGCGAGTTGTCGGCGCGCATCGAGTCGGTCTTGCGCCGTGCGGGGGGCAATTCTTCGCAGCACTCCATTGACGCCCCCAACATGAAGTTCGGGCCGCTCGAGATCAACGAGCAGACCCACGAAGTCCACCTCGACGGCGAGCTGCTCGAACTCACCGCGAAGGAGTTCTCCCTCCTCGCCTTCTTGGCGGCGTCACCTCGTCAGGTGTTCTCACGTGAGCAGCTCCTCGAGCACGTGTGGGCTTCCTCGCCCGAGTGGCAGAACGAAGCGACGGTGACTGAACACATCCGCCGTCTCCGGCTCAAGATCGAGACCGACCCCGACCATCCCCGCTGGATCACCACGGTGCGGGGTTTCGGCTACCGCTTCGAACCGGTCGTCGTCTAGCGCGTCGCCGCGCCGCGCCGACTGAGTACGCCGATTACCTCGTCGACGAGTGTGCTCGGCTTGAAGGGCTTGGGCAGAAACTTCGCGGTGCCGGGGGCGAGGCCGTCGATGACGTCGGGCGACGCAGTGCCCGACATCATCAAGACCGCCAGATCCGGTTGTTCGCGCTGCAGAGTCGTGGCCAGTTGGGTGCCCGTCATCTCGGGCAACACGACGTCACTCACCAAGAGGTCCAGCGGCTCGCGCATCCGATGGTAACTCTCCAGCGCATCCTCCGCGGTGGCCGCTTCGAGAACGACGAAGCCATTGCGTTGCAGGACCTGCAAGGCGAGGCGTCGCAGTCCGAGGTCGTCCTCGACGAGCAAGATGGTGGCCGCAATTCTCGCGCGTTGGACCGGAGGGGCGTTGGCGGGACTGGGCCGGTCCGAGGTATCAGCGGGTGAGGTCGCGGGGGCGGGAAGCCAGATCGTGAAGGTAGTCCCTATTCCGGGCTGTGATGAACAAGTGATGGTGCCACCACTGTCCTCGACGAGGCGGCGTGCCGAGGCGAGTCCCAAACCGGTGCCCTTGAAGGGTCCCTTCGTCGTGAAGAGGGGCTCGAAGCATCGACCCTTCGTCGCCTCGTCCATACCGATGCCGGTGTCGGAGATGGTGAGGACCACGTACTCGCCCGCGGGGAGTGCCGGTGCGTCGCCGTCGGGGGTGAGGTGACGCGACGCGGTGGAGAAGTGAAGCGTGCCACCTTCGGGCATGGCGTCACGCGCGTTGATCGACAAGTTGAGAATCATCTGTTCGAAGAGGTCGGCGTCGAGCATCACCGAGGGAGTAAAGTCCGCCAGGCTCCACGTGACGGTGTTCTTGGATCCCATGATGCGCTCGAGGACCTCGGCATTGGCGCTGAGGGCCGCCCCGACGTCAAGTAGTACGCGAGCAGGTGCCGAAGTTCGTCCGATGCTCTGGAGTTGTGCGCTGAGGGTCGATGCGCGCGACGACGTTGCTTGAATGTCGTGCACGAGTTCGACGGACTTCTCGTCGCCCGCCACGTTGCGGGCGAGAAGCTCGGTGTAGCCGAGGATGAGGGTGATCAGATTGTTGAAGTCGTGCGCGACGCTGCTGGCGACCTGTCCACGCAACTCCATGCGATGGGCGTGGCGCACTTCCTCACGTAACTCGCGCTGGTCCGTGACGTCGTCGAGCAAGGTCAGAATGTTCGGCGCAGTCCCCCCGCCGGGTAGGACGGCGGCCGAGACGGCCAACAGCCGCTCGCGGCCGCCGAGGTGGGCGGCGAATTCCTGGGTGTCCTGCAACCCTCCTTGGAGCAGGTCGACCCACAGCGGGACGAGCGCCTCGTGCACGTCGCGGGGCCAATGAACCTCGTCGAGTGCGTCGCCGGTGAAGTCGGGCCACCGTAATAGTCGACTGGCGGCACGATTCCACCACCGTACGACCCCAGCGTCGTCGGTTTCGACGATGCTGATCGGGGCGGCGTCGACGAGAATTCGCAGGCGTGTCTCGTTGTCCCGGATCGTCCGGTTCAATTCGAGGGCTTCGAGCGAGTTCGCGGCGAGTTGACCCAGAAGCATGGCGAGCTCACGGTCCTCGTCGCCGAAGGGCTGTTGCCGAGCACGCTGCGCCGCGACCACACCACGCGAACGACGTTGGCTATCGAGCACGGGAGCGCAGAGCCAATCGTCGCGCACCCACGGTTCGTTCGCGTCGTCGCGTGCGGGGGGCACCCCGAGCTCCGCCGCTGCCAGCGCATCAAGTAATCGCGCGGTCCGTCCGCGTTGGGCGAAGCCCACTAACCGCTGATCGAGTGCGCCCAGCGCAACGATGGCACGATTCGCCTCGAAGACGCTGCGCGCACTGCGTGCGAGACTTTGGACGAGGGAAGCCTCGTCGTTCAGGGTGCCCACGGCGAGGGACGCGCTAATCAACTGGTGCAGCTGACTGGCTACGCGTTGACTGGCGCGCAGCGCGAGGCGCGATTCGAACCGCAGGCGCAGGCGCTCGAGATCGACCCCGAGGGCGGTGACCACGTCGTGGACCGCCTCGAGGTCGTCGGCGTCCCACGGGGGGGCGTGTGTGTCGCTGGCGACGAGTACGGCGCCCGCGGCGTGGTCTTCGACCATGAGACGTGAGACGATACCGTGCGGTGCACTGTCGTCGGCGTGCCACGCGAGTCCCTCGCCGCTCGAGATCACCTCGGTGACCGCGGCATCGATGTCGAGACCTCCGCTCCAATACGCGGCGCACGTGTCGAAGGAGTGCTCGTGAGCGAGTACGCACCGGGAGAATGACGTGTGCGACGAGGGGTCCACCACGGCGACCCAGTGTGCGAACCCGGGGAGCGCCGCAAGTGCGAGTTGCTCGAAGAGGTTAGTGGGGTCAGCGTCGCGCGGCGTCGCCGTGAGCACCTCGCGACGACGCTCGTAGTAACGCAGGACGAAGGGGCGACTGCGGGCGAGCATCGCGTCGCTCACCGTGGCGCCTCGCACGAGGGTCTGAGAACGGTCACAGCGGACGACCGGAGAAGAGGGCGAAGTCTTCGAGGAAGCGGTCGATCTCCTCAACTTCGTAGGGCCGGGCGAAGTGGAATCCCTGGCCGACGTCGACTTGGTCCTGTTGCAATTGGTCGCGTTGGGACGCGTCCTCCACCCCCGAAGCTATGACGCGCACACCCAGTGCCCGTGCATCGCGCACGACTTGTTGGATGATCGACGCACCCGTCGCGGTGAAGTTCCGGGCGACGAAAGATCGGTCGAGCTTCACGATGTCGATGGGCAGAGAAGCCAGATCGCCGAACTCGGGGCGACCGGGGGAGAAGTCGTCAATGGCCAAGCGCACGCCGCGCTGGTGGAGCGTTGCGAGGTTCGAAACGACCGCGCCATCTTCGAGAGCGGTGTGCGAGAACTCCAAGGTGAGGTGTGCGGGGTCGAGGCGACTGGCTCGCACTGCGCGGTTGACGTCGGCGACGAAAGTCGGATCGCGAAGTTGTTGGATGGCGGTGTTCACGGCGACGGGGAAGCGATATCCCTTGGTGTGCCACTCGGCTCCCTGGTAGCAGGCAGTTTCCAGAATCCAGCGCCCGACGGGAACAATCTGGCCGCTGGCTTCGAGAAGTGGGATGAACTGGTCGGGACTCACCACTCCACGGGTGGGGTGGCGCCAGCGGATGAGCGCCTCGACACCCGCGAAGCCGTTGGTGTGCAGGTCGATCTCGGGCTGATAGACGAGGTGGAACTCGTCGGCGGCGAGGGCCTGACTCAGTTCGAGGGCGAACAGGGCGTCGAGCGGCGATTCACTGGTCATCGACTCACCACCTTCCTCGTGGCTGCTCGAGAGATGTTGTCGTGACGACTTCTCTCACGTTGGCGACGATACCAGTTAGCCTGCGGGTGTCGTTGCTAGCGTCGGTGTACGTTCGTGAAGGAGGATAGCCATGAGAGTGCTCGTCACGGGTGGTGCGGGCTTCATCGGATCGACGACGGCGGAGCTGCTGCTCGACCTGGATCACGACGTGGTCGTTGTCGACAATCTAGTGCGAGGGCATCGTGACAACGTGCCCGAGAGGGCGGCCTTCGTCGAGGGCGACTGCGGCGACGTGACCCTGATCCGATCTCTAGGTGCCTTCGACGCCTGCGTGCATTTCGCGGCGCGCATCGAGCCTGCAGATTCGATGGCGTATCCCGAGACGTTCTTCGCCAATAACGTGGGTCAGAGCTTGGCAATGTTCGAGGCCCTCATCGCCACGGGCACGACCAGGGTGGTGTTTTCCTCGTCGTGCGCGGTCTACGGCAATCAGGTTCAGATGCCGATAGACGAAGCGCGCGCAACGGGACCCGAAAGTCCCTACGGGCAGTCCAAATTGATGGTCGAACAGGCTCTTCATTGGATGGCGGCGCGCGGTCGTCTCCGCTACGCGTCCCTTCGTTACTTCAACGCCGCGGGAGGAACCCTGGCGCACCCGGAGCGCCATGATCCCGAGATCCACCTGATTCCGTTGGCATTGGACGCGGCCATGGGGCGCCGCGATTTTCTCTCAATCTTCGGCACGGACTACGCGACGACTGATGGGACGTGTGTGCGTGACTACATCCACGTGGCCGACCTCGCCGACGCTCACGTGCGCGCAATCGGGGCGCTGGACGTTCACTCCGAACTGGTCGTCAATTTGGGCACCGGCACCGGATCCTCGATTCTGCAAGTCATCGATAGCGTTCAACGGGTGACGGGTCGCGAAGTCCCCGCACGCCGCGATGCCCGACGCCCGGGAGACCCAGCCGAAGCGGTGGCGTCTAATCGCTTGGCGCGTGAGGTCCTCGACTGGCACCCCCGCAAATCCACCCTCGACGACATCGTGGCTGACGCCTGGTCGGCCCACCAAACCTTATAGGGCTCGCGTCGTGAACCCGAGATCGCGGGGTCACCAATGTCGGCGAGGATTTCCTCTCAGTGGCCCCGTGTCTTCTCTGCAATTCAAGGGTTTGAGTCCTCGAATTGAATTGGGCTGGCGTCGCGAATCCGTGGGGTGAAGCTGAGCTCGGACGCACCATGGAATTGTGGGTGGAGAGGCTGAGTTAATGCGAGAGAACGATCGCCTTGGTGGGAATTGAGTGACCCGAATAAGAATTTACGACGTCGGCACGTCATCTCGCGCTGGTGCACCCGCGTGGTCTCTCAGTGATGTTCGCTGGAGACCCTTCGTCGTCAACGTGGACCCTTACGTGAAAGCCAATGGAGGAGAGAAACGCGGTCTCGATGCGTCGTGCCAAGGACAAAAGATGAGGCTTGTGGACGGAACCATCCACGTCGCCCACCACCCGGTGCACTGGATTGGCGCGCCGGGAACTCGGGTCTCGGGACCACTGAGGGCCCATTCGTCGTGCCCCGCGGTTGATGCGCGCCGTTGCAACACCCGAGGAGACAGGACCTACTCGACGTGCCCTCGTGAGATGAGGGATAAGGGCTTGGCGGGTCCGACCACTCGGTAGTGCCGTTCGGATCGCCTCGAGGCAACCCGAGGTACGCCCGACGTCGTGTGGACGAGCCCTTCAAGAGCTATTGCCCGAACTGGTTCCACGCTTCTGCAACGTACGATCACCGAATTCGTCGAGGAGAGGCGGACGGCGCAGGGCCATCAAGATGTGAGCTGATGGCTTAGACAGCCACGACGATGGAACGGGTGACGTGTATGCATTTGTGCGGGTTGGCGTGGCGGTGTCAGGGGGTCGTCGCCGTGAGAGCCGCTTCACGCTCGAGGATTCATTGCGGGGACATCGAACCGTGGATGGCGAAATCACTTGTGTACGCGATCCCGTATGGGCGCTTCGACAACGGTGGGTCGCGCCTGCCGCTTCAATTGGCGTGGACCCACTGAGGCGGATGCAGGTACTGGTTGGTACTCTGTTAGGTCGCTAGGAGGACCGCGGGTACTCCGTTGGACTTCGGTAGATTATTGGCATGGAAAGTACTGAATCGCGCGAGGATGCTCGGAGCTCGCGATGTAGGCAGTGCGAGGCATAAAGTGGGCGCGACGGTGATTCCCACGGGTATTGACGTTGGCGACCTGTCGCAAAGTATCGGCGCCACGAATGCCTATTCTGGCGCGCGGCGTTATCGATATAGGGGCAACGATGTCGGCAGTTTGGTGTCATGACGTTTTCGCCGTCGGCACTAGCCGAAGTGGTTGAAGAGGACGACGATTCGCTGGACGGTTCGCCGAGGAACCCGGCGCCTGATGGATCGCCGAGGGACTTAGGCCGACTACCTGAACTGGCTTTGGTCATGGCCGCCGGCTCGGCCATCGTCGCCATCGCCTTCGCCGGTGCACGGTACGATCGCCAGTGGGCCGTCGACCTGTACTGGCTGGGACAGGTAATCATCTACGCCGCCCCCGCTGCCTTCCTGCTTCTCCGGAAGTGGACCTCGGCCATCGAGGCCGCCGGCGTCGCCCTTTTGATGCCGGTCACTACGTTCCTCGTAAACCAGTACTACAGCCCGGGTCAATTCCGTTTCCTCGATGAGTTCGAGCATGTCCAGACCGCTCAATCGATCCTCGCTACCCACCACCTCTTCCACGCCAATACGATTCTTCCCCAGAGCCCCCAGTACCCTGGCCTCGAGATCGTTACAACCAGTATCGTGTCGATCACGCATTTGAGCATCACGATTGCCGGCCTGATCGTGACGGGCATCGCTCACGTCATTTTCGCGTTGACCCTGTATTTCCTGCTGCAGGAGATTTGGGCTAGACCCCGCGTCGCCGCTCTCGCAGTGGTGCTCTACGCGACCGGCTCGCACTACCAATTCTTTGACTCGTACTTCATCTACGAATCCATCGCTCTGCCCTTTTTGGCGCTGTCGTTACTAGCCACCGTCAAGATGATGAAGAGTGAGGGATCAACCGCCGTCCGATGGGGTGTCGCGGCAGTCGTGTGTGGGGCTGTCACGGCCATCTGTCATCACGTGACCAGTTACGCGCTAGTCGCCTTGCTGTTGTCTCTAGTCATCGCGCAACTCTTCGCACCCTCGAACCTCCGTAGCCGGGGATTGCCCGTGGTCTTCGTCGCGGTCCTATTGATAGTCGCTTTCTGGGATCTGGGCGTCGCCACGTTGACTGTCTCCTACTTCCAGCCTGTGGTCGTAGGCCTACTCCCCACGCACGCGGCAGCGCCTGCCAGAGCGCACGTAACGTCGGGGCAACCGCCCCGAATCCTTACGCTGTTTGAGTACTTCTCGTTCGCCATTCTCCTCGCGCTCACCTCTTTGGGTGCTCGGACGCTGTGGCTTACGCGTCGATCCGCCTCAAGGGGCGCGGCGTTTGGACTGGGCATCGCGTCGCTTTCCCTCTTCGTCATCATCGCACTTCGCGAGGGCACCTCCAACGGCAGCGAACTCGCGAGTCGTGGCCTCACTTTCGTCCTCATACCAGTGAGCTTCGTTGGTGCACTCGTCTTCGCCGATCGCAGCGTCTGGCGATCGCGGTCAACACACTGGGGCACCGGGCGAAGGTCGGTCGTCCTCGCTCTCGTGAGCACTGTGGCTGTCGTCGCTCTAGCCGTGGGAGGTCTTGCCGGGAGTTGGCCCAACTACTACGCGCGACTGCCCGGACCCTTCAGGGTCAGCGCGTGGGAACGCTCGGTTGACCACCACAATTTGGACGTCGCCCAGTGGTTTGCTGACTTCGTACCGCCTGACCAGGGTGTAGCCTCGGACTACTCCACGGAGGCAATTATCTCGGCCCTGGGTCACCAAGCCGAGCCGAACGGCATCGCCCAACTGTTCCTGCCGTTGCACTTTACGAGCGCCCAGGGCAAGCTCGCCAGGGTCAAGCGCGTCTCGTTCATCGTGGTTGATCGACGATTGTCCGAACAGCTCCCGGCTACGGGCTATTACTTTCAGTTCGACCCCGAGAGCGGCGACTACTCGACCCCAATACCGACACAATCGCTCACGAAGTTCAACCAAATCCCTGGCGTGTCTCGAGTGTACGCTGATGGCACGATCGTGGTTTACGAGATAGTCGGATCGGCGTACTACAAGTGACCTCGCGTCGGATGCCCGCGCGGTATGACGCGATCCTGTTCGGCGTCAGTGTGGCCAGCGTCGCCGTCGAAGTCTTCGTCTCCACCCCGGCGGTTGACGTGATCGCCGGGCTACTCCTCACTCTCTTCCTCCCTGGCGCGGCGCTCGTTGCCACTCTCGGTCGGCGCCACTGGGCCGGCGTGATCGAGCGCCAAGTCTGGATCGTGGGTGCCAGTATCGGATTGACGGTGCTCGGTGGACTCGCACTCAATTTTTCCGGAGGCTTAACCCGATCCAGTTGGCTCGAATGGAACGGTGCCGTCATCCTGGTCTGCGTCGTACTGAAGCAGCTTCGGACCCGAGTAATGAGTCGACCCGAGTCTGATCCACCCACCCTCTTGGCCGAGGGGGGCGGTGTTCCAGACCTCATCGGAGAGACCAGAGAGGAGCAAGCGGAACTGGGAGGCGTAGCCCGTTCCGTCAGTATTTCGTTTCGTCAGGTCGTCCTCCTCATCGCTGCGGTGCTGATCTGCACGGCTGCATTGATGTTGTCCCTTCACACAAATGCCGCGAGCACTCGGGAGTCTTTCGTGCAGGCATGGGTCCTGCCCCGGCCGTCTGAAGATGCGTCCAGCACCAGCGTCCAGTTAGGAGTCCGGAACCATCTCGGGAAGCGAAGCACTTTCCTGGTTCGTGTCGACATGGGTGGGGGAACCACCAAACTCTTCACGGTGAAGCTCGCGGATGGTGCCTCGTGGACGCAATTGATCACTCGGCAGCCCGGGGAACAGGTCGAGTCGTCGGTCGCTTCTTCCTCGCAGCCGTCGGTGATACTTTCCAGGGTGTACCTAGCCACCCCGCTGTCGTGACTCGATCACCGGCGATTGTAGAATCGAACTGATGCGGACGATCGGGCGTGATGAGCTTCGAGCGCGCGCGCGCGTGGTTTCCATCGAACTTTCGATGATTTCCACATCGACGGAAATCGACGTGGAAGGTTACGCGACCCTATGGTGCTTGACGCGTGACCACGGAGTACCGCTCAGCGTCTCATTCTGGGACGTGGGGGAGGACCGGTCGGTCTCTCCGGAGCAACTCGTAGATCAGCTCCGTGCCGCAGATGCGCTCGACGCGGCCGACTCTGCAGCGGCGCTCCCCGCGCCCGCCGAGTCCGACGTAGAGGTCACCGTGGCCATCTGCACGCATGAACGCCCCGACGACTTACGGCGGGCGCTGGCTAGCCTGGTTGCGCAAAACGATCAAGAGTTTCGCACCATCGTCATCGACAACGCACCACGGACCCGGGCGACGGCCGACATCGTCGAAGAGGCCCACCTTCCTGATTACGACTACCTGATCGAGCCCCAAAAAGGGCTCTCTCGGGCACGTAACATGGCCCTGGACCATATCTCGAGTGACTACGTGGCGTGGATGGACGATGACGAAATTGCTGACGGTGACTGGATTGGGCGCCTCAAACAGGGATTCCTCCACGCATCACGCCCGGCCGCTGTTTGCGGGTTGATGCTCCCCGCCGAACTTGAAACGAGGGCCCAGATCCTCTTCGAGCAGTACGGCGGATTCAACAAGGGACGGAGTCTTTACCCTGAAGCACTGTTCCAAGGTGCTCCGTCGGTGATCAGTCCCCTGTATCCACTGCCCGCTATAGGTTCCGGTGGGAACATGGCGTTTCGAACGGAGGCGCTCCGGGGCGCCGGCGGATTCGATCCGGATCTCGGCGCCGGCACCAGGACCCACGGTGGCGAGGAGACGAAGGTATTTTGCGATTTGCTCCGCTCGGGGGAGACCGTCCTCTTCTGGCCGGCCGCTATTACGTGGCACTTCCATCGGCGAGAGATGGACCAGCTCCTCAAACAGTTCTACGGCTACAGCGCCGGGCTGTCCGCGTTCTACGCCAGCGTGATTCGCACGGACCCGTCGGCGGTGTGGGACATCGCTCGGCTTGTCCCGCACGGACTTCGCGACCTCGGCCTTCGAGACGGTGGGATCAAATTCGATCAACTCCCCGAGGACTTCCCGAAGGAGCTGCTGAGCGCCGGTCGTCGCGGGTTAGCCGCGGGCGCATTCAGTTATGTCTACGAGGCGGTGTCCGACAAGTTGGGTGGATGGCGTGTTTGACAGCGCCGCCACTTCCGCAACCTCGACCACCCGCCGCGCAACGTCCGCGACAGGCGCATGAGCGACCATCGTCGCACCTTGGGCCATGGCGGGGTGCAGACATCTGCGATTGGCCTCGGATGCGCCACCCTATTCCACCTGCCGAGACCCTCGGACCGACGAGCCGTCCTTGACGCAGCGTTCGCCCACGGCATCACCCACTTCGACGTGGCGCCAATGTACGGCTTCGGCATGGCGGAGCCCGAACTGGGCGCGTTCCTCAAGGGCCGACGTGGTCAGATAACGGTGACCACCAAGTTCGGGATCGACCCGACGCCTCTTGGTCGGGCGGCCGGTCGGTTGCAGCGCCCGATTCGCTCGGCGCTCCACCGACTCCCGCGTGCGCGAAGCGGTCTGAAGTCGTCCGGCCGCGGAGTGGCATCGGGTGTTGTGGGCCGACTCCTGTATTCCGCGGAACCGTACACCCCCGACGTGGTGCGACGCAGCCTTGACCGTAGCCTTTCACTGCTCCAGACCGACTACGTCGACGCCTTCCTGATCCACGACCCCACCGATGCCTTGCTCGCCTCGAGCTCGGAGTTGGTCGACTACTTGTCGTCGGAGGTCGCAAACGGCAGGATCCGTTCGTGGGGTTCGGCGGTGGACGTCAACGTACCCGCGGGTGAGGTGAAGGTCCTGGCGGAGCGCAGCCCCGTTGTTCAGATGAGGGACGACATCTTCGAGCGACCACCAGGTACGGTCGTCGCGTCGCATCAGTCGGTGATCACGTTCGGGATAATGGAGCGCGCGCTCCCCTCGCTCGCCGTGTATTTCGAACACTCGGATGCCGAGCGGGTCGCGTGGAGTGCTCGTCTTGGCTTTGACGTGTGGGGCCCTGACGCTTTGGCGCATCTGCTCCTTCGCCAGGCCCTCTATCGCAATCGGTCCGGTCCGGTCTTGTTCAGCAGCACGAAGATCGAGCGGGTGCGGGACGCTGCGACAGTCGGACACGTCGCGTACGATTCCGTGGCGATGGCCGCTGAAGCCGACGTTGTGAGGGCTCTCTGCGCGACGATTCGGCGTGCCGAGAAGAGAGCGGACGTACGGTGACGATCGAAGACCTGAGTGAAACAACGGAGAGCACTTCGTTTCGCGCCGAGTTGGTGGTGATTGGGGCCGGTCCCGCGGGGATCGTGACCGCGCTCGAGGCCGCAGGACGTGGCATCGACGTCGTGCTCGTCGAGAGCGGCCCGGAGCGTTTCAAACGCGCTGTCCAGGAATTGTCAGCGGCGGCGTCGTGGGACCCGTCGCGCCACGCACCTATGCCGATCGCGGTACGACGTCAGATTGGGGGGACCTCCGCCATCTGGGGCGGTCGCTGCGTTCCCTATGATCCGATCGATTTTGAGTCCCGACCATTCGCCGACGCGACGCCGTGGCCGGTCACGTACGAGGAGATGTCCGGTTACTTCCAACGAGCCTGTGACTGGCTCGTTTGCGGGCGGGCCATGTTCAGCGCCGCCGACCTGCCCGACGCGCCGAAATCCATCGTCCCGGGACTGGAGGATGGCGCGGTGACGGCCTCGACGTTGGAGCGGTGGTCGCTTCCGACCAACTTCGGCACCACGTACCTCCACCAGCTCACCACCGTCCCTCACCTGCGGCTACTCACGGGTGTAACTGCGACCCGGATAGTCATCCCCCCCCAGAGCGGGGCGGCCGAGTGGGTGGAGGCCCGAACAGTCGCCGGAGGCGAGGTGTCGCTGCACGCCAAGGCGATAGTCGTTGCGTGTGGCGGGCTTGAAGGTACTCGGCTCCTGATGTCGTCGCCCGGACCCCGAGGCGGACAACTGGGAGGAGAATCGGGTCACCTCGGACGATGGTATATGGCGCACGCCGAGGGGGTCATCGCCAACCTTCACTTCACGACACCCGCGGCGTCGACCGTCTTCGGTTACGAGCGCGACCTCGATGGCGTCTACGTCCGACGCCGCTTCGCGTTCACCAAGGAGTTCCAACTCGAGCACGAGCTCCCGAACATCGCCGCGTGGATCGCCAACCCCGAGTTGTCGGACGCGACACACGGAAACGGTCAACTTTCCTTCGTCTACATGGCGTTGAGTTCGCCGTTCGGGTCCCTGTTCGCTCCCGACGCTCAGCGCTTGTCGCTGACTGGTGTCCATCTGCCCGGGACGCCCTACGGGGGCTCGGAGAAGAGCCCGTGGTTGTCCCACTTGAGGAACATTGTCCGTCAACCTCTGTCCACGGGTCGGTTCATGGTCGAATTCGGGACCAAACGATTCTTGACACCCGGTCGTAAAGCCCCGGGATTCTTCGTCCGCGATGAACGAAATATCTATCCCATGCAGTATCACGGGGAGCACCTGCCGAATCCGGCCAGCCGAGTGCGCCTGACTCGTCAGACCGATCGGCTCGGCCGACCGATGCTCGACATCGATTTGCGGTTCTCGTCGGCGGACGTGGACGGAGTGGTCCGAGCGCACCAGTTCTGGGACGAGTACTTGCGATCGTCGGGCGTAGGGTATCTCGAGTATTTGTACGAGGACCTTCGCGACGCCGTCAACGGACGGTTGGGCGGCGGATTCCACCAAGTTGGCACAACGCGAATGTCGGTGGAACCGGCCGACGGCGTTGTCGATCGAAACCTGGCCATCCACGGTGTGAGCAATGTCTTTGTCGCCAGTAGCTCGACATTCGTCACGTCAGGTCAGGCGAACTCCACGTTCATGATCATCGCATTCGCACTTCGCCTGGCGGATCATCTCAACATCGTCCTCCGGTCCAGCTAGTGCCGTCGTCTTGTCCTCGCTGTTGATTGTCTCAAGTACGCGACGCCGACTCGCCCTCACGCACGAAGAGCACCTCGCCGCGAATTGGAGGGCGCAACAGACTTGAACGACCTCGTGATCGCCGGGCCCGCGAGGGAATCGTGGTCCAACGATGCGCGGCTTCGCGGCGTACGCGTTGACCGCACACCAACCGAAGCCGCCACGAAGTACTGGGACGACGAAATGGCTCAGAGGGCCCGCAACGTCCAAACTCGGAGGACTTCAGGAAGCCGACCGATTTGCTGGTCAGCGCATTGCCACGGCGAGTGAGGACCACATCAAGGATTGCTCAAATGCCAATAGATTGCGGCGAACGAGAGCCCTATAAGAACAATTCCTAAGGCATACGTCACTAAGCGCCGTTTCGCCAACCATTTCGACTTTCGAACCGGATTCTCCACTGCGTAGTAGAGCACCGCCGACAAAACTATCGAGAGCCCAATGAGATAGATCTCGCTATGGAGGGGCAGTGGTCCTATGGCGAATTGCGTCGCAATCGCAATTACGGGCCAGTGTACGAGGTAAAGCGAATACGAGAGATTACCGAACCACTGAACTGGTGCGAAACCTACCAATCGTCCAAATTCCCCTGGGCCGCGCAGAGAGCCACCGGCGATAATCGCCCCCGTCGCCGCGACCGGGGCAATGACGGCAGATCCGGGCCATAACGTCGCTGAGGTGTATACCCACGTGCAAAGAAGCACAACCCCTAAACCGACAGAGGCCAGCAGTAATCCCCACCGGGGCGATCGCCCGCGTAAGTGCGGTGCAACTACCGCCAATAGTGCTCCTAATGCCAATTCCCACGCTCGGGTGATCGGCGAGAAAAATGCCCACGATGCGTTCTGGCCAGTCTCGATGATGCACCAGGCGAGCGAAAGACCGATCACTGCTGAAAGTGCGCCGACTAATCGAACGACAGGGGACAGTACCTTCCACGGCATTGTGAGAAGAAGGAAAAGTAGCGGCCACACCAAATAGAATTGCTCTTCAACCGCCAACGACCAATATTGTTGCAAGGTTGACGGAGGTTGCGTGGCGGCGAAGTATTGCGTGCTGACCGATGCAAAATGGAAATTGCCAACGAACGCCGCGACGTATTTGGCATCGTTGGCGTTGATGGCCCCAGTGAGGAAACTGAGCCAGTGGTAGGTCGCGAACACCGTGGCAATGAGAACAACTGTCGCCGCCGGAAGGATTCGGCGAATTCGACGGGCGTAGAAGCCGGGAATCGACGCGGAGCCCCTCGACGCCCTTTCACGCAAGAGGACGTTGGTTATGACAAAGCCAGAGACCACGAAGAATACGTCGACTCCTAGAAAACCGCCATGAACCCCCGGAATATCCGCGTGGTAGAGAACGACAAGCAAGACGGCCAGCGCCCGTACGGCTTGAATGTCGGGTCGAAATTCGGCACGGTAGTCCTTCGCGTCAAGTGTTCTGGACTCCAACTCACTCATATCGACGCCTCGTTTCAATTGTCGCCCTCGATATAGAGTGAACGCTGGCCCACTCGAGCCACACGTTATTGTCGAGTAATTCTGCCTCAAGTACGTGGCTCGTGCCACTTCATCTCAGAACTTTCTCGTTTCGGACCGTCTCGGTTATGAGCCGACCTTAGTTACCTTCTACCTTCGTCTCTAAGGTCAGGCCGCGACAGGTATTCCAGTCGGGCAATGTGGGACTCGCACCAAGGGAACTTAACTTCTGTCCCGTGGGCTCAATGAGTTTAGTGAGGAGTTTTCTCGTCACCATGATGCTCGAATGCGCCAGCGATCACGTTGAAGAGCAACGCTGCGCCCACTGTGGTCGTAGGAACGAAACCAAACCCGCCAAGCCAATCCGAGATCGTCATGGTGACCGTGGCGATGTCCGCACCACGTCGAGAACGATTCACACTGCTCTTCTACAGAGCCGCGGGACGCCCGGGCGAGCGTGAGCGAGCGCCTCTCGCACTCGCCGCCGACCTGCACTCGAGGAGGAGGGCTATTGAGCGGCACTCTTCGAATGATGTTCGACAAGTTCCTCGGTGAAGCGCCTCACCCAGAGACCGATGCGACGCTCATATGTTGCTTGCGCATATCGGGTCCACGTCGGAACTCCCCAATATCCTTCGCGCGCGAGGCATTTCGGTCTTTCGAGACTCGGGCCGCCACCGAGGCCTCGACGACGCCGTTCCTGGGTGACCACTTCGAGGTCGATCAAGGCCGTGTGGCTCGGCGCGTGGAACGCGACTTGACGCTCTCATAGTGGCGCTGCCGAAGGCATTGCCGCGACATCGCCTTCGCAATCGCATTCCCCTACGCGACCGGCCCCCGTGCGCTCCATGGCCTCATTCGTTCCGAGCGGAGCCACCGATCGGCATTGATTCGCCTGGTCCCGTCCAGCCCGGCACTGTCGCGTTCGGTGACCGCGTCAGAAAGGGTGTCGCACTCGGCCGGTGCGCCACGCTGCCAATGGATACTCCGACAATGGCGTGGACGAGGATTTGAATTGCCTAAGCTATCTCCTCGCGAACGACGGGCAGTCGACGATCCTCCCTTGCGACGGTGCCCTCTCGAGGCTCCTCCTCGCGGGTCGGGGATTTCTTCGGGTAGTGAACGTTCACCGGCAAACCTCGCCGTCGTTTCCGACGTGAATCGTCGTGGAATTGGCTGGGAGGAAGCCTCCCGCCCGGTGGTCAACCACCCGGACCCGAAGCGAGCGAAAACGACCACACTTAGTTTCTTCACTGTCTAAGTCTTCCTCCCACCGCGAAACGTCGTGCAGCGCGCAACGGTATCTCCCTTGACGAATCACCGAGGATGGGGCGTGCCGCCGGCACTTATTGACGGGCTTGGCGGTCGCTGTGCAGCGAGAGGAGGCGACTGCGTCCGTACTGGACGTAAGGCCCTCGAATTTGATTGGAAAATCCAATCGGGGTGGTTTGATCATCGCTGCATGGATTAACCTTGCGTGCTATTGAAGTATTGCGACCAAGACATCATTCGTCCTGCTGGGTGTGAGAGATCCCTATGGTGGGGTAACGACCACCAAGTCATTTCTCTCGATACGCAGACAGCCCGCCATTAGTGGAAGAAGGAGTAATAATGTTGCACCGATTCTCGTTCGGACGTCGCCACTGGTCACGATGGCCAAGGAGAATTGGGCTGCTGGGACTCGCCACCGTATTACTCGCCCCATCGGCGGCAACGGCGAGTGCCACGCCGTCTGCGCGTCCCACGTTGGTTCAGCTCGAAGCTGAGATAGCAGCATCGGCGGCCATCAAGGTTGCGCCGCCTCTGAAAGATCTGGTTCCGCAGTTCTCGACGAACACCGCCACGACCACCATGGTCCCCATGCCGAGCGCGTGTTATGGTTCGTGGCCCCCCACGGCACCTCAGCCGATTCCAAAGAATGCGGCAACGGTGTGTGCATGGGGTGATACGGCAGCCAAGAGATCGATCTTCCTCATCGGTGATTCGCAGGCCGCAATGTGGCTACCCGCCTTCAACGCATTGGGAATTGATCTGGGATGGAAGATACTCTTTCTCGCAAAATCCAGTTGTGCGCCCTGGATAAACACCAGCGCGTATAACAATGACGGCTCTAGTGTGTGGAACAATGCGGCCTGCATCACTTTCTTGCGCAACGAGATCAATTTCGTCAATTCCGTGCATCCCAACGTCGTCATTCCTATCGGAATGGACATTCCGACGAAGAGTGATTACGTGACAGTAAAGGATCAGGAGGCCGCGGTCCTTAAGACCTTCCTAGCGTTGAAGCCGAGTCGAGCCAAGATTCTCTTGCTGGGCGGCTTCTCGTACGTGAACTCGGACCAGGGCTTGCCCACTCCCCAGAATTGCTTCATGATTCACTCGACGAATCTTCCGGAATGTGAGGCTTCACGACAGGAGGCCAGCCCGTATCCTGCGGTCGGCGGCGGAGACGCGGCGGCAGCCGCCGACAAAATTACTGTCGTCCCGACGCTTGATTTGTTTTGCGCGGTTCGGCTGTGTCCAATATTTGTGAAGGCGCCTTCCGGTGATCATCTCGTTTATTTCGATACCCATCACATGAATAACTCATATTCGGCGTGGATTAGCCGGGCTCTTGATACTCTCATCCAACCGGATCTACCTGTAACGAAGTGACGCTCGAGAAACGGTGCCGTCCCTTTTTCTGAGGAGGATCATGGTGACGTTGCGCCCTGGCGTGAATCGCGCGGGATTTCGTTCGTTCGGCATCTTTCTTTAGGGCGCGAGAGGTGACACGCCACTACGTTCTACCGGCTCGTCGAAGGGACGGAACCGCGAAGTAGTTCTTGATGTGTTCATTCACGACTTGATGGGAATACTCCCATGACCCTTCATGAAATTGCAACGTCCGAGGTGCTCGGCACGTCGAGGCGACCCCGCACGGTGTCTCCGTTCGCCAGATGGTCAGCCTGCTCCAACGTGCCCTGATCGGAGCCAAAGTGATCGGGTTTGCGCAAGTTGAACGCAACCCACTCCCTCGCGACGAGGTACTTCTCTTCGTGCGGAACGGAAGCTCGATTATGACGCGCGAGCCCGTCGCCGGAACCCGTCAGGTCGAATGAGACACTCGGTTGTTCTAGATATTAGCGAGCACCTCCTTGATTGGCGGATTGATCCAGACGATTTCGGGGATGGTGAGCGCCTGCGGCGCAATGCGACGAAAGCGAATCGGGTTCAGTTCGAATGCAGTGGT
>VFSW01002147.1_pt1 | contig 29876 bp, 26 predicted proteins | sample 5358111 | NCBI WGS metagenome assembly VFSW01 (sample SAMN11554181, study PRJNA540505) | mine drainage metagenome | isolation source: sediment from site ElyBrook_90M | place: USA: Ely Copper Mine, Vershire, VT | collected 2017 | reverse complement strand
GGCGCTTTCATCCCCATAGCTCAAAGCAAGGGGGATTACGCGCCCCTTGCTAAAGATGAGGGGCTGAGTGTCGAGAACCCAAACGACCATCCATAATTGAGGGCGAGCCAGTATTCACGCCAGCGTGCCTACCCACGCCCGCAGGATGTTGGGCACCGCCAGATCGCGCGTGCCGGCGCCGTAGCCCACCCGCGCCAGCGCCAGCGGCGGCAAGCCGGACTCCGCGACCTCGGCGAGAATGGCCGCACCCGTCGGCGTGACCAGTTCTGTGCCGGCGGGGATCTCCGGCGGGGCAGCAATCACCGCCAGAGATCCCCGCGCGATGATCTCGATCGTCGCCGGCGAGGGCAGCGGCATAGCACCGTGGGCCATCCCCCACACGCCGGCGCCCACCGGCAGCGGCCCGACGAGGCAGCGCTCCACGCCGAGCGACTCGAGCGCGACGACCGCCCCCACGACATCCGCGATGGTGTCGAGGCCGCCCAGCTCGTGGAAGCGCACCGCCGCGCGATCGACGCGATGCACGCGCGCTTCGGCCCCGGCCAGCCGCTCGATGATGTTGCGCGCGCGCGCCCTGGCGACCTCAGAGATAGCCGCGCGCTCGACCAATGCCAGCAGGTCGTCGGGGCCGAGGTGATCGGGCATCGCCGCTTCATCGACCTCGACGATATATTTCAGCGCACCGACGCCGCTTTTCATCACTGGCGCGACGCGCACCGCTAGGCCGGCGACATCCACGCTGGCGACGGCGGCCTGGATGGCGGCCAGATCGGCCCCCGCGTCGATCAGGGCGGCGTTGATCATATCCCCCGCCGCGCCGGCGAAGGGGTCGAAATACACCACTCGCTGTCCCATAAGCCCTGCGCTCTCCATCACGGTGCCGCTATGCCCAGACGCCGCGCGATTGAAGCGTCGAGGGGATACACCTGCTCAGATGGCATAAGCTATCCCTTCAACGCCTCATCCAGGCCGTTTTCCCAGGCGGATGCCAGATCGGCGATGGCGACATCCACGCCAAGGCAGATCAGGCGATCGCCGCCGACCGTGCCGAGGCGCGTCAGAGCGACATCCCGCTCGCACGCCAGATCGGCGGCGGCGCTCCACTGGTCCGGCGCGACGCAGACGACGATGCGCGACGGCGCTTCGCCGAAAAGCAGGCCGGCAGGTGACGCGACGCCCGCCGCGAGATCCGCGTCGCCGCTGATGCCCTGGCCGGACCACACGCACCACTCGGCCAGCGCGACGCCCAGGCCACCATCAGAGCAATCGTGCGCCGATCGCAACGTGCCCTCCGCGTGCGCGTCGATGACGAAGCGCTGCGCCGCCGCTTCGACCGCGAGATCGAGCTGTGGCGGGCGGCCCGCGACAGTGTGGCACAGCGCCGCCAGATAGGTCGAGCCAGCGAGATCAGCCGGGGTGTCGCGCCAGGGGCCGGCGAGCGCGACGATGTCACCCGGCGCGCCAGCCGCGCTGGGCAGCGGCGACCGGCTGCCCTCCAGCAGGCCGAGCATGCCCACCACCGGCGTCGGATAAATCGACGTGCCGCCCGTCTCGTTATACAGGCTGACGTTGCCGCTGACGACCGGCGTGCCTAGTGCGCGAGCGGCGGCGGCCATGCCGTCGACGACCCGCGACATCTCAAAATAGATCGCTGGTTGCTCTGGATTGCCAAAGTTGAGGCAATTCGTCAGCGCGATCGGCGTCGCCCCGGCGCAGGCGCAGTTGCGCGCCGCCTCGGCCACCGCCAGCGCGCCGCCGTTGAAAGGATCGAGGTAGGCCAGCCGACCGTTGCCGTCGGTGCTGAGCGCGATGCTGACGCCCGTCTCGGCGCCCTCCTCATCGCGCAGGCGCAGCACCGCCGCGTCGCTGCCCGGCCCGATGAGCGTGTTGTCGCCCACCATGTGGTCATACGTGCGCCAGACCTGGCGGCGGCTGGCGATGTCGGGCAGCGCCAGCAGCGCCAGCAGCGTGGCGTCGAGGCTGTCGGGAATGCTCAGCGTCGCTGGGTCGAAATCCCACAGCGCGCGGATGGCGGGGTCCTGCGCGCCCTCGCGCGTATACGCCGGCACCTCGTCGGTCAGCAGAACTGTCGGGATCTCGGCGACGATCGCCCCCTGCTCGCGCACGCGCAACACCGGCTTGTCGATGACGTGGCCAATGATATCCGAGCGCAATCCCCACTTGTCAAACACGCGCTGGATGTCGCCCTCGTGCCCGGCTTGGGCGATGACGAGCATGCGCTCTTGCGATTCCGAAAGCATGATCTCATACGGCGTCATGCCCGACTCGCGCCGCGCCACGTGTGCCACGTCGATGTCGAGGCCGGAGCGCCCCTTGTGCGCCGCTTCGACGGACGAGCTGGTCAGCCCCGCCGCACCGAGATCCTGCAACCCCACCAGCCAGCCGGTGTCGCGCAGCTCCAAACAGGCTTCGAGCAGCAGCTTTTCGAGGAAGGGATTGCCCACCTGCACCGCTGACCGCTGCGTGGCGCTGGGATCGCTCACCGAGGCAAAGGTCGCGCCGTGCAGTCCGTCGCGCCCGGTGTCGGCGCCGACGAGCATAACGGGGTTGCCCGCGCCGCTCGCTCGCGCGGGGATAATCTTATCGACCGGCACGTCGCCGACACACATGGCGTTCAGCAGCGGATTGGCCTGATAGCGCGGATCGCAGTAGATCTCGCCGCCGACGGTGGGCACGCCGACGCAGTTGCCGTAATGGCCGATGCCGCCGACCACGCCGGCAAAGAGATAGCGCGTGCGGGCATCGTCGAGCGCGCCAAAACGCAGCGAGTCGAGCAGGGCGATCGGTCGCGCGCCCATCGTGAAGATGTCGCGCAAGATGCCGCCGACGCCGGTCGCCGCGCCTTGAAACGGCTCGACGGCGCTGGGATGGTTGTGGCTCTCGATCTTGAAGACGACCGCCAGGCCGTTGCCGGCATCCACCGCGCCGGCATTCTCGGCGCCGGGGCCGAGCAGCACGCGCGGCCCGCTCGTGGGGAAGCGCTTGAGCAGCGGGCGGCTGTTTTTATAACCGCAATGCTCGCTCCACATCGCGCCAAAGATCCCTAGCTCGACGGGGTTGGGCGCGCGACCCAGCAGCGCCACGATCCGGTCGTATTCGGCGCGGGTGAGCGCGACGCCGCGCAGATCGGCCTCGGAATAGATCACGTCGGGAACGGCGTCAGTTGACATAGCACGCGGCACCTCAGCGGAGATTTGGCACAGCCACGTCAGTATATGACATGCGGGTGCATCACGTCGGGTGGCAGTGAGCGGCGAATGATGTCGCCATCAGGGCAAAAATAGTCCCCCCTGGGCCGCCTTGGGCCAGAGGGGAGCTGAGCCGGCGCTCGCATCGCTTTATTGCGTATTGGCGCTGGCAGTGTTGGGATTCGGCGTCGAGCCGGTCGTGCCGAACGTGTTTTGCACGCGGCTCTGCACCGTGGTCGCCGTCTGGCGGCCCTGCTCGATGATCGAGCCTGAGCGGGCCTTCATCTGATCCATCTGCGTTTGAGCCTGTGCCTGCCAATCGTTGAAGCGCGCTTGCAGCTCGTTGCGCGTCTCTTCACCGCGCTTGGGCGCGATGAGCAGGCCGAGCACGGTGCCAGCGACGGCACCCCAGAAAAAACCTCGCAGCATTGTAGTCTGTTCCCTTTCTAACTCTGTGGAGGACCGCACGCACGGCGCGGGCGGCAATGGCCCAACAGCGATTCCCTGCAACTTTCATGCCGCGCGACCGGCGGCGACACAAGAAATCAGGGAAATACCCGCTGTGTTGATGCGACGATACGCAAAGCCAACACACTCACTATTATAGATCTGTAAATATAGATCGCGCAGAGGACACCGATCTAAAGGGTGAGCATTGCGTTTCGTCGGAATTATACCCGTCAACGTCCTCATCAAGTGGTTGTGAATCGCGTCACATCCGCGCTTTTCGCTACACTTTCGCCATATTTCCGCACAGCATCGGGCACATCCGTTTGCTATGCTATGGATGTGAGCGGAGCACGAAAACGTTCTCTTCCTGCTACAATTCATGACGGCGGGGGAGCAGCCATGTGGGCCGGCGGCTGGAAGCCGCGCCTGGGTTGACGAAGGCCGCCTTCGCGGCCTAGAATCCTCGCCTGCGCGGGCAGGCTTGGTGGCGACGACGGATGGCAAGACCTGGCGCCTGGCGATGCCCGCCGCAATCGACACGATACTTTTTCGGCTCACCGGTGTGAGCTTCAACGACAAAAATAGGAGGTACCGCACGGTTATGGCAGCCAACACCACGAATATGGCCTCGACGCCCGAATCGCGCTCGACCAGCATGTATGCCCTCGAGGCACGCGACATCACCAAGAGCTTCCCGTTGGGGCGCGATATGATACAGATCCTCAAAGGGATCAGCTTCACCGTCAAGCACGGTGAGTTCGTCGCCGTAATGGGTCCGTCGGGGTCCGGCAAGTCCACCCTGCTCGGCATCATCGCGGGGCTTGACTCGCCCACGACGGGGCAGGTGCTGATCGACGGGGTCGATGTGACGCGGATGAGCGAAGGGCAGCTCGCCACCGTGCGCAATCAAAAGATCGGCATGGTCTATCAGGCCTTCAACCTCATTCCGACGCTGACGGCGCAAGAAAACGTCGAGGTGCCGCTCTATGTCGGCAAGCACCCCGGCGGCATCTCAGAGCAGGCCAAAGCCATGCTCGAGCTGGTCGGGCTGGGGCACCGCCTCGACAACCGGCCCAACAAGCTGTCGGGCGGCGAGCAACAGCGTGTCGCCATCGCCCGCGCGCTCGTCACGCGCCCCGCGCTCGTCTATATGGACGAGCCGACCGGCAACCTCGACAAGGCCAACGGCGACAATGTGCTCAACATGATTCGCGGCTTGCAGCAGCAGACGGGCACGACGTTTGTCATCGCGACGCACGACACCGACGTCGCGGGGGCCGCTCAGCGCACTATCAAGCTCGTCGACGGGCGCGTCGTGGAATAGAGGCGAGGAACAAGCAATGAAATTCGGATTCTATTGGCCGTATGCCACGCGCTCGCTGGTGCGCGGCGGCCAGCGCACGGTGCTGGCGATCTTTTGTATCGCGGTAGGTGTCATGGCCATCGTCGCCTTGCAGCTGGTGGGCTTGAGCATCAATAACGCGCTGACGAGCAACGTCGTCGCGGCCAACGGCGGCGATCTGCGGCTGACCGCGCCGATCATTCCGCTGCAAACGAAAGATCTCGCCACATTCGACCAGCTTAAGCAAACGGGCCAGATCACCAATTACGCGACCTCATCCGGCACTGGCGGCACGATCACGACCAGCTCGGGCAGCGTCGAGCTGATTCAATTGCTGGCCGTATCGCCTAACTTTCCGCTGGTGGGCCAGCCTCAGTTTACCCAGCCGTCGCGCGGGTTGAGGGTGCAAGATATCGTCAGCGGCGGCAATGTCGCCATCAGCAATATCGTCGCCAGCGATCTGGGCGCGCATATCGGCGGCACCTATCAGATCGTGACGAATTCACAGCAGGCGATCACGATGAAGGTGAGCGCCATCTATCAAAGTGGCGGCGCTTTCACCGGCAAGACGATCATCGTCTCTGAGGCGACGCTGGCGACGGCACCCGGCCCCAAGGGCGCTCTGCCCCAAACCTTTGACACGGTGTATATGACCGTGCCAGCGGCCAATCTCAAATCCGTCGAGTCCGCGCTGAGCACCACCTTTCCACTGGATAACACCATCAGCGCGCAAGACGAGCTGCAACAGCGGCAGACACAGGTGAGCGAGATTCGCCTGTTTTTGCAGATCGTCGGCCTGGTGGCTCTTTTCATCGGCGGCATCGGCATCATCAACACGATGCAGGTGCTCTTGCGGCGGCGGCGCGTCGAGATCGCCATGCTCAAGACAGCCGGCTATCAGCAAAACGACCTCTTCGCGCTCTTTGGCCTTGAGGCCGGATTGCTGGGATTCATGGGCGGCGTCGTCGGCACGGGGCTAGGCATCGGCGCCAGCTATATCGTGAGCGGCATCGTCTCGCAGGCGGTGTTTGTGAACCTGCCCATCACGCTCGACACGGGAACAATCGTCGCGGGTATTCTGATCGGCTTTTTCACGGCGCTGATCTTCGGCCTGTTGCCGATCATCCAGGCCAGCCAGGTGCGCCCGCTGGCGGTGTTGCGCGAGAGCGAAGAGCAGACGGCGACCTCGACAATCGTCACCGGTGGGCTGCTCGTGTTGCTTTCCGTGCTCTTCGTCGCTCTGGCCGCCTCGATCATCGGCGATCTCGTCAAAGCGATCCTGGTGGTCTATGGCGGCGCGCTGCTGATTTTCGCGATGGCGGCGGGCTTTGCGCTGCTGGTACAGGCCATCTCACGGCTGCCAGTCTATGAGCGGCCCAGGGGCAGAGCCTGGCTCTGGGTATTGGCCAGCTTTGGCATCCTGCTGGTCACCGCGATCGTGTCAGCCTTGATCGCAGGCGCTGGATTCGTAGCGACGCTTATCGCCTCGCGGCTGGGCAATTCCAGCCTGGGCAGCTATATCGTTTCAGTGCTCACCATGCTGGCGCTGGTGCTGCTTGGTGGCGCGATCGTCTACTTCCTGGCCAACCTCGTCAACATCGCTGTTATGTATCTGCCGCGCTCCTGGAAGACGCCGGTCATGCTGGCCTATCGCAACATGGGCCGGCAATGGCTGCGCACCACGACGACGCTGACCGCTCTCTTCGTCGGCGTCTTCGCGATTGGCGCGGTCGTCGTGGTGGGCAACGGCATCAGGAACGACATCAACAGCGCTATCGGCTCAGTGGTCACGCACAATGTCTTTGTCGAAGTGTCGCAAAGCCAGGCGAGCGCCGTGCAGCCTTTACTGACCAAAGCGAATGGCGTTGACCCCAGCAAGACACAGGTCAACACGGTTGCCACGGTCAACCCCGTCAGCATCAACGGCCAGTCGATCATCACGATTCTCGAGTCCATTCCCAAAAAATCTGGGAGCGGGCAATTCAAGATTGGGCGCGAAGAGTTGTATTTCGAGCTGGCCAGCCTGGAAGGATTCAATCTCAAGAACGGTGACGCCAGCCAGATTCAAGGGATTATCTCGTCAGGGCGCAATCTGGGGCCAGCCGACGCGGGCACCAATAACGTCGTAGTCAGCTCGCGCCTGTCGCTCGCGCCACTTAATCTTAAGGTCGGCGACACCATCACGGTGGCGAGCGTCGATGGCAAGGTCACGCAAAACCTGACGGTCGTGGGCTTTTTCAACGGGCAGAATTTCTCGGCGTCAGCATCGCTGTTTGGCACGGTGCTTGGCGATACCAGCCTGCTCCAAAACGTCGGCGGACCAACTTTCGCTAACGTTTACTCACTCAAGGTGGACCCCAATTCCGTCGCCAATTTGCGTGGCCAGCTCGTCAAGGCGGCGCCTCAGGCACAGGTGATCAGCCTGGGAGACATCACCAACTTGATCGGCACGATCCTGAACAGCATCATTGAGATGCTGTCAGCCATCGCCTCTTTGGCGTTGATCGCGGGCTTGATTATCATCGCCAACGCCGTCGCACTAGCCATGCTCGAGCGGCGGCGTGAGATCGGCATCCTCAAATCAGTCGGGCACACCAGCAACTCCATTCTCGCTACTGTGTTGGTCGAGAATGGCCTGGTGGGCTTGCTTGGCTCAGGCGTGGCCATCTTGCTGGTGGGCGGCGCCGTCACGCTGCTGAGCGTCGCCGTTTTCCAGGCGGGCGTGACGACGAGCATCGGTCTGTCAGCGCTCATCGTCGGCCTCACCACCGTGGTGACCATGACGATCTCGGCGCTGGTCGCCTGGAGCGCGACGCGCGTGCGCCCGCTCGAAGTGCTGCGTTATGAGTGAGCGCGGCGAGCGCTCTCTGACGGAACGGGGATGGGCCATGCGGCTCATCCCCGTTTTTGCATGTTCTCAGTGTGAGCTATTACCAGAATGTGAACTAGCGCGGGTTGCGATCGTTCTTTGACACTCCACATAGGCAAAAGCCGTAGCGGATTCTTGGCTCAGCCTGGCGGCGCACCCCGGATGAATCGCTTCACCCGACATGGAGGCCATCAGTCCCCAAGCGTTGTACCGGCACAAGACCGGCCTGTTCCCCAGTGCCCCCAGGTACAGAAAGGAAGTTTGCTCTGAAGTCCGATCACCCGGTAGGGAGACACTGCTTCGGCTTACGCCTCTTTTCGCCAGACTTCCTCTTGAGGATACCACAGAACCAGTCGGAGGGCAAACTCTGGCTGAAGCTAATGAGAAGCCCTTACATCCGCATCGGTAAAAGCCATAGCGGCATTACGGGCTTTCTGGTAAAATAGGCTGGCGATCTTCCCGCGCGGGCTGATCCCGCACATCACGCTTTGGTGAAATGGAAAGGACAACAACTTCCTATGAGACCTGGAAATGCGCGCCGCTCGTGGGCGACCCTGGCGCTGGCGTGCGCGAGCATGCTGATCGTCGCGGCCTGCGGCTCGTCCACTGGCAATCCTTCGCAATTGAAGCAAGTGCCCCACCCGACAGTGCAGTCCATTCTTACTTCAGCGCAAGCCGCGCACTTCAAAGACGCGGAATATACCGTAACTCTGACGATTTCGGGTTCGTCCGGCGGTCAGAATGTGTCGGTCACCGGGACCGGGAATGGCAAAGCGACATCAAACCCCCAGCGGTCTGATGTGACGATCAACGTCAGTGTCGCGGGCGTGTCTTTAAACGAGGAAGTCATCACCGACGGCTCCAATGTCTATACCAAGACGACCGGCGCGACCAAGTGGACGAAAACGACGGCCACGTCAACAGACCCCACCTCGTCGCTGACGAATCCCACGTCTCTCTTTGGCCCAAGCTCGCTGCAAGGCGCGTCGCTGGTCGGCGTCGAGACCGTGAACGGCGTGTCATCCTATCACCTTCACGGCACGGTCCCCGCTTCTACGCTCGGCAGCGCGGCTGGAAGCGGAACCGGCGATCTCACCTCGGATGTGTGGTTCCGCACCGACAATTACTATCCTGTCAAGCTCGTCATCACATCGACCGGCTCAACCAGCGGCTCGTCAGCCGGGACGTATAGCGTGAGCATCATCATCAACTTTACGTCGTGGGATACCGGCGTCACCATCCAGGTGCCGCCGGCCAGCCAGGTGCAGTAGGGCATCTCATGGCTTCGCGCACCCTGGCCGGTGAGGCGGCGGCGTTTGTGGCGGCGCGGCCCGTGGGCCACCTGGCGACGGCTGACGCCACCGGGCGCCCGCATGTCGTGCCGGTCTGCTTCGCGTGGGATGGCGACGATGTGTGGATCGCGCTCGACGCCAAGCCCAAGCGGAGCGGCGATCCGCTGCGGCTCAAACGGGTGCGCAATATCCTGGCTCGCCCTGAGGCGGCGCTGGTGGTGGATGATTATCTGGCGGCGTGGGGAGAGCTGGCGTATGTGCTGGCGCGTGGACCGGCGCGGGTGGTCATGCCCGGCGAACGTTCCCACGCGCCGGCCATCGCGCTCTTGCGCGCGAAATATCCGCGCTACCTCACAATGGCGCTCGACGAGCGACCGGCGATCGCGCTGACGCCCGCGCATGTGGTGACGTGGGGCGCGGTCGCGTCGCGGGTGGCGCGTCCGGCGACATTCGAGGCGGCGATCACGGGCCGTCGAACGGTGCGCCGCTTTGCCGGCACACCGGTGACACGCGAGCAGATCGAGGGCATCCTCGCCGTGGGCTGCTGGGCGCCCTCGCCGCACGGTCGCCAGCCCTGGCGTTTCGCGGTGGTGACGGAGCCGGCGGCGAAAGAGCGGCTGGCCGCCGCGATGGGTGACGAGTGGCGCGCGACGCTGGCGCAAGACGACGAGCCAGCGGAAGTCGTGGCGCAGCGCCTGGCTGGATCGCGCGAGCGCATTCGCGCGGCCCCGGCGCTGATCGTCGCCTGCCTCTGCCTCACCGGGCTGGACCACTATCCCGACGAAGCGCGACAGGCGGCTGAAACGACGATGGCGGTGCAGAGCCTGGGTGCCGCGATTCAAAACATGCTGCTGACGGCTTTCCACGAGGGCCTCGACATGGGCTGGATGTGCGCGCCGCTCTTTTGCCAGCCGGTAGTGCAAGCCGCGCTTGATCTGCCCGGCGATTGGCTGCCGCACGCGCTCTTGCCGCTGGGCTACGCCGCCGCTGACCCCAAGCGCCGCCCGCGCCGCCCGCTCGCCGATCTGGTCCACTGGGGCTGACGGTTGACGCCGCCGCCTCTGGCGCATAGAATCAGTCTTGTATGCGACAAGCGGCAGGAAAACGAGGAGCGCGGCGTTGAATATCATCGTGGTGGGCGCGGGCGCGCTGGGCAGCGTGCTGGCGACCACGCTGGCGCGTGCCGGCGAGGATGTCTCGCTGCTGATGCGCCCCGATCGTGCCCCCGAGGCGGGCGCCGCGCGTCTCACGATCGTGCGCGATCCTCCTGCGGCGGAGCAATGGGCAATCGTGCCGGTGGTGACGATGATCGCCGAGCCGCCAGATCTCGTGGTGCTGGCGGTGCCCACGGCGGCAATGCCCGATGCGCTGGCGGCGATTGCGCCGGTGTGTGGCGCCGCGCCGGCGCTGGTGCTGGCGACAGGACCACAGGGCGACGAGGCGGCGATTGAGACGTTGGGGGCTGATCGCGTCATTCGTGGGGTGGCGCTCATGACGGCGGTCATGGAGCGACCCGCTCAGGCGCGCGTAGCGGGCGCGCAACAGGTGCTCTTGGGCGCGAGCAGCGCCACGCTCGACGCGCTCATCACACGCCTCGTCGAGGCCTGTGACGGATCGCCGCAAGCCAGTCGCGTGCCTGATGTCACTGGCTGCCGCTGGTCCGCCGCGCTCGTGGCGCTCGCGCGTGGGGTGACCGCCCTGGCAGATCAGCCGACCGCCGCGCTTGGCGACGATCGTCGCCTCTCCTCCGTCGCGCGCAACATGATCCGCGAAGCCACCGAGACGCTCGCCACCGCCGGTGTGACGCTGGCCCCTCTGCCTGCGCTCGACAGCGCGCGCCTGGCCCGGCTGCACGCCGTGCCGGGGATCTTTGCCGGGCGCGCCTGGCGCAACCTCGACCTGTCAGTGGATGCTGCTGACGCTCTGCCCCCGCCCCTTGCCGCCACGCTGCGCGCCAGGCGACGCGCAGAGATGCCAGCGATTGCCGCGAGCGTTCTCGCGCTCGCCGGCGCCCATCACGTCGCTGCGCCGACGATTGAGCGCCTCGCTCTGCTCGCCGCGAAGGGCGCGCCCATCGCCCCCGACGCGCTGGCCCGCGCGATCGCGCGAGGCAAATAATACTCTTTCTCAAAGAAAGAGAGAAAGAAGATTTGGGGACACCCCAAGCCCCGCCAGGGGGCATGCTGCCCCCTGGCACCCCCTGCCGTTCTCACTTTCACCGTGAATGAGTATCACACCAGCGGTGTGTCGTTTCCCGTGTGGGGGCGTGGCTGGCCTGACGGCGACGGGCCTTGCTCGGCCAAAAAGCCTTGCAGCGCCGTGCGTGCTTGATCCACAATCGCTTGCAGCTGAGCCAGGCGCGCGGGGTCGCCGCGCGTAGCGAAAACGGCCTGGCGCATCAGATGCGCGACTTCAAGGCTGTGCTCGCCCAGATCGCGCAGCGCCGCCGGAGCTTCGCGGCCAAACGGACCGCGTGGCCCGTGATGTCCGAACGGGCCATGTTGATGCCGGTGGCCTTCTGGCGATTCGGCGATGCGGTCGCGCAACGCGGCCTGGCCAGCCTCAGTGATGGTATAGGTCTTTTTGCCGTCCTTCGTCTCGCTCGTCACCCAGCCTTGATCCTCGAGCAATTGCAAGGTAGGATAGATCACCCCTGGACTGGGCACGTAGACCCCGCCGCTGCGCTCCTCAAAGGCGCGGATCAGCTCGTAGCCGTGCATGGGCCGCTCGGCGAGCACGTTGAGCAGGGCATACTTCATGTCGCCGCGGCCAAACATGCGCGGGCCGCGTGGGCCGCCGGGACCAAAGCGGCGCCAGAACGCGCGCGGAATGAAGAACTCATGCGCGGGCGCGTCGCCCCAATGGCGATGCGAGCCTGAGTCGGTCCAGGCAAAAGCAAAATCAGAGTCGTGTCGCATACAAAATGTACCTCCTTCGCATGCGAGTCGTTCGATATACCTCAACGATATAGATATATATTAATAATAAAGATATATCGTATCTCGGTAAATGTCAAGGGGGATGGGGTCGAATTTCGTTGTCATGCCGCATATTCCTTCTTCACGGTGGCTTGAGGCCAGGCTGTGTCAACATCAAGCATGCCACGACGCTCGCGTCCTGGGCATGGCGAATCAAAACGCGCAGGCGCCGGCGCTGTCGCTCCACATCGCCTGGATGAGATAGGTGTGGCCGTGGCTGAGCGGGACAAGACTATAAATGGTGGTGCACAGATCGCCAATTTCATTGCCGCTGCTGTCCTGCCAGGCATTGATCAGCGGATCGGTCGCTGATTCGAATTGCTCGTGGGCAACGGTGGAGATCTCAGCATCAAGCGCCCAATCGCCAAAAGGCGGCGATGATCCCTTTTCGATGTTTTGGGTGCAATAATAGGCGGTCAGTGAGTCGGCAATCTGCGCGTAGATCACCGGCGCGCTGTTCGTTGAATAGTAGTAATCATGCGCGCCGCACACTTCGTAGTTATCGATGGGGAACGAGCAGTCACTGCTGGCGTTCAGGCCACAAAGCTGCGCTCCGTTTCCCGTAAAGACGAAAAATTCGCTGTTGGGATCAGGAGTCCAGTTCTTTGCTTGCATGACGCGCGTGATCTCCGCCTCGATGTCCGTGGTCAACAAAGGATCGCCATACGACGCGGCGGAGTGCCTACACGCAGTCGCACAGTGCTCATATGGCCGCGTGTCAGTGTATTCCCCTCCCAGACTGACCGAGTTTTGAATCAGCCCATTCTCGTCCCAATATTGGCTGAGCAGGCCATAGAAACGGCTGTCGCCAACGTCACGAAAGTATTGCGCTATCACCGATTCGTAATGGCTATTGCTCACTCCCGGCTCGAGCACGTACCCCTTGGGCAGCCAAAAGATCAGGTACGCGGTAAAGGTATGCATGACCTGCCCACCACCATTGAGCACTTTTGGACAGGCGCGCTGGCATATTCGCAGGTTCACGGTTTCCGTAGCCGCCGGCATGACGAAGATGCTTTGAGCGGCTCCATTGCCGTCATTCAAGGTAGTTGAGCAGAAATAGGGATCGACGAAGACGTTCGACGCCGTAAAGATGCCCGATGCGTTCGTGACGGTCGTCGAGCTGAAGGTCGAATTCGCATCGTTGCAGGTCACGCCGACGCCGATGAGCGGCCTGCCGTGCCTGGTCACTTCGCCGCTGATCGTGCCGGCGCGCAGTTGTAGCGCCGGGCAGTCTTCGCTGACTTGCTGCGCCGTACATCCCGCAAAGCTCTCTGGATTATCGAAATTCAGCGTGAGCGGCACCTTTTTGCTATCGGTCAGCGTTATTGATTTTGCGATATACAGTGGGGACGCCGCCTGACAATCATACGCTTTCGCGACCGGCGCCACGAGAGAAAATGCCCCGGTGGCCAGAGTAGCCACCGATACCGTATTGCACGTGACCTCAGCGCTCATGGCGATCAGCCCGATGTGGCCGGTCTTGTGCCCGGCAAGACTGTCACCCATCACCACGCCGATGATGCGCACGTGCGTGATCGGCGCGGGGCCACGATGGATGTATAAGAGCGATCCCGTCACCAGCGCCGCAATCACCGCTATGGCTCCAATGCCCCAGAGGAATTTCCTTATGCCTGATCCGCGCTTCATCAGATGACACCTCAACCGAATTTCGCATCTCGCGGGATGTTCGGCTGCATTGTAGCAGAGGATCCAGGCAGATTCAATTTCGCTTTTTCAAAGCGAGTGAGCGCGAAAAGCGCGCCGACAAGCGCCACGACGGCTCAAGCCGCAGCTTCGATCACCAAGCCCGCCTTCGCAGTCTCGGACGAGATCGCATGTCGATTCCCTGGTAAAAATAGGAAAGATCATAAAGGGGAGCGGATGGCCTCAGTGGCGCAGGCGGCGGCGCATCTGCCCCTGGCTATCGGCGAATTCGTCGAAGATTTGCTCGCGGCTGCTGTTGACCTGCCCGGTGCGGCGATCGACAACCTGTCTCGTCACGCGCACCGTGCGCACGTAGCGCAATGCTCCCAACGGCTGTACTTGAGTGGGGTCAATCTCGCCGGTGATGTCGTCTTCGGTGACGATGACCTCGGTGCCGCGACGCCGCGCTAGCACGATGAGCAGCGCCAGCAAGAGCAAAAAGATCAGCAACAGAATGAGGCAGAGCAGCCACCAGGGAATGCCCCCGACCGGTGACGCGCACAACGAGTCGGGCAGCGGCGCGCATTTGCCGCCGGGCGCGGGAGCGGGCACCGATGTGCTGCCGCCGGTTGAGCCGCCATGCGATCCGCCGGTTGAGCCGCCGGTGCTGCCGCCGGTTGAGCCGCCAGAGCCGCTTGTTGACGGCGTGACCGTGAGCGTGGTCGTGACGCGCAGTGTGGGCGCGACGTTGCCATTGCAGGTGTGCGGCGGGCTGACGGCGTCAACGGTGAAAGTTGTGCTGGCCGTCACGCTGGGCACGATGAACGATCCCGACAGGGAGCCGTCGCCAGCGGAGATCAAGATGGCCACGCTCTGAGAGCAGTGATTGCCATTGGCGCCGATGAGCACCTCGACGCTCGATCCGGCGGGCAGCCAATTCGCCCCGCCGATGGTGACGCGGGTGCCGCCGGTCGCGCTGGCGGGCAGTTTGAGGGTGGGAGCCGACTGGCTGAGATTGTCAAACGTGTTGTCTGAGAGCACGCCGCCGCTGGGAGCGCCGGTGCCATAGCCACAAACGCCATAGTGCCCCGTGGGCAGCGACGGCCAGGCAAAGCTGATCTGCACGTCGCTGGTATTTCCCACCACGCCCGACGCGCCGCCGGGGATAGCGCTCGCGTCGGCGCACGATCCATCCGCGCCGCTGATCTTGAGCGTGACGGTCGCGCCGGGGAACCAATTCTGGCCAGAGACGGTGACCTGCGTGCCGGCTGGCCCCTGCGGGGGATTGGGCGCGCTGATCGTCAGCATCGCCGTGTTGCCACCCGCGCCCGACGCCAACGCGACGCCCGGCAGGGCCAGCACGCCCAGCGCGACCGTGACGATGCCGATCAGCATCGTCCCCAACGCTCGCGTCACCCTGTCGCGCGCACTGCTCAGGCGCACCGCGCGCTTTCCACCACACTGCCACATCACCCGTCGTGCCTCCCACGCATTCGCCACCGTGCCGGCTCTTGGGACGAGTGTACCACCCTTATTCCCCTGCTGTCAACGCTGATGGGCAGGATGGCCGGAGCTAGCGCGCGTTCCCGATGAGGCCCGTCCGATCGCTAGGTGCCTGTGGGGTCCGCGGCGGTGAATTGGGCGAGCAGCGATTCGACGCTGTTCACGTAATTCCAATTCTGGATGCCGTAGCTGGCCATCGTGCCCACGCCCTCGTTATAGGCACTCTCGACGATCTGGCGAATCGTCGCGCCGTCGGTGGCGCCGGGCCAGACGGTGTTCCAATCGCAGGTCTGACCGGCAGGCAGGCCCTGATTGCAGAACGGAATGTAGTAATTGTAGAGCCAATTGAGCAGCGTGACGCCCATAGTAACGTTGCCGGTGAGGTCATACGGCGAATAGTTGGTGTTGTACTGCTGGTTCAGCCATTGCGTCGTTTCGGGTTGCAGCTGCATCACACCTACGCCGCCGTCGCACGCCTGCACGTTTTCCTGCCAGCCGCTCTCTTGCCAGCCGATGGACTCGACCAGACTGAACGGCATGCTATTTTGCTGCGCGGCGGTGAGCAGCGCCTGGCGCACCTCATCTTGCGTGGGAACCGGCCCCGGCAACACGGTGTAACAGCGCGGGCCATAGATCTGCCCGTCGCCGCACGGCGGAATGGTCGCCTCTGGCGGCGCGACGCTGGTCGTCCCCGCGCCTGACGTGCCGGTGGTAGGCGTCTGGCCAACTACGCTGGGGGGCAGTGTGAACGTCGGGCATGGCGTCGGCGTCGCGGAGGACGCGCGTGTCTGTAACAGCACGTGCGATTGGATGGGCGGGATCGACGACGGCTGGCGGGGCAGACGCGGCGGCGGAGAAGGGCGATAGGGCGTGGACGTGCCGGCGCTGGCCATCCCGCTCGCGCGCAACCCGCCAAACCCATAGATCAGGCCGACCCCCAGCGCGGCGATGACCATCACCGCGACGATGGCGCCGACGGCGACAGCCGCGCCGCGCTGGCGCGTCCGTTGATGAGCGGGGGAAACCTCGTGTGCGTGGCGCATAGCCTTCGTCCTCTCTCGCTGGGCACGTCGTGAGCGCGCCCTCATTGGCCGCGTCTCGATAATCTCTGCCGGTGAAATCAGCGCTCGTCAGGCCTCGTGTGACATGCTCGCATTGGCGAGTATAGAGGATCGGGTCGCGCCTGGCAAGAGGTGGAGTGTGGCCCATCTCACAGGCAGAGCAGCCGACCGGATAATTGTGAGGAAGTACCGGCGGGCATGACGCCGCGCTGAGAGGCATCGACCAGCTCGACGAGGTGCAGCACGGGCAGGCGGGTGCCCGCGCGATCCAGTCCGCTGGCAATCTGCAACAGGCAGCCGGGATTGCTCGACACCACCGCCTCAGCGCCGGTCGCCAGAATGTTGCGCGCTTTGCGATCACCCAGGTCGCGCGCTGGTTGCGGCTCGACCAGGTTATAGATTCCCGCCGAGCCGCAGCACAACGCGGATTCGGCAATCTCGACTACGTCGAGGTCGGGGATAGATCGCAGCACGCGGCGCGGCTCGTCGCGGATGCCCTGGGCGTGTTGCAGGTGACAGGCGTCGTGATAAGCCACGCGCAAGGGCACGGGATGACGCGGAGCGCGCGGCGCGCCGGCGGCGAGCACTTCGGAGATGTCGCGGCATTTCGCCACGAAGTCGGCGGCCCGCCCGGCATAGTCCGGATCGTCGCGCAGCAAGTGGGCGTATTCCTTCATCGCTGAGCCGCAGCCGGCGGCGTTGATGACCACGACATCCACATTGGCGCGCTCGAAAGCGTCGATGGTGCGACGCGCGAAATCCACCGCGCGATCCTCCTGGCCGGCGTGCGTCGAGAGCGCGCCGCAACAGCCCTGATCGGCGGGCGCGACGACCTCATAGCCTTCGGCGGCCAGCACGCGGGCGGTGGCGGCATTCACGTCCTTGAAGAACGCCTGTTGCACGCAGCCGAGCAGCAATCCCGCGCGTCCGCGTCGCTCGCCCTGCGCGGGGATCGTCGCCGGCACGCGCGCGCGCAGCCGGTCGCGGGTGAGTGGAGGCATGAGCGCCTCCATCGATTGGAGGCGAGCGGGCAAGAGCTTCAGCAGCCCGCTGCGCCGCGCCAGTCGCTGCGCCCCGGACCGCTGATAGAGCCACAGCGGCCATGCCGCCAGCCGCAGCCGGTCAGGATAGGGAAAGAGCGCGAAGATGAAGCGGCGAAAGAGCGCATCACCCAGGCCGCGCCGATGATGGCGCTCGATCTGTGGGCGCGCCGCCTCGATTAGCCGGTCGTAGCGCACCCCCGACGGGCAGGCCGTCACGCACGCCATGCAGCCCAGGCAGCGATCGAAATGCTCGGTGAAGGTTTCGTCAATCGCCGCCTCACCCTCGCCCGCCATTTTGAGCAGATAGATGCGCCCGCGCGGCGAATCCATCTCTTGCCCCCACAGCGCGTAGGTGGGGCAGGTCGTCAGGCAAAAGCCGCAGTGCACGCAATCGTCGATGATCGCTTGCTCTGGTGCGTGGCGTCCGTCAAAGGCGGAGCGCGTCGCGGGCGTCGCGTCGTCGGTAACGGTCATGGCGTGCGCTCCATTATAAGGCGGGGGCGGCCCTCACCCCTCCAACCCCTTCTCAATCTCGACGGAGAGAGGGTGATCAAATGACGTTAGATATGGCCTACGAAACGGCCTGGGTTGAGCGTGCCCCGCGAATCGAACGACGACTTGACGCGCCGCATGAGCGGCAGCGCATCATCGCGCGCATGCCACACGTCGATCGCCTGGCGCGACGCGGGCGGGCAGTCGAGTGTGACGCACGTGCCGCCGAGTGCGTCCACACCAGCGACGATCGCGTCGCGCACAGCGATCGCGCGCTCGTCGTCGCGAGTCGCGAGGCCGACGAACCCAACGCCAGCGGCCTGGGCGACGAGCCGCCACTCCGTCGCGCGAGAATCAGCGGCGCGCGTGACCAGGTCGATGAGCGCCGCGACCCGCGACGGCTTGACGCTGACTTTGAGCACCAGCCGTGGCGCGGGCAGCGCGAAAAGCTCCTCGCGCCCCCGCCAGATCCCTGCTGGCGGCTCAGTGGGCGCGACACCTACGATGTCGGCGAAGCGCGCCGCCTGCCCTTCCAGCGTGTCGGGCACGCCCTCGACGCGCAGTGCCAGCGCGATCTCGCCATCGCTCTGCGCCATCAATTGCGCCGCGACCGGCGGGGCTGGCGCGTCGAGCAGCCGCAAGATCGCGCGCTGCGCCGCTTCGACAGTGGCCAGCGTGAGCCAGAGATCGCGGCTGGCGTGTGGCAGCGGATAGAGCCGCACTGTCGCCTCGACGACGATCCCCAGCGTGCCCAGCGCGCCGATCATCAACTTGGGCAGATCATAGCCGGCGACATTCTTGACCACTTTGCCGCCGCTTTTGGCCAGCGTCCCGTCGGGCAGCGCCACCATCACCCCCAGCAGCATGTCGCGCGCTGTGCCATAGCGCAGCCGCAATGCGCCGCTGTCGTTCGTCGCCACGACACCGCCCAGCGTGGCGCGATCGGGCCAGAGAGGATCCAGCGCCAGCCGCTGGCCGTGCTGGGCGAGCATCGCTTGCATGGACGCGATCGCGCAGCCGGCTTGCGCCGTCGCGGTCATGTCGCCCCAGGCGTGCTCAACCACGCGAGCGAGCCGCGCGAGTGAGAGCGCGACATCCAGCCGGCGCGGCGGATTGCCCCAGCCGAGCTTGGTGCCGCCGCCCACCGGCGCGACGGCCAGCCCGGCGTCATTCGCCAGGCGCAGCACGCGCGCCACCTCACCCGCGTCGCCCGGCGCCACGACTAGGTGCGGCGCGACGCCCGCGACGGCGTCATCCGGCGTCGCGGCGCGCACATGCTCCGCGCCCACCAGCGCGGCGAGATCCGCCTCAAGCGTCGCTGTGTCGGGTGGCATGCTCCCTCCTCAAAACAATTCGGCGACGCCCGCCGTTTCGAGCGGGTGCGGCGTGTAGGGTCCGGGCCGCTCGGCGCACAGGCGCGTGCGCGGAAAGATCTTGTCGGGGTTGGCCAGGTGATGGGGATCGAACGCGCAGCGCACGAGCTGCATAGTGTCGAGATCCGGCTCGGCGTACATCTCGCCCATCGCCGCTTTTTTCTCCATCCCCACGCCGTGCTCGCCCGTGATCGAGCCGCCGTGCGCGACGCACAGGCGCAAGATCGCCAGCGCCAGCTCTTCGGCGTCGTGCTCTTGCCCAGGGATCGAGCGGTCATAGAGAACCAGCGGATGCAGATTGCCGTCGCCAGCGTGAAAGACATTCGCCACGCGCAGGCCCGCCGCCGCGCTCATCTCGCTGATCGCGCGCAACACCTGGGGCAGCGCCGTGCGCGGGATGACGCCGTCTTGCACGATATATTGCGGCGAGATGCGCCCCATCGCCGCGAAGGCCGCTTTGCGTCCTTTCCACACCAACGCGCGCTCTGAGTCGGATTGCGCCAGGCGTTGCTCCCACGCGCCGCACTTGTCGCAGATCGCCCGCACCAGGGCGATGAGCGCGAGCACTTCCGGCTCTGAGCCGTCCAGCTCGACCAACAGCAAGCCTCCGCACTCCGGATAGTGCGCCTGCACGGCGGCCTCGGCGGCGGCGATGCTCAAGGTGTCCATCATCTCGATGGCGGCAGGGAGGATGCCGGCGGCGATGATGGCGCTCACGGCGGCGCCCGCCTGATCCGTTGTATCAAAGGCCGCCAGCAGCACGCGCACGCATTCCGGCTTTTTAGTGAGCCGCAGCGTGATTTTGGTGGCGATGCCCAGGGTGCCCTCCGAGCCGACGAAGACGCCCATCAGGTCATAACCGGGGCTGTCGAGCGTCTCGCCGCCAAGCTGCGCCGTCGTGCCGTCGGGCAAGACGACTTCGAGCGCGAGCACATGGTTCGCGGTAAAGAGGTATTTCAGGCAGTGCGCGCCGCCCGAATTCTCGGCGATGTTGCCGCCGATGGTGCAGACGGACTGCGACGAGGGATCGGGCGCGTAAAAATAGCCGCGCGCCGCGACCGCCTGGGTGATGTGCGCGTTGACGACGCCCGGCTCGACGGTGACGCGCGCATTGTCGTAATCGATGTCCAGAATGCGATTCATCCGCGCCAGGCTAATGACAACGCCGCCCGACACGGGCAGCGCGCCGCCGCTCAGGCCAGTGCCGGAGCCGCGCGCCACGAAGGGCACGCCCGCGCGGTGGCAGACGGCCACGACGCCCCGCACCTGATCGGCGCTGGTGGGCAAGAGCACCGCCGCCGGCGGCACGCGAAAGTTGGTCAGCGCGTCGCACTCATAGGTGCGCAACTCGCCCGGCGCGGTGGTGGGGCCAGGCGGCATCATCACCGCGCGCAAGGCGTCGATGATCGCCGAATCCATGAATTTGCTCCCCCTCGTCGCGGGGTTCCCTCATTCGCCGAGCGTAACGGTTTTGGCGAGCTGAGCGCGCAGCACCTTTTTGTCGAATTTGCCGACGCTCGTCTTGGGAATGCTCTCTACGATGAGAATGCGGTCGGGCAGCCACCATTTGGCGACGCGCGGCTCAAGATACTCCGTGATCGCTTCGGGGGTGAGCTGGCCCTGCGCGTCAGGACGCACCACGACGACGGCGACCGGGCGCTCTTGCCACTTGGGGTGTGGCAAGCCGACGACTGCGGCCTCGAGCACTTGCGGATGCCCCATGATCAGGCTTTCGAGCTGCACGGAAGAGATCCACTCACCGCCCGATTTGATGACATCTTTGGTGCGATCGACGATCTGGATGTAGCCCTGGGCATCCATTGTGGCGACATCGCCGGTGCGAAACCACTCACCGTCGAATTTATCGCTACCGCGCTCCAACCCCTCGGCGTGGTAATAGGAATTAGTAATCCAGGGGCCGCGCACCTCAATCTCGCCGAATCTTACGCCGTCGTGGGGCACCTCGTCGCCGGTCTCGATATCGACCAGGCGCAATTCGACGCCCGGCACGGGGATGCCCTGCTTGGCGCGATAGGCGAACTGCTCCGACAGTGGGAGGTCTTCCAGCGTGGATTTCAAGTGCGAGACGGTGCCGATAGGCGAAGTCTCGGTCATGCCCCAGGCGTGCAACAGCGTCAGGTTGTGCGCCGCCAGCCCCTCGATGAGCGCTTGCGGCGCCGCTGAGCCGCCACAAACGATGCGCGTCACGCGCGACAGATCCAGCTCTGGCCGCTTCTCAAGCACCTGTACGAGGCCGATCCACAGCGTGGGGACGCCAGCGGCGATGGTCACGCCCTCGTCGGCCATGATCTGGGCGACGCGATTGGGGTCCATGAATTTGTTGGGGAACACGACGCGCGTGCCCACCATCGCGGCGGCGTGTGGCAGGCCCCAGGCGTTGACGTGAAACATCGGCACGAGCGGATAGGCGATGTCGCGCTCTGACAGGGCGATGGTGTCGGCCATCGTGACGGCCTGCGCGTGCAGATAGGACGAGCGGTGGCTATAGACGACGCCCTTGGGGTTGTCGGTCGTGCCGGAGGTGTAGCACATCGCGGCGGCATCGCTCTCATTCAGCTTGGGCCAAGTGAAGGTGGCGGGCGCGCTGGCGAGCAATTCGTCATAGTGGGCGACCGGCGGCAGACCGGCGGGGATGTCGCTGGCGGTGCCGTTGAGCACGATGATCTGCTTGACCGAGCCGAGATCGCCCTGCACTTTGGCGAGCAGGGGCAGCAGGTCGCTATCGACGGCGATCACTTTGTCGCCGGCGTCGCGGATGATGAAGCCAAGCTGATCAGAGGGCAGACGCAGATTGAGCGTGTGCAGCACGGCGCCCATGCACGGCACGGCGAAATAGAGCTGAAAGTGGCGCTCGTTGTTCCAGGCGAGCGTGGCGACGCGATCGCCCTTGCCCACGCCGAGCCGCGCCAGCGCGGCGGCCAGGCGCAGCGTGCGCTCGCCCATCGCGCCATACGTCGTGCGCTCGACGCCCTCAGCCTGCACGGTGACGATCGAGCGGTCGGCGAATAAACTCATCGCGCGGTCAAAGATGGAGGTCAGCGTCAGAGGGAACTCCATCATCGTAGCGGCAAACGCCGTCGAGGCTGGCATGGAGGCTGGCGCCGGTTGAGCGGGAGCGGGTGTCGCCGCCGGCGCGGCGGCCTCAGCGGTCGGTGCCGGCTTTTCCGGCGTGACGGTGGCGGCCTGGCGTGGAGTGGTGTTGCGACGGAACCAAGACATAAGAGCTGTGACCTCCCTCGTTGATACCCGCCTGCGGGGGTGAGACGCACAATGAGGCCGGGTGGCCTCAGGCACATGGGAGAGCGACGAGCGGCCCACTGGTGTCGCGCGGGCGCGCCATCCTTTGCACATTATTGTACAGCATAGAGCAATGGGCGAGGGAATGAGCGGCGGGGGCGCCTGGGCACGGTGCCGACGCATGGCTTACAGTACTGGTTGTGCATAGGTTTTAGGAGAGAGGCCTATTCCATGAGGGAACATGCTGAGAGATGTGCTATCATCTCAAATAGAACAAGTGTCGCCTCTGGAGGATGGAATGCTGAAATTGTCAGAGCCGCTGGCATCAGCTCAACTCATTTGGGAATCCGAAGATCATCAATCCCATTTCTATCATGGCGACAGCCTTGATTTTATGAGGACAATACAATCGAATAGTATTGATTGCATTTGGACCGATCCGCCCTACCTGCTTTCCAATGATGGCGTCACCTGTGTCGCGGGGAAGATGGTAAGAGTCAATAAGGGAGACTGGGATCGCAGTCAAGGCATTGAGATCGACCATGAATTCAATAGATCCTGGCTGACCGAATGTTATCGAATTCTCAAGCCAACGGGCACGATTTGGGTGAGTGGAACATTGCACGTCTATCTCAGTGTAGGTATGGCAATGATGCAAGTTGGTTTTCGGATTCTCAATGACATTGTTTGGGAAAAACCCGCTCCTCCTCCAAATCTAGGGTGCCGTTGCTTTACACACTCCACTGAGGTCATCCTGTGGGCGACAAAGGCTCGAAAGGGGAAAGACCGCTATACTTTCAATTACGATATCATGCGCGAAGAAAATAGTGGCAAGCAAATGAAGAATGTATGGCGATTTATGCCTCCATCTAAAGAGGAAAAAATACACGGGAAACATCCTACTCAAAAGCCACTAGCGTTGATCGCTCGCTGTTTGCGGGCAAGCACGAGCGAGGGAGATCTTGTTTTTGATCCATTTTCCGGATCGGCATCAACAGGAGTATCAGCCATTGTTTTAGACCGCCGATTTCTTGGTATCGAACGCGAGGCCGATTTTGCCGAGTTGGGGAAACTACGTCTAATTGCTGCTTCGCCATCTACAGAGAGGGTTTCTCAGAGCGCCTTGAAAGATGCCTCGGACGCGACGATCAACATACGTGAAATCAGCCCAACCTCCCCACGAAAACGAGGAAGAAAGCCGAAGTCAAATAATAGAGGCAATCCACAACTGCCAACACTGTTTGGAGACAGTGAAAGCAATTCATAAAAACGCATCTTTGGCCAGATGTCGAATAGAGAGATATATGGAACGCACTGAAGCCATTCCTAGGATTAAAACGCTTGTAGGAAAGGATTTATGACCATTGGCAGACCAGTTACATATTACAGTAGAGATGAACGGCAATATCAACAAAGGATGGGCAGGGCAAACGATTGAGAGATTTTTGGGGCTGCCTCTCAATTCTTCGCATGCCCCCAATTTTGGATCTTGGGAACTGAAAGTCGTCCCATTGCGCTGGCTCGGCGGAAAATTAGTTGTGAAAGAAACAATGGCTATTACCATGATCGACCCTTATGAAGTAGCCTCTAAATCCTTTGAGGAGAGTTACCTCTTCGCAAAGCTCCGACGTATCGTTATCGTGTCCCGCATTTTTGAGAACATGGCAGAAACGCAATCAATCCTGCACGATGTTTCAGGGTTTGATCTCGATGATCCCTGTATTTTTGCTCAGGTGAAAGCAGACTATGAATTTGTGAGTGATACTATAAAATCACGAGGATTCGAGGCGCTAACAGGGAGAATGGGTGCGCTCATTCAACCAAGAACTAAGGGGCCTGGTCATGGCAGCATCTCGCGTGCTTTTTATGCGCGCAAACATTTTGTCGCTCATATCCTTGGCCTCGCGCCGCTTTTCAATGGATGAAGATTGGAGGCACACGACGATGCCTGAGGACAATCTGGCCTTGCCGGTGACGGAGCTTGCCGGCCCGTGGGACGCGCGCCTGCGTGTGCTGCGCGCGGGGGACGAGGTAGACACGGCGGCGCTGGTGACGGAGCGCTATCTCGTCGTCATCGACACGATGTCCACACCGCACGACGCCCGCGAAGCCCTCGCCCTGGTGCGGCACTCCGCCGGGGGTCGCGGCGCGCTCGTCGTCAACACGCATTCCGACGACGATCACGCCTGGGGCAACGCCGTCTATGCCTGGCCGGACGGCGACCTGCCCGCGCCCATCATCGGCCACGCGCTCGGCCCCGCCCGGCTGACGAGCGACGAGGCGCGCGCGAATCTCGCCGATCGCCAGCGCGAGGCGCGGCGCTTCGCCGCCGTGCGACTCGTGCCACCGAACATCACTTTCGCCGGTGAGATGCGCATCGACGGCGGCGATCTCACCCTGGCGCTTCTCCACACACCTGGCCATACGCCGGATCACGTCGCCGTGTGGGTGCCGGAGCTGCGTCTGCTGCTGGCCGGCGACGCGGCGGAGCATCCCTGGCCGCACGTGCCTGACGCCGCGTCGCTGCCCGTCTTGCGCGCGTCGCTCGACACGCTTATCGCGCTCGACCCGGCGATGGTCATTCCTTGCCACAGTGGCACGACCGATCCGGACCTGATGGCGCGCAATCTGCTGTATCTCGATCGCGTCGAGCGGCACGCGCGGGCGGCGCTCGACGACGGGCGCTTGCCCGGCGACTGGCGCGAGCGCGACGATCTGCCCGATCTCATGGGGTTCTCATACGCCGACGCGCTCGCGAGCGTAGGGGCCGCGCTCGACGCCACGCCCGCTTTTTACGAGCGGTTTCACCGCGACGCCGTGCGCGCCACCGTCGGATGGCTGACGAGATAGAGAGAGCATTCTTGCCAGTCTATGGCGACAATGGCGCAAAGCCGCACGCCTGTAACCGCTCTTGCAGATCGCGCAGTCGCGCTTCATCGAAGTGCGGCAAATCGAGCACGTCAGCGCATCGCATCGATGCCAATTGAGAGACATAGTGGATTCTCCGTCGCTTCAGGCAATTATACGTCCCGACTTGCAAATCCAATCGCTCGATCGGAAATTCCCCATTATCCGCCTCTAGGGTCGCTGAATCGGATGAGAGCGTGACTCTCACTCCGATTGTCTTGATGATGATGTCGTCACGCCGGCGGATGTCCGCGGTGTTGTACTAGCGAAACTGGTTTTCTTCCTGGCCTTCCATGTATTCCCCCCTTACAGCAAGGCGCGAAGGCTTTGTGTCTCATAGTCCCCTTCTGTTGGTTTTACCCTGAGGGAGCACGCAGTGTCAAGGCGCAAGCGCGCTGGCGAGCGTCGCGGCCAGCTGGCGCACGGCGTCGCGCAGCTCTGGTGGGCTGATGATGCGGAAAGGCATCGTCAGATAGGCGAGCGAGCGCGCCATCCAGTTCAGATTGTTGGTGTAGCATCGCAAGACGACGCCCTCTTCGACTTCCTCAAGCAGCCCCAGTGTCACGGAAATCTCGCGTCGCGCCTCGGCGAGCGTCGCGCGTAGGAGCACCTCAGCCGTCCACTCGCCCGGCGTTTGGGCGATGGCGCGCTCGACCAGCGCCAGGCAGTCGATGTCATCGGGCGGCGTAAAGGTCGCGTCGCGCAGGTCGATCGCATCGAGCCGGTCGAGGCGAAAGACGCGCAAATCGCGGCGCAGGTGGCAATAGCCGGCCAGATACCACCGCCCTGAGCGGTGCACCAGGCCATAGGGATCGATCTCGCGCTCGGTGACGGCGCCGCCAAAGGCTGTGTGGCGCGCCCACACGCGCCGCCGCTCGCGCACCGCCATCCCTAGCGTCAGGATGTGCGCGCCGCGCGCCACCGCGTCGATATCCGTCGGCGCCAGAATAATGCTCTCCCGTAGCGCCTCGGCCTGCTCGCGCAGATCGACCGGCATCACCCGCACGATCTTCGCCAGAGCGCCCGCCACCGCCGGCGTGGCGTCGCTCACCCCCGCCTGGTGCGCCATGAGCAATCCCAGCACCACCGCCAGCGCCTCGTCGCCAGTAAACATCAGCGGCGGCAGCTTGAAACCAGGGCGCAGTCGATACATACCATAGCGCCCGCGCTTGGACTCGATCGGCATGCCCAGCTCTTGCAGCATGCCGATATAGCGCCGCACCGTGCGCGGGTCAACCTCGAGCCGGCGCGCCAGCTCTTGCCCGCCGATCTGCCCGCGCGCCTGCAACAATTCCAGCACCGTCAGCACCCGCGTCGTCGGATGATACATGACTGATACCAGTTCCTCTTGATCACTTCTCGTGTGGGGAAACACAATGCGTGCGCGAGGATACCCCGCGCCCCCTGGCCCGCAATAGTATGACGCACGCCCACGCTCGATCGGACACTTGACACGTGGCTGGCGAGAGTCGTACACTGACAGGGTTGATCTGGCGCATTCGTCTAGTGGCCTAGGACGCTGCCCTTTCAAGGCAGAGATCACGGGTTCGAATCCCGTATGCGCTACCAGCCGCGAGAGAAGTGCCGCGCAGGCCTTGACAAGCGGCGGCGGCATAGCGTATCATTAGGTGTGTCCGAGCCAACACCATGCGGGAGTGGCTCAGTGGTAGAGCACCTCCTTGCCAAGGAGGATGTCGCGGGTTCGAATCCCGTCTCCCGCTCCACGGCAGCCCATCTCAGCGGGCTGCTTTTTTGCGGCGGCGTAGCCAAGTGGCAAGGCAAGGGTCTGCAAAACCCTCATCATCGGTTCGATTCCGATCGCCGCCTCCCAGACTCTACAATCCTCCTTCCCGCCAGGACAACTGGCAGCAACCTCTCTCCCTTATCCTCGCAAACAGACCCTCACCTCGACGAGGGTAAGGGTCTCCATGGAAACGGTGTCCCTCTGGAGTGAACCCATTTTACCGGACCATCTTGGTAGTCAACTGGTGCAAGTGATAGGTTGTTTCAAACTCGTTGGGTGGGACATAGCCCAAACTGGAATGTAAGCGTTTGGCATTGTACACGGCCTCGATGAACGTTGCCAAGTTACGCTGCGCCTCGGCAAACGAGGCGTACTCCTTAAGATAGACCTCCTCTTTCTTCAAGGTTTTGAAGAAACTTTCGGCTTTGGCGTTGTCGTAGGGATTGCCCTTGGCCGACATGCTCACCTGCGCGCCGATGGCTTCCAGGCGCTGCACATACGCGATACTCGCATATTGCACGCCTTGATCCGAGTGATGAATCAGCCCACCGGTAGGCTGACGGGCGACAATGGCCTGGTCTCATGCTGCCAGGGCCAGCGCCGTGTCGATCGTTCGCGAGAGATGCCAACCGATGCACCGCCGCGAAAACGCATCTAATACTAATTCACGAAGAGAGAGACATCAATGATTGTGCCCCTTCGTGCCACCAGGGATAGTCCGTCAGTCGCACTTCAACCTGGGGATCCTCCCAGAAGGTGCGCAAGGCCTGCGTGAGCGCCTCCTCCAATTCCGCGACGCTGTCGCAGATCCGGTTCGCCAGCCATTGCCGCAGCATCTGGAAGATTTGCTCGGCCGGGTTCAGTTCCGGACTGTAGGGCGGCAGATAGAGGGGATGAATCCCCTCCGGCCAGACCACGGCCCGACTCTTGTGGCTGGGAGCGTTGTCCATCACCATCGCGATCCGCTCGTGCCCCACCGCTTCCTGCAACGACTGGAGATACACCTGCAACCAGTCGCCGTTGACATGCGGCAGCAAGAGCACGTGACAGGTCCCGCGCGTCGGCTCAATGGCCACATACACCCAGACCCATTCATACTGGTCCTCCACGATCCAGGGCGGTCGGCTGCCTCGGGGGCACCAGCGGCGTCGGCACCAGGTCTTGCGTCCAAACCGTCCCTCATCGAAGGCGAAGACCCGCTCCTCCGCCGCTACCTCGCTGGCGAAGTTTTTTCAAAGCTTCCTGTTTCACGACGGACGCCCGCCGATGGCGCCGCCGCCCCGTCTTCTTGCGAGTGTGGTCGTGGCGGAAGTGCCACCAGATGCCGTTGACGCTCTGATACTCGATGCTCCAGCGGTTCCGCAGGTAGGCCCTGGCCTCTTCGAGAGTGCCGATCTCACCACGGCGCATCGCGGCATCCAGATCGGCCCGGGCCTCGGCCGTCAAGCGCGCCTTCTGGCCGGAGTAGTGCGGTTCCTGCTCCAGCGCGGCCAGTCCGCCAGCCCGATAGCGTTCCCACCAGCGCACCGCTTGCGTTTTGCTGTAGCCGACCAGAGCCGCCGCCTCCGCCAGGTTCTTCGCCTGGCCACTTTTGAGCAAGCAGAGCAGGCGCACGCGGACCGCAGCTTTGCTGCCACGCAGGCGGCGTTCATGCGCCGCCAGCTCGTCCAGGCTTTCCCCAATGGCCACGGAATACCGGATGCGCATCTCCGCTTCCCTCCTGATCCAGATTCTCCTTCCTCGATAATACCCTATCTTCTGTGAATTAGTATAAGACGCACGCCAGATACACGAAACCGCTGGGCAGCCGGATATAGGTGATGTCGGCCACCCAGACCTGATCCAGCCCGTTCACGACGCGGCCCACCAGGAGATTGGGATAGGTGCGATAGCCATGCTGCGAGTCGGTGGTCACGACAAACTGCCGTTGCAACTGGCACAGCAAGGATTCCTGTCGCATGACGCGCACCACCCGTTTGTGATTGACCGGCCAGCCCCCACGCTGCAAGGCATGCGTCACCCGCCGATAGCCGTAGCCCGGAAAATCGAGGACCAGCCGTTCGATGGCATCGCGCAAGGTCATGTCCTCATCGCTTGGCTCAAGCGTCGCCGGGCGGTCATACCACCAACTGCGGCTCACCCCAAACAAGGCACACAGTTGGCGCACCGAGATCTGCGGATAGGCGACCTGAATCTGGTGGATCATGGCATGCCGCTCTGCGAGCGAGCAGCTTGCAATGCTTTTTTTAACACCTGATTCTCCAGGGCCAACTGCCCACAAAAGCGCTCCAGTTCCGCAATCCGCGCATCAGACGATGGGGTTGCGCTGCCTCTGGCGGTAAAGGCTTGCTCGCCATGCTGCTGGTATGTCTTGCGCCAGCGAATCACTACGCTTTCGGCCAGCGCATGCTCCCGGCAAATCTGCGCCAATCGTTTCTCGCCGCTTACCAGTTGGCGGCAGATCTCCTGTTTCAGTTCAGGAGCAAAGGTGCGTCGCTCAGCCATCGTCTTCTCCTTGTCAGTCATTCTACCGCAAGAAGTTGACTTCCTCTCTGGTCCGGTAATTGGGGCTCAGTCCATTGCCGCATCAGCACACTCAATTCAAGCTCTGCCATGTTGAGCCAACTCCCATGCTTGGGCGTGTAGTGCCATTTGTTGAACGTCAATGATCTTTCCTCACGATGATCTTGAAAAGGACCGAATCATGT
>VFSW01002146.1_pt1 | contig 29888 bp, 30 predicted proteins | sample 5358111 | NCBI WGS metagenome assembly VFSW01 (sample SAMN11554181, study PRJNA540505) | mine drainage metagenome | isolation source: sediment from site ElyBrook_90M | place: USA: Ely Copper Mine, Vershire, VT | collected 2017 | reverse complement strand
GTTTTATATCATGAAAGCATTGCCCCTGCTATCATTACGTCATCGAAATTTAGCAATTAGCCGTGATTCATGCCGCGCCCTATAGTAGCCTACATCGATCAGAATGCGCTGGAACACAATCTGCATGTCGCACGCCGTGCCACTCAAGCGCGCATCATGGCGGTCATCAAGGCGAATGGTTACGGCCATGGATTGTTGCGCGTGGCAGAAGCGCTGGCCGGCGCAGAGGGTTTTGCGCTGCTGGACATCAAAGATGCAATCTGTCTGCGCGAAGCGGGCTATCGCCAGACTATCCTGCTGCTGGAAGGTTTTTTTGACGCAACCGACCTTGTGCATGTTGCCGAATATGAACTGAGTTGCGTCATACACAGCGATTGGCAAATCGAGCAGCTGGATGCCTATCCCAAACGCGCATCTCTGGATGTCTGGCTCAAGGTCAACAGCGGCATGCTTCGCCTGGGATTTGCACCTGATCAAGTGGCAGTTGCGATGGAAACGTTGCGTCGCCATGCGGCGGTGCGCGAAATCACGCTGATGACTCACTTCGCTCATGCTGATGAGGCGCGTGGTGTGTCAGCGCAACTGGATCTGTACAACGACATTGCGGCAGCTTACCGTGTGCCTCGCTCTTTGGCCAATTCCGCCGCGCTGCTGCGCTATCCTGCAACGCATGGAGACTGGGTGCGCCCCGGTATCATGCTGTATGGCGCTTCGCCGTTTGCTGGTGTTACGGCAGAGCAGCTGGGTTTAAAACCTGTGATGATACTGGGTAGCCGCATCATCGCCGTGCAGCAACTGAACGCGGGTGATGAGGTGGGTTATGGCGGGCAGTTTCGCTCGGACAGAGTTATGCGCGTCGGTATCGTTGCGTGCGGTTATGCCGATGGTTATCCGCGCCATGCGCCGAATGGCACACCGATACTGGTGGATGGGCAGAGGTCGCAGTTGCTCGGGCGCGTTTCTATGGATATGCTGTGCGTGGATTTGACCGCGCTGCCGCAAGCCGGGATCGGGTCGCAGGTCACGTTGTGGGGGGCAGGCATGCCGATTGAAGAGGTGGCACAGGCTGCAGGAACCATCAGTTATGAATTGATGTGTGCGCTGGCGTCACGCGTATCGGTTAAAGTGTAGTGGAGGAACTATGAGCAGTAAATTACAGCCAGTCAGACCTGAGGATATTCCTCTGGGGATACCGCTGGCCTGGCATGTGTACGATAAGCTCGGCAACTTGCTGTTGAGCGAAGGATCCATGGTCGAAACTCAGCGGCAGATCGACAACCTTTGCGCAAGCGGATTGTTTCGCGAGAAGAGTGCTGTCAATCGAAATTGGGCAAAGCCTGTGGTCAGAGCTGAACCTGCCGGAAAACCCAAGCTTGTGGAAAAATCCAAACCGGTAGCGCAGATTGAGGATTTGCTGGATATCAAGATAGGTATCGGCGATACGGTGCAACTGCAGGATACTTCTTCGGACAAGCAGCGTTACTTTGTGAAGATGATCGGTTTCCTGAATAAACGCAGCGTGCTGGTATCTCATCCCAGGCAAAACGACAAATTGAGTTTTATCAAGGAGGGGGCAGGGTTTCTAGTGCGCGGGTTTGCTGGAACCAAAACCTATGAATTCAACAGCAATGTCATCAGCGTTTCTCTGAGTCCTTATCCTTATATTCATCTGGCTTTCCCTGCGCAAGTCAAAACGATCAACATGCGCGGTGCAGTGCGCATCAAGTTGAGGCTGGTGTGTTCGATTGAGTCACAGGTAACGGGGCTTAAAATGTCTGCAATCATCGAAGACATGAGTATCTCCGGTGCGCGCATCCAGGCGACCAAGGCATTCGGCGAGGCGGGCGAGGCTGTGTCGGTAGGCATGCGCATGCAGGTGGGGGAAGAGAACCAGGTGTTCCTGGTGTCAGCCGTGATACGCAATGTGCATCAGGAAATGGATAGCCAGACGGGCAATGAAATCTTCATGCATGGTATGGAGTTTGTGCAAACGCAGAGTGTCGACCTGACTGTGTTGCAGAATTATATTTATAAATCCATGCTGGAAGGCTAAAGGGCATGGTGCAAGCTCCACCCCTGAACATGGCTTGCGCCGGTCGGTTCCCTCATCCCACCCTTCCCTTGGTAGGGGAAGGCGAGAATGAATCGTTTTGTGAATTTTAAGGAAAATTTATTACTATGTTGGGCATTATCGGCGGCAGCGGCGTATACCAGATCGAAGGGCTGGAAAATTCCCGTTGGGTCAAAGTTGACTCATCTTTCGGCGAACCGTCCGACGAGATATTGCTGGCTACACTTGCAGAGCAGCCCATCGCATTTTTACCGCGTCACGGCAGAGGGCATCGCATCTCGCCCTCGGATATCAACTTTCGCGCCAACATTGATGCACTGAAACGTCTGGGCGTGACCGACATCATATCGGTCAGTGCAGTGGGTTCGTTGCGTGAAGATCTGCCACCCGGCACGTTTGTCATCGTCGACCAATTCATCGACCGAACGTTTGCGCGCGAGAAGAGTTTTTTCGGCACGGGGCTGGTAGCCCATGTTTCGATGGCGCATCCGGTGTGCAATCGTCTGGGCGAACATCTTTTTGCTGCGGCCAGGCAACTCGGCATTCAGGCGGTGCAGGGCGGCACGTATCTCGCGATGGAAGGGATGCAGTTTTCCACGCTGGCGGAATCAGAGCTTTACCGCAGTTGGCAGTGCGACGTGATCGGCATGACCAATATGCCGGAGGCCAAGCTCGCGCGCGAGGCCGAGATCTGTTATGCGACCGTTGCGATGGTGACGGATTTTGACTGCTGGCATCCCGATCACGACAATGTGACGGTGGATGCGATCGTGAAAGTGCTGCTTGCCAATGCCGATTGTGCGCGTGCGCTGGTGAAGGAAGTGGCGGGGCCTGTATTCAATGACGAGAGTGCTCATGAGTGCTCATGCCGCAGTGCGCTGCAATATGCGATCCTCACCTCCCATGATGCGCGCGACCCTGCGATGCTGCAAAAATTGTCCGCTGTGGCGGGCAGAATGCTTAAAAATGCGGTGAGTGGAGAGTAGTCAGTGGTCAGTCGAAAATCGCAGATACTCACCACTCACCACTCACCACTCACCACTCACCACTCACCACTCACCACTCATGATTAAATCTCGCATCCGTACTGTTCCGCATTATCCCCATGAGGGCATCATGTTCCGCGACATCACCACCTTGCTCAAAGACCCAATAGGATTGCGCGCAACGATCCATGAAATTACAACGCGCTACAAGGATGTGAAGATAGACAAGGTGGCCGGTATCGAGTCGCGCGGCTTCATCGTCGGAACGCCAGTGGCCTATGAGCTGGGTCTTGGGTTCGTGCCGATCCGTAAGCGCGGCAAGCTTCCTGCCGAGACGATTGGGCGCGATTACCAGCTGGAATACGGCAGCGACCGCATCGAGATACATGTGGATGCAATCCAGAAGGGCGACCGCGTGCTGCTGGTGGATGACCTGATCGCGACCGGCGGCACCGCGGAGGCCGCCGTGAAACTGATCGAAGACATGGGTGGCATTGTTGTCGAATGCTGCTTCGTGATCGACCTGCCGGATATCGGCGGCCGCGCGCGGCTCGAAGCAATGGGTCAGAAGGTGTTTGCGCTCTGTGAATTTGAGGGCGACTAAAATCAGTCGTTAGACGTTAGTCGTTAGTTGCTAGTGGCAAGGGACAAGGGACAAGGGGCTCGCCTTTCGCTTTGTGTTTATTGATGTTTATCCATAATTGCTGACAACATTTGCACTTTGGACTTGTCGTCATTCCCGCCTGCGCGGGAATGACAAATGATATAAAAATTTGTGCCATGAATTACGGAGTGGATAATAATTGTTTGTGGCTGCCATGCATCACGAAATGCCAATGAGGAGTAAATAATGACGTTTGCAAGATTTGGATTGTTTCTGATGCTGCTCATCAGCATGCATGCCCATGCGGGATTATTCGGATTCGGCGGAGAAAGCTGGAAGGAAGAAGTGCTGCTGCATGACGGCAGCAAGATCATCGTGGAACGCACGGTTGAGCGCGGCGGACGACATGAGCTCGGACAGAGGCCATCTATCAGTGAACAGAGCCTCAGTTTTGTTTTGCCGAACACTAACCAGCGTGTGACATGGGAAGACCACTACAGCGAAGATGTAGGCAGCTCAAATTTTAGTCCCATGCTGCTGGAAATATTTGGTGACGCAGCATATGTTTTGAGCCATCCATTGGGTGTTATTTCGTACTCCAAGTGGGGTTGTCCCAATCCGCCATACGTCGTGTTCAAATACCAAAACAAGGAGTGGAAGCGTGTTCCACTGCAAGAACTTCCAGCGGAAGTCAAATTGCCGAACCTTGTGATTTCTTCACCGGATGATGTGGCAAAGAACGCCAAGCAAGGCGTGCTATCAACTGAAATGATCAAACAAGCAAACGAGGGATTCAGCCAACCCGAATACCGCACGATATTGAGAGAGCCAATTGCAAGTACTGGGATGGGCTGCTTAGTTCCAGTCAAAGGTGGTGGGTGGGAGTCGCCAGGTGGATGGAAATCACCCATTCCAATAATCCCAATTCAGCCTAAAAATAATTGAATTGAATGATGATGATCACGAAAAACTTTAAGGGATCAGGCTGTGCGGACACGCGCTGTATAATCTGAGAAAACGATATGAAAGTTAACGGCACACCTTATCGCACTATCTGGGAAACCTCTGACGGTGCAGTCGAGATTATCGACCAGACGCGGCTGCCGCACGAGTTCGTCACGGTGCGTCTTGAAAACATGCGCGATGCGGAACATGCGATTCGCTCGATGCAGGTCAGGGGCGCGCCGCTGATCGGCGTGACAGCAGCCTATGGCGTAGCGCTGTCGATGAGTCATCACGCATCCGATGCGGCATTGCAGGCGACTTGCGACATGCTCGTCAAGGCGCGTCCCACGGCGGTGAATTTGCGCTGGGCGGTCGAGCGCATGCGAACATTGTTGTCTCCCTTGCAGGCAAGCGAACGCAAAGATATTGCATGGAAAGAGGCGGCGCGCATCGCGGATGAGGACGTTAAAATCAACGAGTCCATCGGGCGGCACGGGATTGAAATTATCAAAGAGATATATCAGCGCAAAAATGCGACCGTGAATATTCTCACCCATTGCAACGCCGGCTGGCTGGCGACGGTGGATTGGGGCACGGCACTTGCGCCTGTTTATGCCGCATTTGAAGCAGGCATCCCGCTGCACGTATGGGTGGATGAAACGCGCCCTCGCAACCAGGGCGCGAGTCTGACCGCATGGGAGCTGGCACAGCACGGCGTGCCGCATACCGTGATCGTGGACAACGCGGGCGGCCATCTGATGCAGCACGGCATGGTGGACATGGTGATTGTGGGGACAGACCGCGTGACCGCAACGGGCGATGTGTGCAACAAGATCGGCACCTATCTCAAGGCGCTGGCAGCCTTCGATAACGGCGTGCCGTTTTATGTGGCTATGCCGACCCCGACGCTGGACTGGACATTGCAGGACGGCGTTCGTGAAATCCCCATCGAGGAGCGCGGCCAGGATGAAGTGAACTATATCGCGGGGTTGTGTGATGACGGGAAAATCCGCCGCGTGCGCCTGATTACGCAAGACTCAAGTTCTGCCAACTATGCATTTGATGTGACCCCGGCGCGCCTTGTGACTGGGCTGATCACCGAACAGGGTTTTGTTCTGGCGAACCAGCAGGCGATTCGCGCTGCGCTCTCTTGAGGATAGAAAATGAATGGAAATGAACTGCGCACTGAGCTCGTGCGCATGACAAAAAAACTCGAATCGTTGGGCTTGAGCCACGGCAGCTCCGGCAATCTCAGTGTGCGTTATGGGGAAGGTATGCTGATCACGCCTTCCGGTTTCGGTGCGGAAGGATTGACCATCGATGATATCGTGTTTGTGCATCTGTCGGGTGAGTCTCAGGGACGTTGGCAACCTTCCAGCGAATGGCTGTTCCACCGCGACATCTATGTTGGTCGCCCGGAGTTTGGTGCAATCATTCACACGCATTCCAATGCCGCAACTGCGCTCGCCTGTCTTCGCCGCGATATGCCGCCGTTTCACTACATGCTGGCGCTCTTGGGCGGCGACAGCCTGCGCTGCGCCAACTATGCGACCTTCGGCACGCAGGCTTTGTCCGACAATGCGCTGATAGCGATGAAAGACCGCAAGGCATGTCTGCTTGCGAACCACGGCATGATCGCGGCAGGATATGATCTGGCTGATGCGTTCAAGAATTCCGTAGAGGTTGAAAACCTGAGCGAGCTCTACATGAGAGCCTTGGCTGTCGGCGAGCCGGTTTTGTTGACGGATGATGAATTTGCCGATGCGCTGAACCGCTTCGCAACTTACGGGAAACCCAAACAGTAAAAAAATGCCGCGCCATTCCCAAGGGGGGAGGGGAGGAACAGCGCGGACTTTAAGGGGTGTCACGGCCTGCATTCTCCATGCGTGATTTGCTGGCGTCAATGGTTGAAAACAGGCAATTGTACAGGCGGTCGAGCAGCCTACATCACTGGTGTATTGGCGGGGATGAGCGGTAAGCGACAGGGATGAGCGGTAGTGGAAATTTTGCGCTCTCCGGCTGTCATGCAGCATGAATTTCAAGCCGAGCAGCGGGTCTGTTTGGGCGAGTCTTGCAAGTAAGTCATAATGCGCGCTATGAAAAATAATCCCTCTGAAAGTATGGTAAATTCTAAAGAAACGGGTGGTTCTCCTGCTACCTGCGACATCTTCTGCAAGGTCATCGACAACTACGGCGACATCGGCGTGAGCTGGCGTCTGGCACGGCAACTGGCGAACGAGTTTAATCTTGCTGTGCGGCTGTGGGTGGACGATCTGGAGAGTTTCGCAAGGCTGTGCCCTGAAGCGGATGCTGCACTGGATGTGCAGCGCTGTCGCGGAGTGGAAGTGCGGCTGTGGACTGCTGACGCGTTTGCCCCTCTCCCCCAACCCCTCTCCCGCTGGCTGGAGAGGGTGGCCGAGAGGCCGAGAGAGGGTGTGATTCCTGCAGACCTTGTGATCGAGGCATTTGCCTGTACGCTGCCTGAATCGTATCTGGCCTCAATGGCGATGTGTGAAAACAAATCCGTGTGGATAAACCTAGAGTATCTTTCTGCCGAAGACTGGGTGGAGGGTTGTCACAAGCTGCCCTCCCCACGCCCGCCATTGACCCGGTATTTTTTCTTTCCGGGATTTACCAAAAAGACCGGGGGCCTGATATTGGAGCGCGATCTGCTGGGCCGACGCGTTGCGTTTTTTAAAGATACCGCGCAACAGAGAGTCTTCTGGCAGTCTATCGGCATGGATGCGCCATCCGCCGATACGCTCAAGATATCGCTGTTTCCCTATGAGAATGCTGCACTGGCAGGGTTGTTCGATGCATGGTCGCAAAGTGCTCAGGGGATTTTGTGTCTGGTTCCGCAAGGGCGCATCCTGCCGCAGGTCAGACAATACTTTACTGACGCCATGCCTGCAAATTCCCCTCGTCCGCTGGCGGGAGAGGGGGAAGGGGAGAGGGTTTGTTATTTACTCGGCAATCTGCAAGTTCGCGTGCTGCCTTTCGTGGAGCAGGAGAAATACGACGAGCTGCTGTGGGTATGCGATGTGAACTTTGTGCGCGGCGAGGATTCCTTTGTGCGTGCGCAGTGGGCGGGCAAGCCTTTTGTCTGGCAGATATATCCGCAGCACGATGAAGTACACTGGAAAAAATTGCAGGCATTTCTGGATTTGTACAGTAAGCCGCTCTCTGCTCAGACAGCACAGGCGATGCAGCACCTATGGGAAACATGGAACGGCGGCGGGAGTTCGTCCGCGGATGCCGCTTCACCAAAGCCTTTAGCCCTGAGCTCTGTCGAAGGGTCAGGACAGGCCCTTCGACAGAGCTCAGGACGGGCCGCTTCGACAAGCTCAGGGCAGGCATGGGGCGAATTTGCCGCCGCGCGTGCTGAACTGGATGCTTGCGCAAGAACCTGGGCGCAGGAATTGTCAGAAAATAATCTGGCATTGAATTTGCTGGATTTTTTCCAGGAAATCGGTACAATGCCCGCCTTTAAAGCAGATGAGCAGTCAACATGAAAACAGCACAAGAATTACGCGCCGGCAACGTCATTATGGTCGGTACCGATCCTATGGTTATCCTCAAGGCGGAATACAGCCGCTCCGGCCGTAACGGCTCGGTGGTCAAGATGAAGATGAAAAATCTTCTGACCGAATCGGCCAAGGAAACGGTGTTCAGCGCCGATGACAAGTTCGACCAGGTCATCCTGGACCGCCGTGAAGTCACTTACTCTTATTTCGCCGATCCGATGTATGTGTTCATGGATGAGGAATACAACCAGTACGAGATCGAAGCGGAAAGCATGGGCGATGCGCTCAACTATGTTGAAGACGGCATGCCATGCGAAGTGGTGTTCTACAACGACAAGGCGATTTCCGTCGAGCTGCCCAACACCATCACGCGTGAAGTGATCTACACTGAGCCTGCTGTACGCGGGGATACTTCAGGCAAGGTGATGAAGCCTGCCAAGATCAACGGCGGATTTGAATTGCCGGTTGCGGCATTCGTTGAAATCGGCGACAGGATCGAAATCGACACGCGCACCAACGAGTTCAAGAAGCGCGCTTAATCAATAGAGTTTGGTTTAAACAGGCTGCCCGGATGAGAAATCCTCCGGGCAGTTTGCATTTTCGGGCTTGTGCAATTCGATCAGACTCTGCTCTCAGGCAGAGTCCCCTTCGTTATTGTTGTGCAGTGCATCTGCTGCCTCTTCCCGCGTCCCTGTGCGGACCCGCTGATCTGTTCGAGATGAATTTTTTGGCGATACTTAAGGTATCATTGGATTGCAATGAAAAAACTGTATATAAAAACCTACGGCTGCCAGATGAACGAGTACGACTCGGACAAAATGGCGGATGTGTTGCGCGCCTGCGACGGCATGGAGCAGACGGACAAGATTGAAGAGGCCGATGTCATTTTGTTCAACACCTGCTCGATACGCGAGAAGGCGGAAGAGAAGGTGTTCTCCGATCTGGGCCGCGCGCGCCCGCTTAAACTGGCCAATCCCGATTTGCTGATTGGCGTAGGCGGCTGTGTTGCAAGCCAGGAGGGCGACGTGATCATCAAGCGCGCGCCTTATGTGGATGTGGTGTTCGGGCCGCAGACCCTGCACCGTTTGCCGGAACTATTCAAGGCGCGCCGTGAATCAGGCCGCTCGCAAGTGGACATCAGTTTTCCCGAGATTGAAAAATTCGATCATCTGCCAACGCCTCAAGTAACTTCAGCCTCTGCTTTCGTGTCCATCATGGAAGGTTGCAGCAAATACTGCACCTTCTGCGTCGTGCCCTACACGCGCGGCGAAGAAGTGTCGCGCCCGTTTGCCGACGTGATGCGCGATGTGGAGGTCTTGATTGCGCAGGGCGTTGTGGAGGTGACGCTGATCGGGCAGAACGTGAATGCCTATGCGGGCGCTACAGACGATGACGATACAGTGGACTTCGCCTATCTGTTGCAAGCCATCGCCGAGCTGCCGAAAATTTCTCGCATCCGCTACACGACCTCGCATCCGAGAGACATGAGTTCACGCCTGATCGATGTGTATGCGACTACCCCGAAGCTGGTCAGCCACCTGCACCTGCCCGTGCAATCGGGCTCTGATCGCATTCTGGCAGCGATGAAACGCGGACACACCGCGCTGGAATATAAATCCATCATCCGTCGTGTGCGGGCCGCACGCCCCGACATATGCATCACGTCGGATTTTATCGTGGGATTTCCGGGCGAGACCGATCAGGATTTTGAGGCAACGTTGAAGTTGATAGACGAAGTGGGTTTTGATAACAGCTTCAGTTATCTGTACAGTCCGCGTCCGGGCACGCCGGCGGCCGAGATGAAGGATGATACCCCGCATGAAGTTAAGGCGGCTCGTTTGAAGCGTTTGCAGGATCGGATATCTGAGCAGGAGGATGCCGTGGCGCAGGCCATGTTGGGATCCGTGCAGCGCGTGCTGGTGGAAAGCATATCGAAAAAGGATGTGCTGGAGTTGGCTGGGCGCACCGACAACAACCGTGTGATCAATTTCAAAGGCTCGCCCAGCATGATAGGCAGATTCGCAGATGTGAGCGTGACAGAGGTGGTAAGGCATACGCTGCGCGGCGAGCTGGTGAATGGTGCAGCATGAGCAGCAAACCCAAGCTTTCGCTGACTGTGCAGTACGCAAGTACAGCTGCGCCACTTCCCACGCGAGCACAATGGCGCCGCTGGATAACGGTTGCGCTGCAGCGCGATGTGAGCCTGACGCTGCGCATCGTGGATGAGGCTGAAGGTCGAGAACTTAACAAGGCTTATCGCGGTCGTGATTACGCGACCAATGTGCTGACCTTTGTGTATGACGACACCGAAGTGCTGTCGGGCGATGTGGTTATCTGCGCGCCTGTTGTAGAGCGGGAAGCCGCAGAACAGCATAAGGACTGGCTGTCGCATTACGCGCATCTGACGATACACGCCGCACTGCATTTGCAGGGTTTTGACCACGAGACGGATAATGATGCGGCAAGGATGGAAGCACTGGAAACCGCCTTGATGGTAAGATTGCACTATCCCGATCCCTACATGGAAGTTTGAAACCCAAAATGCCTGAGCCTGAGAGTCATAAACCGACCTTGCTGGAACGCCTGTCCGCGCTGCTGCTGCGCGAACCAGAAGATCGTGAGCAGCTGGTGACCCTGCTGCATGGTGCTTACGAAAACAATCTGCTGGATGCCGATGCCCTCTCGATGATGGAGGGCGTGTTGCAAGTCTCCGAACGGCCGGTGCGCGAAATCATGATCCCGCGCGCGCAAATGGATGTCATCGATATCAGTCTGTCGCCGGAAGAATTTATTCCCTTTGTCATTGAAACGGCGCACTCGCGCTTCCCCGTGGTCGAGGGCGACAAGGACAATATCATCGGCATCCTGTTGGCGAAAGATTTGCTGCGCTACTACGCTGGGGAAGAATTCGTCATGCGCGACATGCTGCGCCCGGTGGTGTTTGTGCCGGAAGCCAAACGGTTGAATGTGCTGTTGCGTGATTTTCGCAGCAAGCGCAATCACATCGCGCTGGTGGTGAACGAGTATGGCGGCGTTTCCGGTATGGTCACGATAGAAGATGTGCTGGAGCAAATTGTCGGCGACATCGAGGATGAATACGACTTTGATGCGGATGAAGACAACATCATTGCCGATGATGCGGGTCACTATCGTGTCAAGGCAGATACTGAGATCGCCGATTTTAATGCGGCCCTGGGTTCCGACTTCAGCGACGAAGAATGCGATACCGTAGGCGGCTTGGTGCTCAAGGCCGCAGGCCAGCTGCCCAAATGCGGCGACCGCCTGCATCTGGGCGGGCTCACTTTCACTGTGCTGCGCGCAGACAGTCGCAGATTGCATACCCTTATGGTGGAACGCGGCAAGGCGGCGGGCTAGAGTAGGCTTAACCTTCAGACGCTCGCCATGTCGCTGGTGAGCAGAGCTGAATCGGCGACAATAACTTGCAGAAACTTTTTGAAAAATGCCAATGTCGCCATGGCAAAATCCGGTGTGTTTGATTTGTGTTTACTATGACGCCTGCTTAACAATGAGTTGAGTCAGCATGTCGCGTGAAAGCGGTCTATGATAAAAATATCCCTGCATGATCGTGCAGCCCACACGTTCAAGGTAACGCGCCTGAATTTCAGTCTCCACACCTTCTGCAATCACATTAAGCCCTAATCCCTTGGCTACCGAGATGATGGCAAGGACGATGGGTGAGTGTCCATTGTCAAAGTAAATTTCTTTCACGAATGACTGATCGATCTTTATCGTATGAATCGGAAAACGCTGTAAATAGGCCAAAGAAGAATAGCCCGTGCCAAAGTCATCAATGGCAACGCTTACACCTATCTGGCTCAGCATATTAAGCTGGTCAATTGCATGATCTGCATTGCCTATGCAAATATTTTCGGTCACTTCAACTTCTATCTGATGCGGAAGAATAGCGTAATGAATTAAAGCATTTTTCAGTTTTTGTGGAAAATCACGCTCCAGGCACTGTGGAGAAAGATTCAACGAGAGTTTTAGCTGCTTAACAGCAACTGCATTCAACTCGATCAGATCGCGGCATACAGACTCAAGCATCCACTCACTGATGGGTGTGATAAGTCCATTTTCTTCCGCGTAAGGCAAAAAATCACCTGGAGTCAGTATCCCACGTACAGGGTGATTCCAGCGCATCAGAGCCTCTGCACCCACAATGCGTCCGGTGGTGATGTCTATTTGAGGTTGGTAGTACATTTCAAGCTCATTATTCTCCATCGCCTTACGCAGATCTCTTTCGAGTGCAAGCTTCTGGTGTGAAAGGTCTATCATTGAGCTGTGATAGAAAGAGCGCCCATTTTTCCCGTGTGCTTTGACATGATACATGGCAAGGTCTGCATGCCGAATCAACTCGTCGATGGACGAGCCGTCATCCGGGTACAGGGCTATGCCAATACTTGCAGAAATCTGAACCTCGTTTCTGCCCAGAAAAAACGGCTGCTGCAAAGATTTAAGAAATTTTTCTGCAATTTCACCCACATCCTGCTTATCCCTTAAGTCGGGCATGAGCAATACGAATTCATCTCCCCCCAGGCGGGCCAGTGTATCTCCACGGCGCAGACAATCTTTCAATCGAAGGGCAACTTGTCGCAAGAGATCATCTCCTGTCACATGCCCCATCGTATCGTTGACCAGCTTGAAACGGTCAAGGTCAATGAACAGCACCGCCAGCTTGGTGTCGTTCCGCTTGGACTGTATCATCGACAAGCCAAGCCGGTCCTTGAAAAGCAGTCTGTTGGGGAGATCGGTCAGCGTATCGTGATAGGCCTGGTAAACAATCAATTCCTCGGCGCGTTTGCGCGCGGTGATGTCACGAGCGACGCCGTAGCTTCCCAGAAACTTGCTGCTGTTTTCATTTTCGTTCGCCGAATATATGCCCATTGAGTTGAGCGATATGGTCAACGAAGAATGTTCGGGTTTGCGTTCTTCACAGTACCCATGGTGGCACTTGAGACGCAGCTCGATATTGCTGGAGGCGCGTTTGCCGACTCTCCGTTCATTGCAGACGTTGCGCGCCAGATCAAGGTCGTCTTCATGAAGCAGCGCGGAATAATGTTTGCCGATCAGATCTTCGGGCATGAAGCCGAGCAATGAACGCACACGGTCATTGATAAAGCTGAATAAGCCATTTTCATCCAGCACATAGATGATGTCTGGAGAATTGTCAACGAGATAGCGGTAGGCGCTTTCATAGTTCCTAAGCTGTTGGCTGACCTGGCGGTTGTCTGCCGCGAGGGCGCGCTGCTTCAGCGCGTTGCCAACCGTTTTGAGGAGCTCTTCCCGCGCATAGGGTTTGCGCAAGTAGTCGAATGCGCCGCGTTTCAGCGCGCCAATCGCAGAGTCGATGTCGTTGTTGCCGCTGACTACGATCACGTCGGTGCCCGCCTTGTTGGCGTTAATGAAATTCATTATTTCATGGCCTGTCATGTCGGGGAGCCGCATGTCAAGTATCACAAGATCGAAATCATCCTTGACGAGATGCTCAAGCGCTTCATGGCCGCAGTCGGCTGTGGACAATTGATAGTCCTGGGTTTTGAGAAGTGCGAGCAGGCTGCTGAGCATCCTCGGTTCATCGTCGACAATTAGGACGCGGGGCTGCCCAGCCATTCTGGTCTGCGTAGCTGAACCCAGCAGTCCAGAGGTGAAGTTGATAAACGAGGATTTATGGTCAGCAAGGGTGTTCATTTTCAATTTGCTCCATATTTGCGCCTCGCGTCAGCTTGCTGCCGGCTGAATCCGACAGCATCGTGAACTGGGAGGAGAACTTCGAATGTCGTTCCTGATGCACTGCTATGACAACTGATGAGCCCGTTGATTTTTTCAACCAGGTTTTGGGTAATGCTCAAACCCAGGCCCCGATTTTCTCCGCTCTTGCTGCTGTGCACCGGCGAAAAAAGATTGGACAGCACATCGGCCGGAATACCGCTGCCGTTATCGCTGACATGCAACTCAAAATAGGTGCGACCTTCCAGCGTTTTGTGCCCATGATTTCCGACCTCAATTGTTCCGCCTTTGGGCAGCGCTTCCACGGCATTCTTGATCAGGTTCATGAGTATCTGCTTGAGAGGATCAGCAGAGCCGACTATTACGGCTGGTTGATCAGATGTTCTGACAATAATGTTCACGGAGGATGGTAAATAACGGCTGATGGAGAAAAGCCGCACCACGTCTTTCAGTACACCGTTCACCTCGGTCGTTTCTTCTTGCGGTGCGTGTTGTTGTCCTCCAAACCCGCCAACAATTCTGCCTACACGATCAATCTCTTCATTGAGAATTGACAGCTCTTCATCGACAGGTTCGTGTCTTGCCAGTTTGTCATCGAGCACCCCCAGATAATTTTTGATGATGGAAAGTGGGTTGTTCACTTCATGAGCCACCCTGCTTGAGGCCTCCTGATGTTCTTTATTGACTCTGGCGATGCTCTTTTCTATTTCAACGCGTATGGCGGTTGAGGATTTCAGCGATGTGGCCGCCTGTGTTGCAAACGACTTGAGGAAGCGTTCGCTATCCCAGAGTTCTGCGGCCTGCAAGGATGAAAGGCCGCCCACCAACACTCCCAGGCAGGACTGCTCGGCAATCATGGGGATGTAAACGATATATTCTGTTCCTATGATCCGGAGCAGCTGTTCGTCAACGAGGCCTGGGGGGGTATCATTGCGTTCGATAAAGGTTACTTGTCCTTTTACGACAGTCTCTGCAATGGCGCTTTCGCCGTTCAACGGTACCGAAAACTCGCTCAGTTGCTGTTGGTGCTCCGCGATGGGAGCCCCTGTCAGAGTTTGTGTTTTGGTGTTTTTCAGGAGGATGAACGTATCGTCAAAGTTGAACAAAACTCCCGCAGTCCTGGCAATGGATTCGATCAGCTCCCGGCCGTTGCGCATGCGCGAAAAGGACTGAGCGGCTGCGGATACCAGTGCGGTATTTCGAACTTCGTCAGCCAGATTTGCTTCGGTCTTATCTTCAGTATGCTCCGGGAGTTTATATTCAGCGGACGGCAATGCATCGTCAGTTCCGATCAGATCAATGCCGAAATAGGCGGCCGCGGTTTTGGTTTGGGCGGTGACGCCTGCCAGGATGGTTTGCAGATCCATATCGCTTATGCCGCACAATGCGCCAGCGCCTTCCAGTGACGGACTGTCGCTTTTATAACTGCTCAAGAGATGTGCCAGGCAAACCAGGCGAATCAACGGATGCGCCGATTTTATGCGGGCTATCGGTTCATGGTGGTAACGTACGCTGTCGGCCAAGAAGGAGTCAAGATTCCATCGTTCGATGAGCCATGCCCCTGCTTCAGAATGGGTCAGACCCATCGAACTTGTTTCAATGGAACACAGATGCTCATCATCCATTGCCATGAAATTCGATGCGTATTCTTCGGGGGTTGCACTGAGCAGCGCCAGTCGTCCCACATCGTGGAGAAGGCCTGCAAGATAAGCTTCCTCGCTATGGGGATAGGACATTTTCTTGGCCAGTTCGCGGGCAATGACCGCAGCTTTAAGTGTATGCACCCAGAAACCACGAAGATCAATGTTGTTCGCGCGCGAAAAACTGTTAAAAGTTTGAAATACAGATTCGCTTATCACCAACGTTTTGATCATTTCAATGCCAAGCGTGTTGAGTGCCTGCATCAAACTCACTTTGCGAGCGCCACGATTGTAAGCTGCACCGTTTGCAATACTCAGGATTTTGGCGGACATGCCCGCATCATGGGCAATGAGTTTCGCCAACTCGCCGATACCTGCTTCATCTCTTTGACAAAGATGAATCAATTTGGACAGTATCTGGGGCATCATCGGCAGATGAGCCACCAATAATCGATTGCGAATAGTTTGATGAGTTTTTTGCATTTTTGCGTAGTGCGGCCACTGAAAAATTATAAAGTAAAAATCTTACGTAGCGATGCAAAAAAACCCGCTTTGCTAACGATAGCACATCACGGTCGAAAAATTCAGTAATTTCGGGCAACAGCAGATCCATTCTTTAGTATGGGCAAGCCGTATTGCATTTGTGTGTCAGCGTTGTAATTCATTTTAGTGGGCTGATTGTGATGGGCAGCGGGTTTTACGTTGATTTCTGGAGTTATGTTTGGGGTATCTTCACTTGTTTTGATCTAGATCAATATGTTCATGGGCGCTTGAATTTATTCTCCGCGACGGTTGGGGTCATTCCGAGCCATCTAAACTACGGAGGGTTTATAAAATGCAAAATGTGCTGCCACTTATATTTGTTATGTCGCCGTTCCTTGGCCTGGCACTGATGATTATTTTCAGCGGAGATGCATCGCGCAATTGATGACGCAGATGTGAGTTTTAAAAAATCCCTCGCTTGCGAGGGATTTTTTTGCGCGGAATATTTATGATTTGTTCGAACTAAAGTAATTGCCTTCGTTGCCGATAAGGACTTACGACATTAAATTGGCATCGTTCTTTCTGTAGCGGAAGAATTTCTGGGTGCTACCTAAAAAATACAAGGGGTGTGAATTGAAGAATAACCAGCCGGTTACACAACACGAGAGATCCTTGCCGCAGGGTACGCTGCTCGTATCGAAGACGGACCTTAAAGGCATTATCACCTACGTGAATGATGCGTTTGTCGAGATAAGCGGTTTTTCAAGGGAAGAGTTGGTCGGGAAAAACCACAATATCGTGCGCCATCCGGACATGCCGGTTCAGGCTTTCAAGTGGCTGTGGGATACGATGTCAGAGGGTCTCCCCTGGCGCGGCATCGTGAAGAATCGCTGTAAGAGTGGCGATTATTACTGGGTCAAAGCGCTGGTCTCGCCCATCAAAGCTGAAGGCAGGGTAATCGGCTATCTTTCGGTAAGGCGTACGCCAACCAGAAATGAAATTACCGAAGCGCAAACGCTCTACAGGAAGCTCGGTGAATCAGGCGCCCAGATAGGCTCAAAGTTTGACCGGTTCAGATTCAAAAACCTTTCGTTAAATCTCAAGCTGCAGTTGCTTATTCAGCCTGTATTGTTTGTCGTGCTGGCCAGTGCGACTTATCTGCTGTACTCGGAGAGAAGTACCTCAGTGCAGGAACATGCAAAGCTGCGTGCTCATGCGACCGCCATGCAGGTGATAGACAGCGCCAACATGCTGATGGTGACTGGGGCAATTAGCGATCCGGAAAATCGCAAGCTGATGATCAAGAAGGTCGTCGAGGGTCAGCAGCTGGCTTCATTGCGTCTTATGCGCACCGAGCAGGTCGTCAAACAGTTTGGTCCGGGTTTGCCCGAAGAGCATCTGGATGATCCTCTGGTGCAGGAAACGATAGAGGCATCGGTTAAGGCAGGCAATTCTGTGCCGCACTACAGTCTGTCAAAAGTTGGGGATAAATTTCTGTTCAGGGCCATTACGCCTTACATCGAGTCGCACGCATTTCACGGCACGGATTGTTTGTCTTGTCATGTGGTCGCGGAAGGTAGCTCCAACGGCGCTTCCGATATTACGCTGGATTTGAGCAAGGAATACGACCATCTTCATAACCTTCTGATAACAATGATTGTTTCTCAGATTTCCATCCAGTTGTTCATCTTTCTGGTGCTGAGATTCAGTTTCAAGCGATTTGTCGAACGCCCGCTGGTTGGCATGGAAAAACAGTTTGAAGGTGTTATAGAAGGCAACCTGACAGTGGATATCGATATTTCCGGGCGTGACGAGCCGGGACGTCTGTATTGCAAGTTGCAGGTCATGCAGTCGCAGATACAGGTCATGCTCGATGATATGGCACTGGCGGCATCAGTCATCATGGAACGCAGTAGGGAGCTGGATGAAAGGGTGGTCAGAGTGGCCGAACAGTCGGCCAATCAGCGCAACAACATACAGCAGATCACAAGCTCCATGGAGGACTTCAGCAAGTCCGTATTGCAAGTGGCACAGGATGCCAAGGACTCTGCCGGGGCCGCGACCAGCTCACAAGATATGATAGAGGAGAGCAACAAGCGGATGGAGCAGGCGATACTCTCGGCGAGCAGAGTGACCCAGGCTGTGCGCTCATCGAGCAATGCGATAGACGATCTTAAATCAGCCATACAAAAAATTGGCGACATCAGCAAGGTCATCAAGGAGATTGCCGATCAAACCAATCTGCTTGCGTTGAATGCGGCGATTGAGGCAGCCCGTGCCGGCGAGCAGGGCAGAGGATTTGCCGTGGTGGCCGACGAGGTGAGAAAGCTTGCGGAACGGACAGGCTCGAGCACAACAGATATCGCCAGCATGGTGGGAGAAATTCATGCGGTAAGTCAAAGTGTGGTGGAGTCGATGCATGAGGCGATTCGTGAAGTGGAAGAGGAGGCTGTGATCGTCCAGGAAAATGGAGAGACGCTTAAAAAAATAATGGGTACGAGCCGCCAGGTCAGCGAGAATGCGCAGCGTATCGCGGATGTGTCCAAAGATCAGTCGCTCGCCAGCGTGGATGTATCAAACAACCTCGAGCGTATTTCCGATCTGGTAAACAGCAACGTGAGCATCGCGGAAGATGCCAGGGGTGCATCGATGGAGCTGTCCAAATCAGCAACCGAGTTGCAAGCCATGATACGGCAACTCAACAAACAGAGTTGATGTTAAGGGCGGGTCAGTTGTTTGACAGGCAATCAAGATAAATTGCAGCGTCAGGCGGGCTGTTGTTGCGCTGTGCCTGCCAGATCATTTCGCTCAAAGCTTCCATCATGCGGTGCTGTGCGTCGTGCTCTGATTCGAATTGATGGGTCAGGCGCACGAAATGTGCGCGTATCCCTTGCGGCTGGTCTATGGAGATTTGTTCCTCAATCGCAAGATGCATCATCAGGTGCAAAAACGGGTTGGGTTCGCCCTGTTCCGGCAGATATTCTTTATCCAGATAGCGCTCGGGATCTTCAAACATCGGAAAGTATTCCGGATGTTTTGCAATCAATTGGGCTGCGAGGTCTTCCAGCGGCGTCAGTATTTCATTGGCACGCCGTTTGCGCCATGTCTCGAACAAAAAATTCCGCGCTTCATCGCGCGATGGATTGAAGAACATTCACTGGGCCTTTAGCTTGTATTCGCACAGGTCGTAAATGATACATTCGGCGCATTTGGGTTTGCGCGCCTGGCAGATGTAGCGGCCGTGCAGGATCAGCCAGTGGTGCGCATCGTGCAGAAATTCCTTTGGTATCACCTTGAGCAGTTTTTTTTCAACGTCCAGCACTGTCTTGCCGGGTGCCAGGCCGATGCGGTTGGCCAGGCGGAAGATGTGTGTGTCCACCGCGATGGTGGCTTCGCCAAATGCGGTGTTGAGGATCACGTTAGCCGTCTTGCGCCCAACGCCTGGCAGGGCTTCGAGCGCCTCGCGCGTCGTCGGCACCGAACCGTTGTGTTCTTCAAGCAGAATGCGGCAGGTCTGTATCACATGCTTTGCCTTGGTTTTATAAAGCCCGATGCGCTGGATATATTCTTTCAGCTTTTCCTCGCCGAGTGCAAGGATGGTTTCCGGCGTATTGGCGACAGGGAAAAGCACTCTTGTCGCCGCGTTGACGCTGATGTCGGTGGCCTGCGCCGAGAGCATCACCGCGATCAACAGCTCGAACGGCGAGTGATATTCCAGCTCTGTGGTCGGATGCAGATTGGCAGCTTGCAGGCGCTGAAATATTTGTCGGCGTTTATCGGCGTTCATAAAAATTGCTTTAGTCGATATCGAAGTAATCGATGTCTATTTTCTTTATTGTGTATGTAGTGGTTGTTGAAACACCAATATCGTTATCAATCATCAGTTGCGTGAGTTTTTCACCATCGATTAACACAATCTTCTTTTGTTGCAGACGCTTCACAAACTCAATGCCATCTCGCGTGAAACTTGATGTGGTAATTAAAACTCCCTTCTGGGCACCGTGCCCTTCAAGACTCCCCGTAAAATCTCTTACTTCACGAGAGGGAACAACATTATCAATACCATACCTTTTTGCTTGTAGATAAATAATATCCAGCCCCAATTTATCTTCTTTTATGATTCCATCTATACCACCATCCCCTGTTTTTCCCAGTGCCTGACCTGCATCTTTTCTTGAACCGCCATATCCCATCGCTACGAGCAAATCGACCACGAGTTGTTCGAAAAAAGAAGGTGGATTTTTTAAGATTGTTTCGAGCAGGCTGGAGGCAAGTTGACTTCTTAAATCCTGGTATGCATTTTCAAGTTGTTCTTCAGGGGTTGCCGGGTCTGTTTCATCCTGAGCGGCGGGGTTGGTATTTTGTCCGTTTCCTTCTGATTGCGTATTACTGTTTTTCTTGTGAAACCTGACAAATTCCGGATATTGATTAAGCGTCTTAATCCGTATCGCCTGAGGGCCGGATTTTAGAAGGTCTAATCCTCGTTGCGTAATCTTAAATTTTCCCCTTGATGGGAAGTCAAGCAAACACGCCTTTCCGAAGTAGGATTTAACCCAGGCCACGCGATTGTAAAATTTTGTTTGTCCTGATGTCATCGTTTCCTGAAGGTCTTCTTCCGATAGCTGAAGTTGATTTGCAATAACCTCACCTATTTCTGAAACGGTTCTTTCTTTACCATCCTTGCAGATTTGCAGAAACGGAAGCATTAAATCCTGGAATCCTGGCACGGCCATAGTGTTACCTTTCTCGGGGGTCTTGGGGCACAGGCTATTTGCATCATTTATCAACTGCGCCGTTATAGCTTGATGCGAACAATTCAATCTTGTTTAATATCGCCAACAGCTCACTTGCCAGCAGGTATGCTTTGTTAAGTATTGCCGCTTGTAGCGCGGGATCTTCGGGGTAATCGTGCGAAAACTCGTTGCGCATTTCGCGCAATACCAGCCACTGATCAGCCGACTCAATCGCCCCAATTTTTTCCAGACGGTTTAACTTGTCCAGAAATGCCGGGTAGTTGCCTTGCTCTTTGGTCAATTCCAGGACGGCGGGGAAAAGCTTTGCACCCATCGCATCCTGCAGTTTGGCAAAACGTGTCGAGAACTGATCCAGCACTGCCAGTTCATTGTCGTTCAGGGCAGAGATGGCATCAGAGGAAAGCGGGAATTTATGAGCTAATTGCGACATTGCCCATGTCAATCTGTCCGCGTGGCGTTTACATAGATCCAATGATGCGGCATAGATAAAACTCATGAGAGCTTGATTCCTGTTTGTTTCGCTATTGTGTAGATAGGCAAATTTTCTTTGCATCCCTGGCGACGGATCACCACATCAATTTTTTGCTCGCCTAATTTTTTGTACATGGTTACCAAGAAACGCAGTTTTGATTCTACGATTTCTTCGGCATTTTCGGTGGCGGGCTCGATATACAAGTCAATATCTCCACCCCGCGCGGCATCATCTACCCTTGATCCAAACAGCCACACATTCGCCCCCGCACCAAAATTTTCAGCAACGGCGGTGCTAATGATGGAACACTGTTGAGGGCTTAGGCGCATAACTTTTTCGTGCTCATGCGGCAGAGACTGTTCCGCCATCAAGGGGTAGAGGGCGCTGTTGTTTGGCTTCTGCGCGCAGGTTGAGCCAGTTCTTTCCCGCGATCAGACATCCCAGCGTGATGAATGCGCCGGGTGGCAAGATCGCCAACAGGAAGCCGTGATAGTTCGGCACCACGGTGATCACCAGCGACTTGGCAGAGGCACCCAATGCCAGATCGATGCCGGACAGCAGCGTGCCGTGGCCCATGATTTCGCGCAGGCCTCCCAGCACCGACAACACGGCGGTCAGACCCAGGCCCATCGCAAGACCATCGAAGGCGGAATGCATGGCGGGATTTTTTGCTGCAAACGCCTCGATGCGCGCCAGCACGATGCAGTTGGTGACGATCAGCGGAATGAAGATGCCCAGCACCAGATACAGGGAATACATATAGGCATTCATCAGATACTGGATGGCGGTGACCAGCACGGCGATGATCAGAATGAACACCGGGATGCGCGCTTCATTGGGAACTGACTGGCGGATCACGGCGACGGTCGCACCAGACAAAGTCATGACGAGCGTTGTAGCCAGACCCAGACTCACACCGTTCACCACCGATGTGCTGATCGCAAGCAAAGGGCACATGCCGAGCAGTTGCACCACGCCGGTGTTCTGCTTCCACATCCCGTTGTAAAAGATGTCCTTGAATTCCTGATAGCTCATTTTTGTTCTCCTTGGACTGCGAACAGCGCAGTGCGGTTTAGCGCAAAATATTGTAAGGCTTTATGCACGGCCTTTACCACGGCGCGCGGCGTAATGGTGGCGCCTGCCATGTAGTCAAATTTTCCGCCGTCTTTTCTGACTTGCCAGTCCGCATCATTGTACTTCTCAAGCGACGCCCCATCAAATCCCTTGATCCAGCTGCTCTTGGCGATGTCGATATAATCGCCAAGACCCGGCGTCTCCTTGTGATTGACCACGCGCACGCCGGCAAGTTCGCCGTTCTCGCGTATCGCGATCAGCATAAAAATCTTGCCGCTATAACCATCCGGCGCGACGGCTTCGAGTATCAGTACGGACGGTTTTCCGTTGAGGCGCGCACGGTAAGCGGTCGTTATGTCTTCATTGCCCAGGAGTTCGTCGGGTTTGATCTTGAGCGTGTCCTTGATCATGTCATTGTCGTACAAATTGTGCGGCAAGATCTGTGCGATCAGCTTGATCTTTTCGAGCTCTACGCTTTGTTCGATCCGCTCGTGGGTCTGGCTGTAGATAAAAGCCAGTATCGCCGTGCCGATCAGCGCAAAAAAAGTCAGGTTGAACGCGGTGTAGAATGAGGCCTTTGCCGTCGTGCGTGTCATGGCTTGTCCTTTCTGCCAAACACGGCAGGCTGAGTCCATGCGTCGATCAGTGGCACGCTGATGTTCATCAGCAAGGTAGCGAACGCCACGCCATCCGGAAAGCCGCCATACACGCGTATCAGGTAAGTCAAGAGGCCGGCACCGAATGCGAAGATCATGCGCCCCCTGGGCGTGGTGGGGCTGGTGACAGGATCGGTGAGGATGAAAAACGCACCCAGCATGGCAGCGCCGGAAAACAGGTGAAACAGCGGGGCGACATAGTGGGCCGGATCAACCAGGTGAAAGATGCCTGCAGCAAAGAACAGGGCGGCAAGAAAAACCGCAGGTATGTGCCAGCTGATGATGCGTTGGGCAAAGAGATACAAGCCGCCCAGCAAGAATCCCGCGGACACCCATTCGCTGCCCACACCTGCCAGATATCCATAAATCGGCATGCCCAGTATGGTATTTATCTGTCCGTGCATGTGCAGCTGCGTCTTGAGCGTATCCAGCGGTGTGGCCATGGTGACGGCATCGAGCTTCAGTTCGCCCGGCAGGATGCCCTGAAAGATGTAGTTCAGCTGGTCGGAAAAGCTCAGCGATATGTCGCCTAATCCACCGGGTGTGAGCCAGTGCGTCATGTGCGCCGGGAACGAGATGATCAGCACGGCGTAACCCACCATCGCTGGGTTGAATGGATTGCTGCCCAGCCCGCCATACAGATGTTTGGAGATGCCGATAGCAAACATCGTGCCGACCACCACCAGCCACCAGGGCGCCAGCGGCGGGATGGAAAGGGCCAACAGCCAGGCGGTGAGCAGCGCGCTGTTGTCTTTCAGAAAAGGCGCGATCGGGCGGTTGCGCAGTTTGAGCATCAGCGCTTCGGTAATAAGCGCGGTGATGCTGGCCAGTGTGATGGAAACCAGAATCGCCGGCCCGTAAAACCACACATAAAAAACAATGCCGGGAATCAACGCCAGCAGCACGTGCAGCATGATCTCGGATACGCTGGCAGGCTTGGTGATAAAGGGTGAAAAGGCCATATTATTCCTTGTGCTCGTCGACCGAGGCTTGTGCAATTTCACGGATTCTTGCGCGGCGCGATTCGATATCATTGATTTCTGCCATTTGTTGCGGCGTCAGCTGCTCGGTGTTTTTGGGCTTGACGGCGGCTGCCTGCTGTTTGGCGTGATTGATCGCCGCCTGAATTTTAAGCTGTATGATATCGTTAACATCAGATTCACGCAGTGACTCGGCTGTCCCCACTCCCTCAGGGAGAGGGTTTTGGAGAGGGGCAACTGGCTTTTCAGCTTTGGCTGCCAGCGCTGCCTTTTCCTTGGCGACGAGCTTCTCCGCCTTTTCCCTTTTTTCGCGCTCGATGCGGCTTTCGCGAAATTCATGCCTCTCACGTGCGGCATCGGCCGCCTTTTTGCCGGCCTCCTGGGCCCATATCTCGCTCTTGGCAAAACGGTAATACTGTACCAGCGGTATGTTGCTCGGGCAGACATAGCTGCACGCGCCGCATTCGATGCAGTCGAACAGATGATAGTCCTCGGCCTTGGTTAAATTCTTGGCGCGGGCGTACCAGTACAGATCCTGCGGTTGTAACTCCGCCGGACATACATCGGCGCAGCGCGTGCAGCGTATGCAGGGCAGCACGGGCTTGGGCGTCGGGAAAAGTTTGTCGGAGGCTGCGATGATGCAGTTGGTCGCCTTGACGACGCCTGCCTGTATGGACGGCAGCAGCACCCCCATCATAGGCCCACCCATGATGTAGCCTGTTGTATCTGGCAGTGATCCCGCCCGGGCAACCAGTTCGCTGATGGGCGTGCCGATCAGCGTCTCGAAATTTTGCGGCAAGCCTACGTTTCCCGTCACGGTGATGATGCGCGAGATCAGCGGTTCACTGTGGCGGATCGCGCGCCAGGTGCTGTAGGCTGTGCCCACATTGAAGCACTGCACGCCAAGATCGGTTGAGCGCACGCCCGCCGCGACTTCGATGCCTGTCAGCACGCGGATCAGCTGCTTTGCGCCGCCGCCGGGATAAATCGTCGGCACCGCGATGACTTCCATGTTCGCATGTTGTCCCCCTGCAACGGCCGCTTTCATCGCTGCAATGGCTTCAGGCTTGTTATCCTCAATGCCGATCAGCACTTCATCGGCATACAGCAATGCGCGCATGATCTCGGCGCCCTGCAATATTTCGCTTGCGCGTTCGCGCATCAATACGTCATCGCAGGTGATGTAGGGTTCGCATTCCGCGCCGTTGAGCACCAGCGTTTTGATCTTGTGTTGGTGCGCATACAGTTTCATGTCGCTGGGAAATACCGCGCCGCCCAGACCTACCACGCCGGCATTGCGCAGACGGTGACGCAGATCGGTGTGTGGTATGGATTGCCAGTTATCGCATGGTTCAAGCGCTACCCATTCGTCCTGCCCATCCGGGATCAGCGTGATGCAAAGTTCCGGCAAGCCTGATGGGTGTGCGACAGGCTGCATATCGATCGCGGTGATTGTGCCCGAAGTTGAGGCATGCACCGCGCTCGACACATGTCCTTCCGGCCTGCCTATGAGTTGGCCTTTCTTCACGCGCTCACCAATTTCAACCACGGCTCTTGCGCTGTGGCCGACATGCTGGTGCAGCGGTATCACCAGTTTTGAAGGAAGTGACGCTGTGGCAATCGGCTTGCTGTTGGATTGCGTCTTGTTGGTATCCGGGTGCACCCCGCCGTGAAATTGATGGAGTTGTCTCATGGCGTGGCAGCCTGTGTTATCGCATATACGGGATACTTCCATTTCCAGTTGCTGATGTTCTCTTCTATCGTCACCATGCTGATGCAATCCACCGGGCAAGGCGGCAGGCACAGCTCACAGCCTGTGCACTCGGCGGCGATGATGGTGTGCATCTGTTTTGCAGCGCCCACGATGGCATCCACGGGGCATGCCTGTATGCACAGTGTGCAGCCTATGCAGGTGGATTCGTCGATCAGCGCGACGCCCTTGGGTTTTGCAACGGTAGTGCTGCCGAAGGGTTTGAATTCCATGCCGAGCAGGTCGGCCAGTTTGTGTATGCCTTCCTCGCCGCCTGGCGGGCACTGATTGATGTCGGCTGTGCCTTCCGCGATCGCCGTCGCATAAGGCTTGCAGCCGGGATAACCGCACTGGCCGCACTGGGTCTGCGGCAGAACGGCATCGATTTTTTCCACCAGCGGATTGCCTTCGACGCGGAACCTGATCGCGGCAAAACCCAGCACCGCGCCCAGCGCGATGGCAATGATGGACATCGCCAGCAATGCGTCCAGCATTATTTGATCAACCCGGAGAATCCCATGAATGACAGGCTCATCAGTCCCGCGGTGACCATCGCGATCGCAGAGCCTTTGAATATGCCGGGCACGTCCGCGCCTTCCATGCGTTCACGCAGGCCGGCAAACAGAACCATCACCAGCGTGAAACCGACTGCGCTGCCAAAGCCGAAAATCAGGGACTGCATGAAGTTGTGTTTGGCCTGCACGTTGAGCAGCGGCACGCCCAGCACGGCGCAGTTGGTGGTGATCAGCGGAAGGTAGATGCCCAGCGTCTGATACAGATCAGGGTTGACCTTCTGCAAAAACATTTCGGTGAACTGCACGATGCCCGCGATCACCACGATGAACGACAAGGTGGTGAGATATGCAAGATTCGGACCCAGCAGGTAGTGGTTGATCAGATAACTTGAGCCTGAGGCCAGCGTCAGCACGAAGGTGGTGGCGGCGCCCATGCCGACGGCGGCCTCCAGTTTCTTGGATACGCCCATGAACGGGCATAGCCCGAGTATCTTGACCATCACGATGTTGTTCACGAACACCGCGCTCATAAAGAGTAAAAAATATTCTGTTGTCATGATGATTCCCCAATCAGACGCGGATTATCCGACGATTCAGGGGCGGCTTCAACCGCTTTGTTGGCATAACTATAGAGTGCAACGTGCTTAACGAACGTTATGACTTCATATTGCGGATGGCTTTGGCGCATTCGCTGACCAGTTTCGGTCCGCGGTAGATCAGGCCGCTGTATAGCTGAACCAGAGAGGCGCCTGCCTCGATTTTTTCGACTGCATCATTGCCACTCAAGATTCCACCTGCGCCGATGATGGGCAGTTCACCTTGCAGGTGGCGGGTTAACTTGCGGATCACGGCGGTCGATTTGTCGCGCACTGGTGCGCCCGATAGTCCACCTGTCTCGTTGCCATGTGTCAGGTTTGCGATGCCTTCGCGCGACAAAGTGGTGTTGGTTGCGATCACGCCGTCGATGCGGTGCCGCATCAGCAAGTTTGCGATTTGCGCGATCTGTTCATCTTCAAGGTCGGGCGCGATCTTCAGCGCGATGGGCACGTATTTTCCGTGTTTGTCGGCAAGCATCTGCTGCTCGGCCTTAAGTCTGGAGAGCAAATCGTCAAGCGCTGCTTCGTCCTGCAGCTGGCGCAGATTCCTGGTGTTGGGCGACGAGATGTTGACTGCAACGTAGCTGGCATGAGCGTACACACGGCGCAAACAGGTGAGGTAATCGCCGGCGGCATTTTCCATCGGTGTGGCTGCATTCTTGCCGATGTTGATACCCAGAATTCCACGGTAGTTTGCGCGCTCAACATTTGCAATCAGTGCATCCACACCCATGTTGTTAAAGCCCATGCGGTTGATGATGCCTTGTGCCTCGGGCAGGCGGAACAGGCGCGGCTTGGGATTGCCAGGCTGGGGCAGCGGGGTGGTGGTACCGATTTCGATGAAGCCAAAACCCAGGCTGGCTAAGCCATTTATGCACTCGCCGTTCTTGTCGAGCCCCGCAGCAAGGCCGACAGGGTTTGGGAAATTCAGTCCCATCACGCTGCGCGTATCATTCGGGATGGCTTGTGCGATGCTCAAACCCAGTTTGTATACAGTGTTCAGGCTGCTTAACGTCAGATGGTGTGCAGTTTCGGGAGGAAGCTTGAAAAGGGCTGCGCGCAGCAAAGAATACATGTTCATTTTTTCCTGACAGCGAATGGCTCGCTGTTGTCTACAAGTTTGTTAAGTTGCCAGCACAGCAGTCCGAACAGCGCAAGGCCTGCCTGAGCCACCATCATATTTGGCAGATTGATTTGCAAATAGGCGTTCGACTGGTAGCTGATGACGGCGATGTTGCCGATGAAGATGCCGGAAAGCGCAGTGCCAATGCTGCCCGATTGTAGTCCGCTCGAATGCCACTGTATGATGATCAGCAGCGCAAGCGGTGCGATCCAGAACAACCAGAATAACTGCTCTGGCCATGCGGCGCCGCCTGCCAACCCGAGGATGGTTACGACGATGAGTATGCGCAGCAGTGTTTCACGGGGCAGGCTCGGGAGCTTGAAATGGAAGGACAGGGATTTTGTTATGCCGGGGAAACAGGCAAACAGATCGCGGGTAACCAGCACGGCGGGTGCCAGCAGCGCGAACAGGGGAGTGTAGAGCAACAGTTGCAGTATGAACGTGTGGTTTTGCGGCACGATCCAGCTTGATACAAATAAATTCAAATAGCTGAGCAGCCAGCAAGTCAGCGCGCTTGCGATGCCGAGTCTTGCAAGGTGCTGAATTTTGCCGGACAAGCGTTTGACGAGGTGACTCAAAAGCAATACGTAGACCAGCAACATGATGCTTGTGCGCAGTGTCGCGGGTATGCTGCCGTCTTCAGTCTGGGTGTTGATGGACAAGTCGTGCCATGTGGCGCCGCTCAAAAAAATGCCTGCAAGCGGCAACAGCAGCAGCGCGAGCATGGAAATTGCCAGACGCGTTTTCACGGGACAGGTCCTTTGGCTGGGTTCAGGGCATACTCTGTGAGAGGTTTCCATACGCCATCCTGCAGGCCTTCTGCCGGCTGGTACTGGGTCTTGTACGACATTTTGCGGCTATCCTTGATCCAGTATCCCAGGTACACGTAATCGAGATCGAGCTTGCGGCACAGCTCGATTTGCCACAGCACATTGTATACGCCCAAGCGCGCGCGGGGTACGTCCGGATCAAAGAAGGTATATACCGATGACAGGCCGTCGCTTAACAGATCGATCACGCTGACCATGCGCAGCTTCCCTTGCCTGCCCTGAGCATGGTCGAAGGGATCCCTGAATTCGACCAGCAGCGTATCGATATGGCTTTGCAACAAAAAGGTCTGGTAGGCGTCCCTATCGTCGTTGTCCATGCCGCCATCAGGGTGGCGGGCACGCTGATAGCGCTGGTACAGTTCGTAGTACTCATCCTTGTCCTGCAATGGATGCAGGGTGGCCTTGAGCTCTGCGTGTTGCACCCAGGCGCGGCGCTGGGTGCGGTTGGCCGAAAATTGTTTTGCCAGCACGCGCATCTGCACGCATGCTGAACAGGTATCGCAGCGCGGACGGTAGATGTAAGTGCTGCTGCGCCTGAAGCCATGTCGCACCAGTGTTGAGTAGAGCGGCGTATTGATCAGGAAGGTAGGCGTGGCAACCTGCGAGCGCGCCTGCAAATTCGGCAGATAGCTGCACGGATAGGGAGCGGTCAGATAAAAATGCAGTGCAGAAATGTGTATATCGTTGAGTGAGCTCATTTTAAAGTCAGGATCGAGGAATGAGGATCGGGGACTGTCGAAATCTCATCTTTTATGTTTCCCGGCATTTAAAATCCAGGTCGGCATTGAATGTCCAATTTTCATCAGGCGCACAGTTTACCAATTCTTCCAGTCTTGCGATAAATATATCGCGCGGAATTTGCCTGGCGCCAAGTGAGGCCAGATGGGGCGTGTACATCTGGCAGTCTATCATCAGGGGGCCGGGGCGTTGCAGGCATAGGTGCGCCAGTGCGATTTTCGAGGCATTGGCGGCAAGGCTGAACATCGACTCGCCATAAAACATCTGTCCGATTAAAACGCCGTACAGGCCGCCGACCAGTTTTCCTTCCATCCAGGTTTCAACCGAGTGTGCATAGCCCAGTCTGTGCAGTTCGCAATAGGCAGCAATCATCTGCTCATCTATCCAGGTGCCGGGCTG
>VFSW01002145.1_pt1 | contig 29891 bp, 22 predicted proteins | sample 5358111 | NCBI WGS metagenome assembly VFSW01 (sample SAMN11554181, study PRJNA540505) | mine drainage metagenome | isolation source: sediment from site ElyBrook_90M | place: USA: Ely Copper Mine, Vershire, VT | collected 2017 | reverse complement strand
TCGGGTCCAATACCGCTGAGTTGTTGGTGTCGCAAGGCCACGAGGTGGTCGCGCTCGACAATCTGAGTTCGGGTCGACGGGAGAATATCCCTACCGGCGCCGACTTCGTCGAGGGAGATTGCGGCGACCGTGACCTCGTGACCGCGCTCGGCCCATTCGAGGCCTGCGTGCACTTCGCCGCATTCATTGAGCCCAGCGAATCCATGAAGCGGCCAGAGGCGTTCTTTTCGAACAACGTGGCTTCGACGTTTCGGCTGTTGGAGGCATTGGTGGACATGGGTGTACCACGGTTCGTGTTCTCCTCGTCGTGTGCCGTGTACGGCAATCAAACCCAGATGCCCATTGAAGAGGATCGACCGCCGCGGCCCCAAAGTCCCTACGGGCAGTCGAAATTGATGGTCGAGGACGGGTTGCGATGGCTCTCCGACCAAAGGCGAATCAATTGCGCTTCAATGCGATACTTCAACGCCGCTGGTGGCACCTCGCTTCATCCCGAGCGGCACGCTCCCGAGAGTCATCTGATCCCCATCGCGCTCGAGGTGGCGCGAGGGCAGAGGGGCCATTTGGAGATCTTTGGTGACGACTATCCGACACCCGACGGAACGTGTGTTCGCGATTATGTTCATGTCAGCGATCTTGCACAGGCTCACGTCTTAGCGATTGACGCCCTCGGCGAATACTCGAGCCTCACGCTCAATCTGGGCACCGGGATTGGATCCTCGAATCGTGTAGTTGTGGAGACTGTCAAACGGGTGACCGGTCGGGAATTTGACGTTCGATACATTGCACGACGATCAGGTGATCCCGCCTCAGCGGTGGCAGACGGTAGTCGTGCACGTGAGGTGCTGGGCTGGAGGCCCACGAAGTCGCAGTTGGAGACCATTGTCGTCGATGCCTGGGCGGCATATTCCTCGCGCTAGGGCAATCATGACTAGAACGCATTGGTTTCTAGAGGTCGGTGATTGCTGACATATCGATGCAGGGACCGTAACTGACCGTCGCCGACGGGGGCGCGTATTCGGCGCTGGTACTCCATCATGGCCGGCACGTTTGACTTCGCCGTCTAGCGGCACGTCGGACAACGGGCAGGGAATCCAAGCGCCTCCCCTGGACTTCCTCGGTCATGATGAGCTGCAAACGGCTCGAAGGTTGTATTGGCGTCGCGATCAGTCAGCCGATCGATGGAATTGGGTAGCAGTTGATTGGGCGGAGGTGGGCTATTTATCCGAGTTTGAGAACTTGGATTGATGAAGAAGTTGGATGGAAGTCGAGCCGGGAAGTCCTACACACGGCTACGGACTGCGAAAGTCGTCCTCTTCGTGGCAGCGGTAACGGCGGCTGTGTCGGTGGTGGGTTTGCGGATTGACGGTCCGGCGAACGCCAATACGCCGGCGAAATTGACGGTCCGGTCGACGGCTACCTCCGAGTCGGCCGTTCCCGCGAGTCTCGCATTGTCGCAACACCTCGGCAAAAAGCGAAATTCGCCAACCACGACAACCTCGGTTTCACCAAGCGTCACCACCACAAACCGAGTGGCGCCAACCGTCACCTCGACAACGGTCAACGCGCCTCCCAGCCCCACTACGTCGACGACCAATGCGTCAACCGTTCCAACGACTTCGCCACAGACCAGCACCTCGACAACGACTTCGGTGCCGGCAGCCACCACCACGACCACATCGACAAGCGCGATGCCGCTGGGCGTACCGTCAAGCGCGGAGCCATCGGGTTTGGCTCCGCCGATTGCGAATGCGCTGCCTGGCTTCACACAGAGTTACGTCAATGACTTCACCGGCACGTCACTTCCGACCGGTTGGGATGTCTACACCGGAAGTCCGGGCAGCGACCCGGGTGCGCAGTGGGGTAAGGCGCATGTGGTCGTCGATAACGGCTTGCTCTCGCTGAACGCGTGGCTCGATCCTGCGTACAACAATTCGTGGGTGACTGGCGGTCTCTGCCAGTGCGGTGTGCAGCAAACTTACGGCGCTTACTTTGTGCGGTCGAAGGTGACTGGCGCCGGTCCCACAGGGGTAGAACTCTTGTGGCCCGCGACGAATGTCTGGCCGCCTGAGATCGACTTCAACGAGACCAACGGAATGACCGCAGGCACGTCCGCCACGGTCCACTTCGGTGCCAGCAATCATCAAGATCAGCGTCGAGTCGGCATCGACATGACGCAGTGGCACACTTGGGGTGTCATCTGGAGTCCCGCTTCGATCATTTACACGGTTGACGGAAGAGTTTGGGGAACGATCTCCAACGCTTCTGAGATACCTAACCAGGCCATGACGCTCGATCTGCAGCAGCAAACATGGTGCAGTTCTGGTTGGGCCTGTCCCAGCACGCCTCAGTCAATGCAGATCGACTGGGTAGCTGAGTACACCATGAACTAATTGACGTATTGACGTGTATCTGGGCAACCCACGTGACTTGTTGCCTTCAGCGTTAGACCGCCGGCGCTGTTGCCCTCGACAGTCGTCGACGCGCGGGGCCACTGTACGAACTTGCCAACTCGGGCATTGGAGGAACGGCCGCGCAGTCGGCCACACGATGTTCGGGACGTTTCAAAAGATACTGCCCCGTCATCGGCGGTAGGGTTCGGATTGTATGTTCTCTTGACATCGTACGTAGACCCTGCGAGCCTCTAGGGAGCATCCGTCAGTGAGGAGATACGAAGCCGTGGCCACTGAGAGTTCGCCTCCCCCCGGAGGGGAAGGTCAAGTTCGCGCGCGACAATCACTCGAGAGAGTTGCCGCGACACTTGCGCCAACGGTGTCGGTGATGATTCCTACCCTCAACGAGGCGAGCAACTTGCCGTATGTGCTCAACACCATCCCGAGTTGGGTCAATGAGATCGTTATCGTCGATGGCCGATCGCAAGATGACACGTTGAGAATTGCGGAGGTGCTGAGACCGGATGTGAGGGTCATTCGCGAGATCCGGCCGGGCAAAGGGGCCGCGATGCGAACTGGCTTCAAAGCAGCAAGGGGAGACTTCATCATCGCCCTCGACGCTGACGGCTCAATGGACGGCGCGCGAATTTCGGACTTTCGGGATGCATTTCTTGCCGGGGCAGACTACGTGAAAGGAACTCGTTTCGGTCCCGGGGGAGGATCGACGGATATCACCAGGTTTCGTCGAATTGGCGATAGAGGCATTTGCCTTCTTATCTGGCTGCTGTTCGGCGCTCACTACAGCGATGCAACCTACGGTTATGTCGGCATCAGGTCGGATTGTGTTGACAAGATTGGGATCGACTCAGATGGATTCGAAGTGGAGACGTTGATCGGGATACGAGCTCATCGCGCGGGTCTTCGCACGGCTGAGGTTCCCTGCTTCGAACCGTCGCGCATTTATGGGACGAGTCGACTCCGTGTCGTCGGAGACGGCACTCGAATTCTTCGCGTAATTGTGCGTGAGCGACTACGAAGGGCCCAGCGTGTCCCAAGTTAAGGTCCAGTCGTCCGCCGGTGCATCGTTCCAAGATGAGACGACGGGAAGAATCGTCATTGCCGGACCCAGTTCGGCGTTGACGATTCCAGGAATCGTCGTGTCCCAAATCGTCGGTGCTTTCGCGCAGAATCATGAGGTGGTTCGAATTAATGTGGACAGCCGAGCGGATTTTGATGCGGGCTTGTTTCGCGCTCCCTCCCTCGCCGCCGCGCTTCGAAAGGTTGACGATTTCAATGTGGAGATTCACGATGCACCAACCAGCCAATGGCTCCGCGGCGAGTCATTTGATACATGGATGTCTCCGGAAGTGCGAGTTGCGGTTGCGTTCGTGTGGCCAGGTATCGACAGCCACTGGGTCCATCAATTCATCGCCGCCGCAAAGGAGGTCGGAGTTTGGACGACGGTGGTCTGTGCGAGCGTTCCCAAGTCCGCTAGCCATGGAATTGGAAATTTGACCGATTTGATTAGAGATGCGGATCTCGTGCTCGTGGGAAGCGAAACAGATGCCCAGGTGCTTGGTGCGAGTTTCGCTTCGCTTGGACCCAAGGTTGAAACGCACACGGCGCTTTCGCTAACCAAAAAGGTCCCGAGACCTCCGGTGAAGAAGATCATGGCCTTTCTGCCTCAGGACGATGTCCAGTCGCTCTCGACGCTGCTGGCCGCCTTTGATGCGATACCAGAGGCGTGGATCGAGAACTACCGATTGGCGGTGGTGATGAGGTATGGCGATAGTCCGGTGCAGAACCTGATCGAAGACTGTTACCACTCGGATTTTGTCTCGTTGACGGGTGACCACATTGCGTCAGATGACCTCAGAGAGATGGTGGCATCGTCATCGGCGCTAATCATTGCCGATCCAGTTTTCGACTCGAGGGCCTTTCTCATGGCGGTGGACTCCGGACTGCCGATCGTTGTTGTCGTCTCTGCCGAATTGCCTGGAGTTGGGCGCGGATACGTTGGCGCACTGTTAGCCGACCTCGACCGTCCGGTGTCGGTCTACGTGGCATTGGCCCACGCTCTTCGATTGACGGACCTGCAGTTCCCAAGACCTGCTGAGTGGGATGAACTCGAGAAGCGAATTCTCGGGTCATCTTCGCATTCCGCTCTGAGACCGGATGCAATCGAGTCGACGACGCGTTCACGATGACAGTCACGGTAGTCATTTGTGCCTTCACGTTGAATCGGTGGGCTGACCTCGTCGTGGCGGTGCAGTCCTGCATCGATCAGTCTTTGACGCCCGACGAGATCATTGTTGTGGTCGATCACAACGATGATCTCTTGAACAAGGCTCGGAGCGAAATGCCGGATGTCATGGTCGTGCCGAATGCGGCCGCTCAGGGCTTGTCCGGATCTCGAAACACTGGCCTCGCCGCTTCGTCGGGGGATGTTGTTGTATTCCTAGATGACGATGCCTACGGTGAAGCCGACTGGTTGGCCCGATTGATCGAACCCTTCATGGATCAACAGGTCGCGGGCGTCGGAGGATGGATTGTGCCGGTCTGGCCGGGTGAGGCTCCCACCTGGTTCCCGGCGACGTTCCTGTGGGTCCTCGGTTGCAGTTACCAAGGACTTCCAGAAGACAACGGCAACATCAGGAATCCGATTGGCGCCAACATGGCCATACGTCGACGGGTATTCGATTCGGTGGGGGGCTTCGCTTCGGGTGTCGGCAGAACCGGTCGAGATCGACTGGGTGGTGAGGAGACCGAACTCTGCATCAGGTATTCGAGCCGCTTTCCCGATGACCGATTCGTGTTGAGCCGGACTTCGATTGTGCATCATCGCGTCACTGCGGAGCGCCTCACCCGGCGGTACTTTTGGAGCCGATGTTGGGCCGAGGGCCTGTCCAAAGCCGCGGTATCGTCGCTAGTCGGATCGGAGAGCGCCCTCGCCTCCGAACGTCGACACTTGGCCCGAACGCTACCGCTCGAGGCCTTCGGAGCGATTCGGGCGATGAAAACCGATCCGAGGGCGTCAGTCGTTCGCCTTGGATTAATCCTCACGGGTGGTGCCCTAGCAGTGGCAGGCATGCTGTGGGGAGGAGTGAGACTGCGCCACAGTCCGATCCGTGCAGAGGTTGGAGAGCCCGAGGCTGCCACCGACGTGGTGGGGGTCGGCGCTCACCATTCGGACGTCAGAGACTGTGTGACGATCGTCCAGTACGACGTGGGGAAAGAGGCTGAGTTCGCTGCTCCCGGTGTGCGGGCCGGCGATCGCCTGTGGGTGGAAGTCGTGAAAGGCGGTCGCGTAGTAGGTGTAGTCGAACTGACGGCTGAGGCCAATGGGTTATTGCCGCCCACCGTGGTCAGGCTCGTCGACGAGTTCGAGAACGTCGAATATCCCTCGAAGACGGGGGTGCCCGACCAGAGTCTGCCGAGAGCGACGGTGGTCGTACCTACGATCTATCGCAGGACCGATGAACTCACTCGAACCGTGCAGACTTTGCTCGACCAGGATTATCCCGATTTCGAGATCGTGGTGGTCGATAATCGGCCCGATGGTGACGGCCCTCCAATCACGGAGTTCCTGGGAACGCCCCAAGTGCGGGTGGTTATCGAGCGGAGCCCCGGGATCTCACGGGCGCGTAACCGTGGTGTGGCTGAGTCCACGGGTGGTTTCGTCGCCTTCACGGACGATGACGCGGTGGTCGATTCCCACTGGCTTCGAGCAATGGGAGAGCGATACGTCCTCGATGAAGAGGTGGGGGCAGTGAGTGGCTTGGTGCTGCCTCTGGAATTGGCCACCGCGCCCCAACTCTGGTTTGAGGAGTTCTACGGCGGATTCAGTCGGTCCTTTAGCCCACAGGTCATGAAACTTGGCGCACATATTGACGATGGACTTTTTCCGTATGCCCCGGGAAGTTTCGGTGTGGGCTGCAACATGTCGTTTCGTAGAAGCACACTTCAACGACTGGGCGGCTTCAATTCCGCCCTTGGGACAGGCACTCCCGCGAAGGGTGGCGAGGATTTGGCCATGTTTTTGAGTCTCATTTTTGCGAACGGTACCATCGTGTTCGAGCCTTCCGCGGTCGTGCGTCACGAGCACCGCCGTACGAGACGTGCGTTTCTTGACCAGGTCTTCGATTACGGAACGGGTTTGACCGCCATGTACACGGCGCTGATCCTGGATGACCCGCGCCATCTCGTTGAGATGGTTCGACGCATTCCCGCGGGTCTTCGTCTGTTGACCCGTCCTCGTGCTCAACGATCACCGAGCCGTACTCCGAGTTATCCTCGATCGGCTCTCGTGGTGCAGGCGCTCGGAATGGCGTACGGGCCGTTGGCCTACGCGCGAAGCGCTGTACGATCGTTGTCTCGTTGATGGGAAATGATTCGGGCCCACCGGAAGCGCACGACGACAAGTTGGTGAACAGCGCCCTTTCGCTGCTCGTGTCGAACGGTCTGAGCGCAGTGCTCGGCGTTGTGTTCTGGGTGGTGACCGCTCATCTGTTTTCCCCCGTGAACGTGGGTTATGGAGTCGCTGAGATCGCGGCGATGTCACTTATCGCCAGCGTTGCGCAATTCAGCCCGTCTGTGATCTTCCAGCGGTTCCTCTTCGCTTCCGGAACCAGAGCGGGAGCGGTCCTTCGCGTCGGCTACGCCGCAGTCAGTGTGATCGCCGTGCTCGTGGGCGTAGGGTTCCTCTCCTTTACGGGGCATCACGCGTATTTGGAGCAAGGAACTTGGCCCCGCATCATCTTCCTCGCGTCGATCGTCGTCTGGGTGATCTTCTCCATTGAGGACTCCGCCCTCGTCGGACTGCGGAAGGCCGTTTGGGTGCCAGTGGAGAACACCGCATTCTCGGCGGGCAAGATACTCATGCTGCCAATCTTCGCTATTCTGACGCCGGCGGCGGGAGTCTTCTACTCGTGGATTGTCCCCGTCGTCGGATGCATCATCCCGGTCAATTACTACCTCTTTCGTCGGCTCATACCGAGGCACGTGGCGCGATCGCAAGGGCGGTCTGTTCTGCCGTCGCGCAAGGTGATCGGATCGATATTGTTCGGCGAGTATCTCGGCGGGTTGGCATTCATCGCCATGACGACCCTGCCGGCCCTCTTCATCATGGGTCGACTTGGCGCGGTGCAGGCCGCCTACTTCCAGACTCCTTGGCTCGCCGGAATTTCCTTTGACTACTCACTCTGGAGCATTGCGGTGGCACTGATCTCCGAATCCAGTGCCCGGCCGTCATCGGCGGACTCGGCGGTGCGCAAGGCGGTGCGGCTATCCCTCGCTCTAATGATTCCGGGCGTCATAGTCCTGACCGTCGGTGCACCCTATTTTCTCGACCTACTGGGCGGTTCATACGCGCAACACGGGACTCAGTTGCTGCGCAGTCTGGCGCTTGCGACACCCTTCATGGGTGTCAATATCCTCTACATCACCTTTGCCCGAATGGCTCGACGGGTGCGTCGGGTGGTCGCGCTACAACTGACCCTGTCAACAGTGGTGCTCGTCCTCACCGTAGTTCTGATTGGGCCAATGGGCATTACGGGTACGGGTGTTGCCTTTCTCGCGGGACAGGCTCTCATGGCGATGGTCGTCCTGCCCTCGGTTGTCATGCAATATCGACGTGAGCGGATGGCGCCAGGATTCGCGCCGGAGAGATCGGTGGCAGCGTATGTGGATCCTAGGATGAATACGAGTGTGGAGGGCCCAATGATTTCTCCCGATACCACCCGCAGGATGAGTGAGTTTCCATTCGATGGCTGGTGGCATAGGCCAGGAGGAGAGACGAGGGATGACGTTGGAGCCGGTACTCGAAGAGTCCGTTCCCGTATGAGACGATTCAGGCGCAACTCCGACGATTCTTCGTCGGGGGACTTGGATGGATCGTTCCCAGCGCCAGAGTGATGTGATGAATAAGTCAAAGTCAACGCCCGAAGAGCCTCGCTTCTCGAGGATTGATTACCGCCGAGGGATGGTCCGGGGGTCGCCTCGTACACCGTTGAGGCGGAATTCTCGAGCAATGGTGTCATTGCTGCTCCTGATTGTTGACTTGGCCGTGTTGGTCCTAGCGGTCGCCAACGTGCATGGCCCACTTCGGTTTGCCTTGGGGATGGTCATCGGCATCATCGTTCCCGGTTGGTCAATCATCGGACTTCTCAGCTTGAATAATGGCGCAGTGGAGATTTCATTGACGATCGGGGTGAGTCTCGCAATGCTCATGATCATTGCCCAACTGCTGGTCTTGATTCACGCTTGGCATCTCGTTGGACTTGAAGAGTTTGTTTGCATTGCCTGTGCTCCTTCGCTCGCTTGGCAATTTCGTCGTGGTCGCGCGATGGGTAGGTGACGTAGTTGATCGGCTCACTGCTCGCATTCTCAAAGGGGGTGGCCATTGCGTGGGCGGTGGCCATCACGTTGATCGCTAGCGTCGTCCTTCTTTCGATTCGGGCGTGGAGCGGTACCTCAGCGGTGCCGATGAGTGGGTGGGTTTCACGACTGGTTGATGGCGCCATTGCTTTGATGGTCGTCTTGTTCTTGGTGCTGGTCGTGGTCAGATTCAGGTACGTTGGTTGATCGGCGGCGTCTTGCCAATCCCTCGTGGGTACGTCCCGCACGACCTTCGCCTGAGAGCGGTCCTCTTGCCTTGGGTGCCGCGGGGCTTCTGCTCTGGATCATCGCAGTTAGTCGGGCGGAATTTTCGAAGATGGGGGATTTTGGACTGATCACTGTTCTCGGTTGGCCCTTCTTTGCTGGACTCTTGTTGACGGTCATCGGGTTCACGTGGGAGATGAACAGGCGCCGGAGCACCGATCGTCGGATGATCATGCTGACGCTGATTCTGGTGGTGTTCCTATTTGGTACCTCCTCAGCGGTGGCCCCCATTGCATCGCTTGGTGACTCGTGGCTTCACGCGGGGTACGTTCAATTCTTTCTCCAGCATGGTCACACACTTAGCAACTATGACGCGAGATTCTCATGGCCCGGCGGGTTCTCGTTGGGCGCAATCTTGGTGGCATTTACCGGTCAGTCGAACGCGCTGGGCTTCCTACGTTGGTTTCCGCTCTTTATTGAGATGTGTTACTTGGCGCCGATGCTCGTGATTGCGAGGTCCAGTGGGGTGAGTCGTCGGACCGCGTGGCTGGGAGTCGCCTTCTTCTACGCGTCGAACTGGATCTATCAGGACTACTTCTCACCGCAAGCCCTGAATTACTTGTTCATGTTGGTGGTGATGGCGACCGTCCTGGCTTACATGCGACCCCGGCGGGGCGTTCCAGCGTCTCGAATGATGCGTGAGTTTCGCAAGAGGGTCGCGTCGCTGACCAGCCGTTTGCACCTCCCTCAACCGCCGGTCGACGAACCATTCCAGACTCCGAGTCCGATTGTGACGCGTACGCTGTTCGGCCTCACCGGTCTTATTTGTTTCGCATCAGCCATCAGCCATCAATTGACGCCTTATGCGATCGTGCTCGCGCTGTCGGCGGCATTTGTGACCCACCGACTTGGAAGACCAGAGTTGATTGTACTTACTTCGCTCTTTGCCGTCGGATGGCTGAGCCTGGGTGCCGCCGACTTCTGGATGGGGCATTTGACGACGATATTCGGTTCGGTGGGAAATATTTCGTCGACCATTGGATCCAATGTCACGAAACGCGTCAATGGCAGTACGAGTCATCGTGTGGTGGTCGACGTGCGAATCCTGATTACGGCAGCCCTATTCTTCTTGGCCGGCATCGGAGCGCTGATCCGTCGACCGGCCACCCGCACGTTGGAGGCCTTAGCGGCAGCACCATTCCTGTTGGTCCTAGTACAGAATTACGGCGGTGAGGCGTTGTTGAGGGTGACGTTGTATGGGCTTCCGTTCACCGCCCTTCTCGCCGCCTCGGCCATCACGCCCAACCGAGCTGTAATTACCAAGCTCCTATTTGCTCGACTCCAAATTCGCCACAGCACTCGCGCAGCGATGCATCTGGTGACCGTCGCTGCCGTCGTCTTCGGGCTCTCGCTGGCGACCTTCTTCGTGCGGGGCGGCAATGATGCGTACGAGTCATTTAGTTTGGGAGAACTAGCGGCGGTGAACTACGTCTATGACCACATCAAGGTCGGACAGACGATTGGAATGGTAATCCCGTATCTTCCACTTGGACAGAGAGACATCGGGTCCGTACACTACTTCCCCGCAGCCGAGGCCGGTATTGCGCCCACGCTCGAAAACCTTCGACGTGAGTTTCTCAAGATCCGGCCCGACTTCATTGTTCTAAGTGCGGCGCAAGAGGCCTGGGGGACGATCATTGCGGGTTATCCTCCGGATTGGGAGAGCCGCCTACGGATCTACTTGACTGGCCATAAGTATCAGATTGTGGCGAAGTGGGCAACCGCTACGGTGCTGAAATCGACAGGGCCATAGAGGAGCGATTCTCTTCAACGCGCCTCGGGTTCCGACAGCCGCAATTTCGAGGAACGCGTTGGTGGGTGTGCACGCCTTTCACCGGAATCCGCGTGGTGGGCTTCTGTTCAGAGGCGACCATCGTTGAATTCGCGAAACACTGAGTAGCCATTCCAGCGTTCCTAATCTGCTTGGCCCATGGTGGTAGTGGTCTTCGACGAGGTTGCCGTGGCTAATTTGAAGGCTCGATACATCTCGATCTGGCGCAGAACCTGGACTGACGCTGTCTCGAACCTCCACAGTCGCAACTTGCCCGAAATCGTGGAGACGGCCCGAGCGATTCGTGTCGCACTTGGTCTCATGAGATCAGTGGCGAGCGCCCGGACGACTACCGCTTGGCTGGCGTTCAAGGAGTTCAGTGGATGGATCGAGTCGGCGTGGTCTGGAAATTCCGTCAGCAGCTCAGCTCGAGCTCGGCCACTGTTGCGGCACTCGGCAAGAAATTCATTGAGAGTCCGGTCGTAAGAATGCCACGCGAGGAGGGACCTGTCGAATATTGCCGAGACACCGGCGAGTTCGCACCGAATGCCGAACTGCATATCCTCGTGATACGAAAGTCGCGGCGCAGTCGCTAGGCCGATCTCCAAGGCGACCTCTCGGCGCAGGGAGAGATTGCCGGCCCAAAGTGTCGTCAGGATCGTGGTCGGATCCGCTTCGTACGCGGCGCAAGTGCTCTCGTAACTCTGCGCGTAAAGACGAGTCGAAACTTGACCCGCAAGACGGTGCGCTGGAACCTTGGTCGGAGAATAGCCAAGGACGATGATGCGTTCGCCGGTGACGTGCCATTTGGCGTGGCCGCTAATCAAACGGCTACTCGGAATCACGTCATCATCGAGCATGACGACAACGTCGAATCGCGCACTCTCGACACCGCGCTGTCGAGCAATGGCCTGTCCAGAGTTGTCTTGGTAGACCGCCCTCACCCGCGCTTCTCTCGCTGACCATTCGCGGAGGAATTCAAGTGAACCATCCTGGGATCCATCGACGACGAGAATAACCTCGCCTGTGCTGGGATCACCCAGAAGGGGTTCGACGATTTGAGAGAGACCCGCACGGCGATTGAATGTTGGAATTACCACACTGACTAGGTGGACACTCTCAGTCAACATCGCCGGCACCTCCCTTCCACCCGCACTGAAGCAGTATTGGGAACGATTCGAAGGACAGAACGAGCTCTTCAATTGTCATGGAAAAGGCTCCCTCGTCCCAGATGGTACTTGAGCCAAACGATGAGGTCTCTGGTCGCGTTACGGAGCCTGTCTGTGAATCAATGGCCACTCATGCCCATTCCACACGGTCCCCACTGATCGGTGGCTGTGCACGGTGCTACGCGAATACCGACCGACGCGGCTGAAGCGAGATATCGACCGTCACCGGTGACTTGGTAGACGGACTGGGGAGGGCTGAAGCCGGGGGTTCCAACGGCTATTCTTCGCCGACATGGACGCCGATGCGATTGAAGTCGCCAAGACCATCGAACTTCACGAGGCACGGGTCTGGGCCGCATGTGTCGCCGCGACCGCTGCCACCGCAGGGAATCCTCTGCTCGCTGAAGTCGATGCCAGCGGTGCAACGCCATTGTGCACGTTGGCCGCTCTGAACTTCGGCATTTTCAATCGTGTCATCGCACTAGGGGTTCAGACCCCCGCGACGGAATCCGAGGTCGATTCGCTCGTAGAGTTCTTCAAATCAAGGATGCAGACTCGATTCCTGGTCGAGGTCACTCCGGTGAGCCAGCCTCCGGCGCTCCGGGATGCACTGATCCGTCGAGGAATCGTGTTGACGGGCGAACGCGTGGCGAAGCTCTGGCGCGGTGTCGACTCGATTCCTGCGCGCCCGCCGGGAATTGACGTGGTGAAGTTGTCACACGGTGATCGTGAGGGATTGCTGGAGGTGAGCCTTCGAGCTTGGGCAATGCCCAAGTTCTTCGGTCCGTGGTTCGAAGCGACATTGGGCCGAGATGGCTTTCATCACTATGGTGTCTTCGCGGACGGACGTCTGGTCTCATCGGGGGCAATGTACGTGAGCGATGACGTCGCCTGGACTGGTTTTGGCGCAACGCTGCCTGAGTACCGCGGACGTGGATTTCAAACCGCGAGGCTGGTCACGCTTCTTCACGAGGCCGCCGCGATGGGCTGTCGAATCGTTCACAACGAAACTGACGTTGGGACACCGGGATCACCGAATACTTCGTTTCGCAATCTCAGCAAGAGTGGCTTCGAGTTGATCTATGAGAAGGAGATGTACGGTCCCACAGAGTCCATGAACTAGTCAAGTGGTCGAGGGCCGGAGTGCGTTCAGCCATTCAATTGAGCGATGTTTGAGCAAAAGGATCCAATGTCAAAAGGACATGAATTACTTGTCGAAGACCTCGGATTATCGTTTTCGGATCTGGGGCCGCTGCTCGAGCAAGCCATCGATGTGGGCGACTCTTTAGACGCCTACCTTCTGGGGGCGGGGATGTCGCAAGTAATTCGTGACTATCTCGAAAGGGATGTATTCGGCGTGATTCGCGCCACCGCGATGTTGGCGAAGTCTCGTTCGGAATCGCTTGCTCGGGCAATGCGGCGGATCGCGACTGGTCTCTCGCTCACACTTCGATCTCCCCGAATATTGATTCCAAAGGATCGAAAGCTAGCGGTTCACGCGACGCACCTGGATGGGCTCGTCGGAGAGCTCGCTGCGCAGGTGCTTTCCGGAGAGTCACAGCCAGAATCGGCGAAAGAAGTCCTTGCCGTATTCAACTCGATTGCACTTTCGAAATCGCCAGTGATGAGCCAGATCATCCGGCTCCCGGCGTGTTTTCGGAGTTTCGACCAGCACCCTCGTGACCTGCAGTCCCTGGCGCGCCGGGTGCTCGAACGATGGCCCAAGGACGAGACCGAATTTGTGGTCGTCGGTGTGCGCACCTCGGGAAACTACTTGGCGCCCCTGCTTGCCGCAGCACTCCACCAAGCGGGGTGCGAGCCGGTCCCGCACTTTACGCTGCGACCCGGCCACCCGCCATCAGATCGAGTTCGCAAGGAACTCAGAGCACTCTCTCAAAAGGGCGTGCACTCGCTGATCATTGATGATCCACCCGATTCAGGTCTTTCGCTCTTGCGCGTTATCCATCAACTCGAGTCAATGGGGTTCGCGCCAGAGCGCTTGGACATCACTGTGGCGCTGCTCAAATCAGGAGTGATTCCGGCACGGCTCCAGAAATACCCTGCGGTGATACTGGCGTGGAACGAGTGGGACATCCATCGCCGCCTCTCACCCGCACTGATTCTTGCGGACCTGACGACCTATTTGGGGAACCATTGGACCGTCAACGACCTTGAACCTCTTGAGATGGCCGAGAGGCCGGCTGCGAGGACTCACGAGAGGGTGCCGTTTTCCGTGATGGTCCAGCCGGGCGAGTCATCAAGTGTCGAACACCTCTCACTTGTTGCCGAAGGAAGCGGACTTGGCTTCTTCGGTCGACATACATTGGCGGTATCCAGGGCGATCCCCAATGCGACCGCGGAGACTCTTGGGTTCCGTGACGGAATCACAATTCGCCGCTGGTTGCCTGAGGATATGAGGGCCACACTGGACGACGGCGGTCAGGTGCGGCAAGCCGTGCGCTACATCGCGCGACGACGAGCGTTGCTGCCGGCAAAGCGGGACGCGGCTCTCGGACAACAGCCAGTGTGGGACGTGGCCGGAAGGATCCTTGTTCGCCCCTACGCGATGGTTGGTCACGCATTGCTCGAGTTGGGCATGAGTAACGCAGTGCGTACTCTGCTGGCGGCGTCAACACCGAGTGTTGTTGATGGTGAAACGGGAAGTGGGTCGTGGTTCCGCGACGGAGATGCGTTAGTCAAGGTCAGTTTCTCGGAGCGGGACTTCTCACATCTTGATCTGGCCTGTTATGACGCGACATACGACTTGGCGGGGTTGGTCTTGGAGTTCACGAGCGTCGAACTCGTTCGCGAGGCACGAAGCGAGTTCGAGGCACTGACCGGCGAGGACATCAATCCGGAAAAGTTGCTGCTGTATCGATTGGTCCATGCTTGGGACTTCCAGCGTCTTGGCTACCGAACCATCTACGAAGTGGAACTCCTAACTTCGAGAGCCTGGCAGGATTGGGCGCGGGTCCGCCTGCTCGGGGAGTTGGTGAACACGAGGTCAGGACCAATTTGCGCACTGGACATCGATGGTGTCTTGGAGGACAGCCGCATTGGGACCTCTGTATTGACGCCCTCTGCAGCTGAGGGGCTTCACGCTCTCTGTGCCCACGGATTCAGACCTGTCTTGGCCACTGGTCGAAGCTTGGTCGAGGTGAAAGATCGGTGCGACCGGTACGGACTTGCTGGCGGGGTGGCGGAGTATGGCGGCGTGATTTACATTTGTGAGACCGAGCAGATCGAAATGCTTGTCAACATCGAATCCCTGTCAGAAATTGGCCGTGCTCGGGAGTATCTGTCGGACATCAAAGGGGTCTTCGTGGTGCCGCAGTACACGACGATGCTGCGCGCCTATCGAGTAGGCCCAAATGGGCGGCGCGGACCCTTGGCGCCCGACGTCGTCGAATCGCTTCTCGCCTCGTCCGAGGGGAGGTTGCGCGCCATTCAAGGGCATGGCCAGACCGATATTGTCGCGACTGAGGTCAACAAGGCCAACGGGCTCAAAGCACTCATGCGACTGTTGAATGAAGGTGGTGCAGTCCCTGTCATGGCCGTGGGGGATAGTGAACCGGATGTCCCAATGCTTCGTTTGAGCGAACGTGGCTTCGTACCCGCCCACGCTCGCCGGCTGGCGGATGGAAACGTGACTAGTGTCTCGCGGTCCTATCAGCGGGGCTTCCTTCAGATTGTCGATGAGTTTCTCGGGCACCGTCGCGAGGGGTGTCAGGTCTGCGACGGATTGTTGGCGCCTGATCCGCAACCCGCCAAGTTGCTGGTTGCTCTTCTGTCAGGGTTCGAGGGCGGACGAATACGATCGCTCACATCCGTTCTCAAGCTGCTCGTACTCTCGTGGGCGATGAGGGACTAGTGATAGAGCGACTGCGGGGTGGTGGCACTTGTGGATTGCCCGGAGGCAACCTAGATTGACCCGTAGGAGGTGACCATGTTGCAACTGGGACCCCGAGTTCGCGGTTCGGTTACCCGGAGTCGCGCGATGATGTTTGCGGTCGCGGTATTCGTGACACTGTCGATGTTGCCCACTCAAGGGGCGGAGGCAACGACACCCCGTGGACGCAATGGCATTCCAGCCTTCTCACATGTCTTCGTCGTCATGATGGAGAACACGAGTTACGCAACGGCACTCGCCGACCCAGGTATTTCCACACTCGTATCGAAATGGGCCATGGCGACGAACTACTACGGCATCACGCATCCGAGTCTCCCCAATTACATAGCCTTGACGAGTGGCGGGACATACGGCATCACCGACGATTGCGTGACGTGCTACGTCAGCGGTAACAACTTGCTTACGCAGCTCGCCAGCGCCAAGATTTCGTATAACGCATACTTCGAGGGCGTTCCAGGACCGTGCTTTCTCTCGCCATTTGGTGGAACTAACTACGCGGCGAAGCACAATCCGTTCCGATACTTCATGAACATCCGATCGTCGCCGTCACTCTGTTCTCACTTGCGACCACTAAGTGATCTGATGGCGGCGCTCAGTGGTCCGGCATCATCCCTACCCAGGTTTATCTGGGTCACCCCGAACATGTGCAATGACGGTCATGATTGCGCGACGAGCACGGCATCGGCATGGCTCAATGGTTTCGTCGCGCGGGTGACCGGGAGCGCTGCGTGGCGCAATGGCGGTGCCCTATTCGTCACATGGGACGAGGGTGACGGTTCCGACACCTCAGGCGTTGGCGTCAACGGGCGTGTCGATTCCGCCGGGGGCGGTGGCCACGTCCTCACGCTCGTAATTGACAAGAGCCTGCGTCAGAAGGCCAGAATTTCCATTCCGCTGAATCATTACTCGTTGCTCGCAACGATCGAGGATGCTTTCAAGCTCCCACGATTGGGTCTCGCGAAGCGCGCCGCGAACTTCGCACCGCTGTTTCGGTCCTTGACGAAGTAGTACTGATTGCGGATCGCGGACTCCAGGAGGAGGAGTCACCTTCGAATATCTAGCGTCAATGACGCGCCAGTTACTGAGCTGACTGCCACGGAGAGTCAACGCCGAGCCACGTTTGGTGGACCTGAATCACTTTGTCCCCACGAATGATCGCCACGGCGACTCGATGGTGTCCGTCGACGATTTGAAATCGTGAACTACCTTTGATGCGAGCCACGAGGACTCTGGTTTCGTCCATTGCGGACTTTCCCAGTTCCGTTACACGGGGGGAGGCTTGAAGCCCCCAATCGATGAAGTTCCTCGTCACCTTCAGTACTTCCTCATTGGATTGTGCACCGAAGTATTCACCCGAGACCTTGGTAATTAATTGGGCGAATTCCCAGTATTGCGAATGCTGAAGCTCCTCGTCGGTCAAATCTCTGTGGGCCCGAATCGAGGTTTGCAGCAGGGCCACGTGCGGGCTCTTATCCATAGTGGTGATCTCGAATTGTGTCGAACCGATGGCTTCGGCAAATGCGATTGAATCGAATCCGTCTTGGCAACCCATGAGAAGCAGTTCGGGACGTACGGAAACCACACCGGGGCGATGCCGTAAGGCTTGGCGGACAGATTCTGGAATTGTGCTCTTGAGTCTTCCGACAAAGGGAGTGCTCTCTCGACTCATGTCCGCAGACCATCGCAATCCGACCATCAGACAAAACAGGACGCGATGGATCTTTCGGTGACTCTGTCTGGTTCCAACCTTCGACATTTGGATGACGTCTATCTCGCTATTTCGGTGAGTTGTCTAATGGGGCGGCGCTGGGCTTTCTATCCATGCATTCATTGAGGGAGCCTAATAGTTGTTGACTATCGGGGCTGGGGTGGGATTGGCTGTTCCTCGAGCGCACCGGGTGAGATTCTGACACCGTCGTCAAGCGCACGGTGGCGAATTGTGGTGTCGTAGCGCAATCCGCCCCGGACGCCGCGAATTGGTGGGGACTATCACCGGGCGGAGGCGGGACCATACTCGCCCCGGTCATCGTTCGCGCCTACAGATAGGGCGCGCGCCATCTCCTGCTCGAGCTCTCGAGCGAGAGACTTCACGATCGGATGACGGATCATGTTTTGGTGGCTGTCCGGGACTTCGATGTACTTCCATGGCCCGGTCAACAAGCGGCCCCATTGTGATTTGACTTCCGCTGATTTCTCGTCAGCTGAACCGAAGACGATGGTGGGTCCCGACCAAGGGCTGAGTCGTCCTGCGTACCTCGCTTGAATGACCCCAAGCCAATAGAAGACGTCGTATTGCGACGTACCCCGAAAACGGACGAGGCCGGCAAATGGAAGACGAATCATCGTTGAGAACTTCGGTCGGACTTTGTAGGGTCTCCACCAATGTGGGCCGACCTCGAAGTCGCGATGGCCAGAAACCTTCGAGCCAATCATCCGATTGCTGAGTCCCGTGTCGAAGATTGCCAGCAGGGCCACGGCCTCGCCAGCTCGTTTGAGACGTTCAACGACCATCGCGGCAATCACTCCTCCGAGTGAATGCCCCGCAATGACGTAAGGACCATGGGGTTGCACCTTCCGAATTTCACGTACATATCTATTGGCGATCTGACCAAGGCTGAAGTCCGGGATGCCTCTGCACTCCAGCCCGTGCGCCTGCAGACCATAGACGGGTTGGTCAGGGCTGAGTTGACGTGTCAGCGGTAGGAACGCCAGAGCCAAACCACCGGCACCGGCTACGCAGAAGAGCGGTGTCTTCGTGCCCGTCGGGCGCAGGGGTACCAGGCTCGAGCGATTTGGATGATCGCCCGTAAGCGTGGCCACCTGTCGGGCGGTGGCCAGACGTCCAAACTTTTCAAGATCCAGATCAGTGTCGCAGATTGTCTTCAGCTGTTCGATCATGTTCTCAGCCTCGACGGCGGTTCCGCCGAGGTCAAAGAAGTTGTCAGTGGGGCGCACTTCAGCGACGCCAAGAATTTCAGACCATAGATTGCAGATGATCTTCTCCCAGGTGTATTGAGTTGAGTCACCGCCTTGTGGTTTGGCGGTTCGATTGGAGACTTCCGCGTCGATCACCGACGCCAGAAGACGAATCGTCGGTGCGGTCACCACGGTGGAGATCGGAAGCGTAACGCCAAGACGCTCTTCAACCAACATGAAGAGACGTACGACGCGCATCGATGTCCCGCCTAGATCGAAGAAGTCATCGTCGAGTGCGATCTGGTCAAACTCCATATCCAATACTTCGGCGAACAAATTCGCTACGGCTACTTGACGTTCATCCGTCGGCCTATCCTCAGCTGACAATTCTCGCGCATCGTGATTGAGAAGGTCTGGGTCGACCATCTCGGCCAGCCGCTTGCGATCAACCTTTCCGTTGGCCGTCAAGGGGAACTCGTCGATGGATTTTACGAGCGTTGGGACCATGTAGTCGGGCAACGACTCCTTTGCAAAGTCACGGAGCACTCCTATGGGAATTTGACCCCGGCTCTTAAGAAATGCAACGAGTCGTGGATCATCGCTGCTGCTGGCCCGATAGGCGATTACCGCCGCATCGATGATCTTGGGATGCTGGAGGAGTCGGCGTTCAATCTCCGCCGGTTCAATTCGATAGCCTCGGAGATTAATCTGGTCGTCAATTCGGCCCATCAGGGCGAGTGAGCCATCGGCCTTCACGTAGGCAAGATCACCTGTTCGATACGCTCGTTGAACACTTCCGTCGTCGAGGCTGATGGGTGCGAACCTTTCAGCCGTGAGTGCTGGGTCGTTGACGTAGCCACGTGCGAGAGCGCTGCCAACGACGAAGAGTTCGCCGATCACGCCATCGGCGACGTGACGCCCCGCTCCGTCTATGACCAGGCAACTTACGCCGTCGCGGGCCCTACCGATTGGCGAGTCAGTGTCGTCCGGTCCGAGACAGGCCATGGTCACCTGTACCGTGGTTTCGGTCGGTCCGTAGTAGTTACAGAGCGATTTGACCCTAGGCGCGATATACGTGATGGCTGCGGCAGAAACTCGTTCACCGCCGGTCCAAATGTCGAGATCCTTGTCTCCCGGCCAGTCCGCATCCATGAGTAACCGGAGCATGGTGGGAGGGACATCGAGAGCCCGAGGATGGTATCGCTCTATCGCATGCATCAAGACTGAGGGATCCGCGCCGGCCTCCTTCGGGAGGGCTATGAAAGTGCCTCCGATCACGACGGGTAGCAGCAGAATCGGAACTGAAGCGTCAAAGCTGGGCGATGCCGTGCCCATGATTCGATGCCCGGCCCGGAGACCACGGTCGTCAATCATCCACAGGAGTAGGTCGACCACCGAGTGATGTTCGATGACCACGCCCTTGGGTCGACCAGTCGAACCCGACGTAAAGATCACATAGGCGGCGTCACGGGCCTGAACTTCCGGCAATTCTGCTTCACGGCATCTCTCCTCACGTCGGCCCATTCGCGTTGAGACGACTGGTACACCTAGAGATGCGGCGGATTCATGAAGCGGATCGGGTGCGACTACAAATTCGAGACCTGCGTCGGACGAGATGTCCTCCAGTCGAGTTCGTGGCTGGGATGGATCGAGTGGAACGTAAGCGGCACCGGCCCTCATGATTCCGACAATTCCAATGAGAAGGTCACAACCTTGTGCGGCCCACAGTCCAACGAAATTGTTGGGTCGGACCCCCTTCGCGACCAACTCGTGGGCGAGGTCGTTCGAGTGTTGGGACAATTGCGCGAAGGTCAGAGATTCGTCGCCCTCGATTGCCACGACGTTTTCGGGGTATTGGCTAGAAGCCTCATCAATCCAGTGAATGATGGATCTAATTCTCGATCTCGCGTTCGACACGCTCAGGCTCACGGGCTCATGATAACCCCGAGATTGGCCGATTTCTCAGTCGAGACGGTGTCCGTTGTGGGGTGGCTGACGCACGGCCCGACACCAAATTCGTTCGGCCCAAGTTAGAGTCAGGCCAATGTTCGGAGGCTCCCTCTCTACTGGGACCATTCATGCTCGAACCAGTCCGGCATCAGCATCAGAGAGACGCAAATGGGGTGGCCCACTGAATCGGAATCGTCGCGTGACCGGCGTCGTCTGTGCGGCCAGCGGAAGTGGGCAGTGACCGAGGCACCGACTCGTGCGAGTTGGTACCTCGTCAACGGTGAAGGACCCTGATCTCAGGTTCGGCCCCGCAGTGAACAGAGCAGCTCACGACGACGGTAGCGGTCAGCTCGGGACGGGGACTCGAGAGATCATGAATCAGCCAGCGAGCTGCGCCGGACGCGGCCCGAAACTCTCGCCAGCCAGGAACTCTGTCAAGCGGCAGTTGAACGTTCGCGAGGCCCGACCCAAGACCTTGCCCGGTTGCCTTCAAGTACGCTTCCTTCCTGGTCCAGAGACGCAGGGCTGTCGCGCGTTGTTCGGCGCCGCGCAGATGTCCCACCTCCTGCGCTTCGTCGGGGGTGGTGATCCACGCGAGGAGTCGGGCATAGTCCGACAGACCGATATGAGACTCGACGTCAACTCCGATCCTGCGATCACGGGTGATTGCCAGCAACGAAAGATCATCGCACTGCGAGGCACTGAACTCGAGTTGAGTATTCCCCGGTGAAATGACGCGGGGGCGCCCATCGATGCCAGTGCCAATGACGACGTCTCGAGGGTGAAGGTCGAGCACATCCGCAATCGCCTGTCGGCGTCGCACGAGTCGGACCGCTGCTCGCCGTCGGTCACGCACGGGGATGATTCGAGTCACACGTTGCTCTTCGGCCGGGTTCAAGAACTCCTTGAGGGCATCAGCTTCTTCGGCTGCGACGTCGAGGTCATGCCAGACAACAATGATCTCACCGTTTGACGGCGGCAGTGTCACGTTCACGAGCAAAAAGTAGTCCACGACATGCTGGTTCGCGAAGTGGGTGTTCGGGGCTCGGCCGGGCCACGAGGAAATTCGTCGTACCGTCCTGCAAGAGTCGTTCGATTGGGTGTCATTGCTTGCGTAATACCGATCGACGGCCGCCTCCGACGCTGGATAGACAAACGGTGGTGGTCAATCTTGCCTAGAAGAGGGCAAACTGTTGCCAGTGGGCGTACGACGTGCGGGTGGATGGCCACGTGGAGGGTTCGGGAGCACATGTTGTTAAGAATGTTGAGGGTGGTGGTCACGCTGTTGATGTGCGTGATGCTGATTGGATCGTTGTCGACGGTGACGTCAGCTGCAACCTTCACCACAAGGGGACCCAAACCCATGTTTTACCTAAGCCTCGGTGACTCACTGGCCGTCGGCATCCAGCCCGGCTTCGCTGATAATTCAGAGACACTCCATGGGTATTCCAACCGCGTTGTCAATGATGTTGGGCCCAAGTACAAATTGATTCTGAGAAACTTTGGCTGTGGTGGTGAAACCACCGCGCAGATGCTGGCGAGTCTTGGTTGCCCTTCGGGGAGCGTCGCGGCGAACGGCGTGTCTTATCCAGCCAGTTCCCAACTGTCAGCCGCATTGACCTTCGTCCGTGCCCATCGCGCTCAGATTGGACTGATCACTGTCAACATTGGTGGCAACGACATCGATCAGCACGTGGCCCTTGGCACGATGAAGTCCAACCTCATGAGAATTGGCGCGTTGCTGCGCTCTGCCGCTGGGACGAAGGTTCCGATTCTTGGCCTCAATTCCTATGACACAGTGTTGGCAAGTTGGCTCAGTGGTGTTGATGGTCAGACACTGGCCGAGCAGTCTGTTGTCCAGTACCGAAGTTCGATCAACCCAACATTCGCCGTGGCGTTCGCTCATTCCAGAGTGACGCTTGTGGATGTGAGCACGGCGTTCGGAACATTCATCCCCCTAAGCCGCGTTGCCAACTACGCCTCATACGGCAGCATCCCAATCGCGGTCAAGAACATCTGCACCCTGACTTGGAACTGCCAACTCGTGAACGAACATCCGACGAATGCGGGCTACGCCTTGATCGCGTCACTGATTGCAAAGACTTACCGGAAACTTGCCGCTTGAAGGTTGTTCCGCGAGTGCCGCCTCAACGGTCACACCCGATCGTTAGGAGAGCCCTGGTCACTGTGGGGAGTATTCGACCACCCAGTCGACCAGCATCGAGACCGGTTCTTTCGGACATTGTCTACCCAGGGCGCACATGGCCCTCTGCTCGATGTCGAGCCGCATCGGAACGTGCGGAATTTGAGATGGCGTGGTAATCGAGGCCCACACACGTCCGTCGACGATGTAATCGATTACGCGGGGGGACCACATCACGCCCCACGTGTGCCAAGCCGTCATGTTGGCGCGAAGAACGAGCCGAACAGTTTTGTTTGAAATGCCGTAGTGCACCGTTGAAGAAGTGGAACCAATCCCACCGCCGGTCTCGTTGAAGTCGATTTCGGGAGGCCAAATGTCTGACGCGGGCCACAACAGCTGGATTTCGTTGGGTCCGGCACCCGTCAGCCGTGATCGAACGAAGTAGGCGCCGTACCGCTGAACGTGACCACAGTGACACAGACCTCCGGTCACCCACTTGCCCCCGTACTGCGGGTCTCTCCAGACGTTGAGGCGCAGCAGACCTCCACTGACCACGACGTGACGACGGCCGAATTGGCCACCCGGATTTCCACCCGGGACGCCGGTAAAAACGTCCCATCCAGCTGGCACCGTCGTACCCAGGAAGTCGCTGAGGTACCTCAACTTGTAGCCCGTCAACGCCGTGGCACCGGGAGGGGCAAGGCCCGAGGGTTCTGAACTCCTTGGCGTACCGATCGGGTAGCGGGACTGCGAAGACGTGCGTGGCCCCATGACGCCCCCAGCGACCACGGTGACGTGACCTGGTGCGGCCCGGACGTGGGTAAGTAATGACGCCTCAACCGGGGAAGGAGACAACGCGAGTTGCGAAGTCGCGGTGACGGCAGCAAACGTGACTAGGACCGCAACCCATTGCAGTGATGGTCGGTATGACAAGCCCGGGCCCGCAGGGCGAGTCCCAACTGAACGTTTCACTTCGACCCCATCCATTCGCATGACTTGTCGGCGGTGCGTCGCAGCAAGCCGTTAATCCCAGCATCTACTTGTTCGGAGAGAATTGCGCGACCCAGTCGACCAGCATAGATACCGGCGCCTTCGGACACTCGATTCCCACTTGACACTTGGTCCGTTGTTCGATGTCAAGCCTCATCGGAACATTCGGAATCTCATTGACGTTCGTTACCGATCCCCACACTCGCCCGTCCACGAGGTAGTCGATTGCGGTCGGAGTCCATTCAACGCCCCACGTGTGCCAAACCTTCATGTTGATACGAAATGACCTCTGGTCGATCAAGTTCGTCTTTCCAAAGTGGACTGTCGAGGATGTGGATTGGTCGGTACCCCCGGTCTCGTTGAAGTCGATCTCGGGTGGCCAGACGTCCGACGCGGGCCAGAGTAGCTGGGCCTCATTGGGTCCGGCGCCAGTCAGTCGAGACCTTACGAGATACAACCCGTACGTTTGAACGTGACCACAATTGCAGAGGCCACCTGTTACCCATTTATTCTGATACTGGGGGTCCTTCCAGGCATTGAGGCGCAGTAGCCCACGACTGACCACGACGTGGCTACGGCCGAATTGGCCACCCGGATCTCCACCCGGAATGCCGGTAAAGACGTACCAGCCCTGCGGGATTGACGTTCCCAAGAAGTCCTGCACGTACGTCAGTGTGTAGCCCGGAATCGCCTTCGCAGTGGGAGGTGCCAATCCGGAAGGTTCCCGAACGTCAGGTGAGCCAACGTGATACTTGATCACTTCTGACGGTTTTCCAGCCTGTGTTGATCCGAGCAGGAGCACGATCACGGTAGTGATTGCTATGGCGGTAACGGCGATTGTTGCAATGGCAATCCTTGGGCGCCATGCCAGTGGTTGAACCGGGTCGGATTCATTGTCGATTGGTTCGGAATTAACGTTCATCCTGGGGCTGACATTACTGAATCCGGGTCTGGCGATGGGAACTCCCTGCTGAGCCACCTTTTCCCGTCGAGTTCGGGCGAGTACGCCGATTTCACGAGGGGACAACTAAACTTGTTTCATTCGTTGTGTTTGCGACGGAGTTGTCGTAGTCAGTGGGTTCGAGCGGTTTGAGGTTTCGTTCGATTTGTCAGGATTGGTCAATCGCCAGCGGTAGTGGGTGAGATCAATTGACTCACTCGGATTTCAGAATTGACACTTGGACCCAAGTCGGTGTCGACTACAAGAAGGCGGGTCGTATCCGTGAAGCAGGTACTTGAATAGTGCGTAAGCCGTTCGAAAGAATCGGGCGTCTCGAATGGAAGCCGAACGCGAGATGGTCCAACAGGTACGCGGTGGGCATGATCGTGATCTCGGTGATGCTCGTTGCATCGGGTGCCGATCAACCAGCCGCTCTCGCAAGTCAAGTGTCGGGTTCGGGGGCCGGAGCGGGCAATCCTTCCCGCGTGACGCCTCACTCACTAAAGCCGAGACTCATCTATCCGACTGGATCGCCCGATGGCACGGCTCCCTCTGGGGAAGCGCCACCAACTCCCAGTTCCATGCCCGGCTACAAGTTGACCAATCTCGCAACCTTTGACGGCACGTCGCTGCCTGCGGGGTGGGACGTGTTCACCGGCAGCCCAGGCAGTGACCCAGGGGCGCAGTGGGGCAAGGGCCATGTTCAGGTAAGTGGTGGTCTGCTGCAGTTGAATACCTTCAAGGACCCCGCCTATAACAACGCTTGGGTTTCGGGTGGGCTCTGTGATTGCGGAGCCGCACAGATCTATGGTGCGTACTTCGTTCGCTCGAGAATGACCGGCCCCGGTCCAACCCAGGTGGAACTCCTCTGGCCCATGTCGGGTTGGCCGCCTGAGGTTGACTTCAACGAGACCTACGGCGATAGCAGTGCCAGCATGGCCACCGACCACTTCGGCCCTGCGAACCACCAAGTGCAACGTACTGTCAACGTCGACATGACGCAGTGGCACACTTGGGGAGTCGTTTGGACACCAACGTCCCTGACCTATGTGTTGGATGGAAGAGTGTGGGGAGCGGTCACAGGCGCTGGCGAAATACCAAATCAACCAATGACCCTCAACTTGCAGCAACAAACGTGGTGTTCCTCCGGATGGGCTTGTCCCACTGCACCACAGTCGATGCTGGTCGATTGGGTTGCTCAATTCACTCCACTCGGTCACCAGACGATGTCGGTGGGGCCGTTCTCTACTGGAAAGTCGACGATTACATCGGCGATGCGCAGTCAGATTGCGGCCGTGGCACTGCGGATCAAGACTGACGGAAATCCGATGGTTTCGCTCACCGGTTACAGCGATCCTGCCAGAGGACCACGTCAGTTGGTGACACTGGGGCGAACCCGAGTGCTGGCGGTAGCGAGCCTGTTGCGTCGGCAATTGGCCTCACTCAATGTGACCGGGGTCAATATCTCCGTCAATTCCGTTGGCCTGGCTGCGGGGAGCGGTGCCGCGCCTCAGTCGACGGCTGGTGCCTTCTTCAGTCGAGTCCGCGTGACGCTCAGCTGAGGTGGATTTGGCACTTCGCGATGAAGTGATGAAGTCAACTACGTCGCCCCGCGGTATCTCAGGGTTTCGAGTTGAAGAATTGGCAACTGGTATCGTCAGCAGTGAAGATACGTATGTGGTGGTGCCATCTGCTCGATGCACTTGAAGAATTCGGGGATTCATACTTCTATGGACAGTCAGCCGTCACACCCTGAGACAAATTCGAGTTCGACGGTGGACGCCGAAGCGGTTTCGGCGGCTCTGGAACGTGAGCAACTGTTTCTCGTGTACCAACCCGAATTCGACCTTCAGACGAACGCCTTCGTTGGAGTTGAGGCGCTGATTCGATGGCGTCATCCCGATCTCGGAGTGGTACGCCCAGACGAATTCTTGCCAGCCCTCGAGTCGACCGGAGAGATCATCCCTGTCGGTCGTTGGGCACTCCTGACGGCCTGCCTGCAGGGCGCCGAATGGCATGCCAAGGGCTACCGCTTCTCAGTGTCGGTAAATGTCTCTGCGCGCCAGTTCGATCGCGATGAATTCATCTCCGAGGTTGAACAGGCGCTGAGCTCTAGCCGGTTCTCGCCAACGCACCTCGTGCTCGAATTCTCCCAGAAGGTGCTGAGCGGAGATATTGGAGCGACGACGCGGCTCGCTCAGCTCAGGTCACTTGGCGCCCGTGTGGCCATCGACGACTTCGAGCCAGACCACTCGGTATTGACTGATCTCGATTCGGCTCCCATTGACATCGTGAAACTTGACCGGAACTTCATAATGAAGGTGACTGATGCGTCCTCGTCAGATCTGGTGCACTCACTGGTCCGCCTGGCCAAGGAGAGGAATATCCAAGTCGTTGCGGCCGGGATCGAAGACGCCGCACAACGGGAGCTGCTCCAGATCGAAATGGTCGGTGTTGGGCAAGGATTTCACTTTTCGGTACCTCGAGAAGCGAAGGAGATTGACCAACTACTCCTCGACTTTTCAATCTTTTCCGGCAAGCCAATCTGAGATTGGTCGAGTTCATGAGATCCACTTCGAGACTTCTTCATCGGGGTGTTGATCGAAATGCGTGCCATTCGACGGACGCCTTGGATAGTCGTGGCGCTTCGCTCAAGCAGGCGGATCGATGACCGACCTGAATCACGATGTCCGTAGCGATGATGATTCGCAGCGTGCCAGCGACGTTAACCGTGGCGTCCATGCTCGGGAGTCCGGGGCGCAGCTACTTCGAGCCTGGCAATTGACGCACGGCTTCGCGAAGGTGATGCGATCCGCGCGAACGACCTTCGCTTCGCAGATCGACGTCAATTGGTACCTGACCGAGTTGCTCAATCTTGCGGTGCCACAGTTCTGTGACTGGTGCGCGATCGACGTGATTGACGCGAGTGGCGAAGTCGGTCGATTCGGCTTTCGTCACGATCGTTGTCTGGGTGACCAATGCGCGAGTCACGATGACCAATGTGAACCTCTGTCGGAAACAGAGGCCCTCGTTCGTCGTGAGAGTGTTCACCGAGCGATCACTAGCGGACAGACTCAAGTCGGAGGTTCACAGGGTCCTGGATCTACGTCATACGCCGTGGTCGCGCTGCGCGTGAATGATCAGCCGTTTGGCGCGATTACCTTCGCCAATAACGGCGGTTCACGAGAACTTGGTGATGACGAAATCGAGGCCGCGGAGGAAGTGGCTTGGAGCCTTGTCGGCGTCATCGAGCGCTCACGATTGGTCGGCGCTAATCGAGAGGCTGTTCGTCAGACCCAACGTATTGCGCGCCAGTTACACCAACTCATCGCCGCCTCGATCACGGTAACTGGCATGCGCAACGAACAAGGGATTTTGAGAAATCTTGCGGAGAGCACGAGGAGCGTGTTCGACGGAGACGTCGCCATCGTCGCTGTCGAAGATGTGTCATCAACTCCGCTCAGTGGAGTGGCTCGGAGGGGCAAGGTCACGATCTGTGAGGTGCCATCATCGCAGTTGAAAGCTGAGACGCCGGCACTTCGAGCTGGTACGAACGAACCGTGGATCGATGGGGATTGGTTGGTGGCCCCGATTCTCCGGGGACGTGATCGAGCACGCGGCCTCGTTGCGGTGCGTCGGACCACCAGCGTGGGATTCGGGACCGAGGACCGCGAGGTTCTGACGCTGCTTTCCCAAATGGCGTCAAGTGCCCTGGGGGCAACGGAACTGAGTAGGACTATTGAAGCGAGTGAGGAACGACTGCGAATTCTTGTCGAGACCGCACCCATCGGAATCATCGAAGTTGATCTCGATGGTGCAGTCCGATACTGGAATCACGCGGCGAGCCAGATACTGGCGTGGGAAGAATTTGCTGGGAGAGTCGGCAAGACCCCGCCGCAGTTCCCGGAAGCCACCAAGAGCGATTTGGGGGAGCTCTGGACGGAGGCGGTGGCGGGCGAAGCGGTGATCGGACGAGACATCGTGGGTGTCGACGTGGCTGGACGTACCAGGACGCTCATCGTGTCGGCGGCTCCGCTGCCGTCGTCGGACGGGGAAACGGCGGGAATACTCACGCTGGTCGATGATGTTACGAACCATCGAGAATTGAAAGCCGAAGTCCGTCACGCCCACACGATGGAGGTTAGGGGCCAGGTGGCGAGCAGGATCGCCCATGACTTCAACAATCTGCTGACACTCATTTCGGGTTACGCCGAGATCCTCTCACGCGAACTGTTGTTCGATGACCGTTCGGCGCAAATGGTGAGGGACATCCAGGCCACAGCATCGCGGGCGTCACTTTTGACGGGACAGCTGCAAACCATCGGACGCACCAAGGTGGCCGAACCAGTCGTGTTTGATCCCATCGCCATCATGGAGTCCAATGCTGAAGTCCTCGAACGGATTCTCGGTTCGAGAATCGAATTGGAGTGGCGGTTCGACGAGTCTGCGGGCAATATTCGAGTGGACCCCGACCAGTTCGAGCAGATGATCCTTAATCTCTCGATGAACTCCCGAGACGCGATGCCTGACGGAGGGCGGCTCAGTTTCTCGGTTGAGCCAGCTACCTTGGACGATGCCGAGGCGACCGAGCGGGGACTGACGCCGGGGGAGTACGTCAAGGTCTCGGTCACCGACTCGGGCCATGGAATGGATGAGGCCACTCGGGAACAGTGTTTTGAACCACTTTTCACGACGAAGGGCCCCTTCAAGGGCACGGGCATGGGACTGGCGGCGGCCCGTCGACTCGTCGAGGAGAGTGGTGGTGGCATTCGGTGCAGTTCGCAGGTGGGTGAGGGCACGACGTTCGACATTTGGCTACCCTCATTCGCGGGTCCGGTGGGGGAGACGTCTGTCCAACACGAGGTTCCCCGGACTCGGGGCGATTCGTCCGTACTCATTGTTGAAGACGACGACGGACTGCGTCGCCTCATGTGTCAAGTTCTGCGTAGGAACGGCTACGAGGTGACTGACGCCGAATCCGGGGAGCATGCCATTGAGCTGGTTGGTCAGATGACGGCGCCGATGGATCTTCTGCTGAGTGACGTGGTG